>Ga0247809_1001505_pt1 | contig 10449 bp, 7 predicted proteins | sample UWRJL104311B1_FD_180951 | JGI IMG/M metagenome (GOLD analysis project Ga0247809, IMG submission 180951) | Plant litter microbial communities from Arlington Agricultural Research Station in Wisconsin, United States - UWRJ-L104-311B-1 | ecosystem: Environmental > Terrestrial > Plant litter >...
AGGGCCGTTGGTGATCCAGGTCTTGCTGCCGTTGAGCACGTAGTGATCGCCACGCTTATCGGCGCGCAGTTTCATCGAGACCACGTCGGAACCGGCATTCGGTTCGCTCATGGCCAGGGCGCCGATGTGCTCGCCGCTGATCAGCTTCGGCAGGTATTTGGATTTTTGCTCGTGATTGCCGTTGCGGTTGATCTGATTGACGCAGAGGTTGGAGTGGGCGCCGTAGGACAGGGCAACCGACGCCGAACCACGGCTGATTTCTTCCATGGCCACAACGTGGGCCAGGTAACCCAGGCCGGCACCGCCGTACTCTTCCGGTACGGTGATGCCGAGCAGGCCCATGTCGCCGAATTTGCGCCACAGGTCGGCAGGGAACAGGTTGTCGATGTCGATCTGAGCGGCGCGCGGTGCGATCTCTTTGGCGACGAAGGACTGAACCTGATCGCGCAGCATGTCGATGGTTTCACCGAGGGCAAAGTTCAGGGATGGATAGCTCATGGGGCACCTTTTGGCTTTTTTGTAGGGCGGGGAGAGCAGCGGTTCGCTTCTCACCTTTACGTTAACGTAAGCCTGTGACGAATGGCTGTCAATCACCCTTTACGTTAACGTCAACTTGAGCGACAGTAGAGCCAGTTCAAGATTGAAAAGCGGCCCCACTCTGTTGGAGCCGCCAGCCCATAAATAAAGACAATAGGGGTCATCATGGATCAACCCAGTGCAAGCCCGCAGCGCAGCTATACCCGTGGTTCACAGGACAAAGCCTTGCTGGCGATTACCATCGGCCAGGCGTTCGATAACACCGTTGCGCAGCACGCGACCGGAGAGGCGCTGGTCGTGCGCCATCAACAGTTGCGCTACACCTGGCAGCAACTGGCTGACGCCGTAGACCTGCATGCCAGAGCGCTGCTTGCGCTGGGCTTGCAGGCCGGTGATCGTCTCGGCGTCTGGGCACCGAACTGCGCCCAGTGGTGCATCAGTCAGTTCGCCAGCGCGAAAATCGGCGTGATTCTGGTCAACATCAACCCGGCGTACCGCAGCTCCGAACTCGAATACGTGTTGAAGCAATCCGGCTGCCAATGGCTGATCTGCGCCGGTGCGTTCAAAACGTCCGACTATCACGCAATGCTGCAAGGCTTGGTGCCCGAGCTGGCTGAGCAATCCATCGGAAAATTGTACAGTGAGCGTCTGCCCGAGCTGCGTGGTGTCATTAGTCTGGATGCGCAGCCGCCTTCAGGTTTTCTGCCGTGGTCGCAATTGGCGGATCTGGCGGTCAGCGTTTCGATGGAACACTTGCGCGAACGTCAGGACAGCCTGCATTTCGATCAGCCGGTGAACATTCAGTACACCTCCGGCACCACCGGGTTCCCGAAGGGCGCGACCCTCAGTCATTACAATATTCTCAATAACGGTTACATGGTCGGCGAAAGCCTCGGCCTGACCGCCGCTGATCGCCTGGTGATCCCGGTGCCGCTGTATCACTGCTTCGGCATGGTCATGGGCAACCTCGGCTGCATCACCCACGGCAGCACCATGATTTACCCGAACGATGCCTTCGATCCGCTGCTGACCCTGGCCACCGTCGCTGAAGAAAAAGCCACGGCACTTTATGGCGTACCGACCATGTTCATCGCCATGCTCGATCAGCCCAAGCGCGCCGAATTCGATCTGTCGAGCCTGCGCACCGGGATCATGGCGGGTGCCACGTGCCCCATCGAGGTGATGCGCCGGGTCATCAACGAAATGCACATGAACGAAGTGCAGATTGCCTACGGCATGACGGAAACGAGCCCTGTGTCGTTGCAGACCGGTCCGTCGGACGAGCTGGAGTTGCGCGTGACCACCGTCGGCCGCACACAGCCACAGCTGGAAAGCAAAATCATCGACGAGGCCGGTAACCTCGTGCCACGCGGCACCATTGGCGAACTGTGCACCCGTGGTTACAGCGTGATGCTCGGCTACTGGAACAACCCGAAAGGCACGGCCGAGGCCATCGATCAGGCCGGCTGGATGCACACCGGCGACCTGGCGAGCATGAATGACGAAGGCTATGTAAACATTGCCGGGCGCAACAAGGACATGATCATCCGGGGCGGTGAGAACGTTTACCCACGGGAGCTGGAAGAGTTCTTCTTTACTCACCCCGCAGTGGCGGACGTGCAAGTGATCGGCATTCCATGTTCGCGTTATGGCGAAGAGATTGTCGCCTGGATCAAATTCCACCCGGGCCACAGCGCCACCGAGCAAGAACTGCAAGCGTGGTGCAAAGAGCGCATCGCGCACTTCAAGACGCCGCGTTACTTCAAGTTCGTGGAGGAGTTCCCAATGACCGTAACCGGCAAGATTCAAAAATTCCGGATGCGCGAGATCAGTGTCGAGGAATTGCGCGAAAACAAAGGCTAAACACATTCCCATGTAGGAGTGAGCCTGCTCGCGATAGCGGTGTATCAGTCGACATAATTCTTGCCTGACACACCGCTATCGCGAGCAGGCTCACTCGTACAGGGAACAGTGGAAATCACAAATCCCGGAAAGCACAAAGGGGAGCCGAAGCTCCCCTTTAATTTGTCGTTGCGCGTGCTCTTTTTTTGTTATTGAGGGGCGGTCTGTTTTTGTTATTGGAAACCGTGACCCTTTACCGCTGTTTTTGTCGATCCCCATCCGGGATCAAGAGCAAACGTATTTTTTTGAGCGCTGATCTACTTTTTCGCTGAGCGATCCAACCAGTTCGGGAGCTACCTGAAGGTAGTTTTATTGTTCTCTGCCCGGTTGCGGGTAACTCCGAAAAGCACCCTGAAAAGCACATCTTCTCCAAAAAAATCTGTTAGCTGCGTCTCTGCCGTGTTGTTTTTGTTATGTCAGAGTCGTTACGTCTTATTTTTATTAGTGCTTGCTGCTTTTTTTGTTCTTGTTATGCAGTAGAGATAGCAGGACCCGTGCCAACTTTTTAAAACCCTTTAAAATCAACGGCTTGAGATTTTGTGGGATTTTTCTGTAGGTCGAATCCTGACTATTTGTTTCCGTGTTACTCGCTTGCCCCCACGTTTCTGACGTCGCGGTAACACCTTGGGACCTCACTGTGCACTACGAGCCTTGGCAACACGCGAACCGGTCGGACGCCCCAGCACCGTGCAGATTTGTTGACCGGCCAGGATCAACGCATCCAGATCGATACCGGTCTCGATACCCAAGCCATTGAGCAGGTACACCACGTCTTCGGTGGCAACGTTACCGCTGGCGCCCTTGGCGTACGGGCAACCGCCGAGGCCGGCAATGGAGCTGTCGAACACCGAGATACCTTCAAGCAGGCTGGCGTAGATGTTGGCCATCGCCTGGCCGTAGGTGTCATGGAAATGCCCGGCGAGCTTTTCACGGGGCACGTCGGCCGCGACCACCTCGAACATCTTGCGGGTGTCGCCCGCGGTGCCCGTGCCGATGGTGTCGCCCAGCGATACTTCGTAACAGCCCATGGCGTAGAGCTCGCGGGCAACCAGGGCGACTTGTTCGGGCGCGACGTTACCTTCGTAAGGGCAGCCCAGCACGCAGGACACGTAACCGCGCACGCTCACGCCGTGTTGTCTGGCGGCGTCCATGATCGGCACGAAACGTTCCAGGCTTTCGCTGATCGAGCAGTTGATGTTGCGCTGGGAAAAGGCTTCAGATGCGGCGGCGAACACTGCCACTTCCTTCACACCCGCCGCCATCGCGTCTTCAAACCCACGCAGGTTGGGGGCGAGTGCGCCATAGGTCACACCGGATTTGCGCTGGATCTGCGCGAAGACATCAGCGGAGCCGGCCATTTGCGGCACCCATTTGGGCGAGACGAAACTGCCGACCTCTATATAGCCGAGGCCGGCGGCGGTCAGGGCGTCGACCAGTTGCACCTTGTCAGCAACGCTGATCGGTTGGGCTTCGTTTTGCAGACCGTCGCGAGGGCCGACTTCGACAATGCGTACGTGGGTGGGAAGGGACATGGCATTGGACCTGTTGTAATTGTATGAATGTTCACAGAACCCTTGTGGGAGTGAGCCTGCTCGCGATAGCGGTCTATCAGCCAACATCAATATTGAATGTAAGTCCGCCATCGCGAGCAGGCTCGCTCTCACAGGGGAATTGTGTTGATCTACTGAATAACCTTCTGGCTTTGGATGGTCTGTTCCAGCGCCTGGATGCAGCGTTCCTGCGCGGTGTCCAGCTCCAGCTTCATCTGCTCGATGTCGAGCATTTGCTGCTCCAGTTGCTCACGGCGCTCGGCGATCTTGTTCAACATGGTTTGCAGTTGTTTCTGGTTGCCGCCGGTGGGGTCATACAGCTCGATCAGCTCGCGGCACTCGGCCAGGGAGAAGCCAATGCGCTTGCCCCGCAGAATCAGCTTCAAGCTGACCTTGTCGCGAGGCGAGTAGATGCGTTCCTGGCCGCGACGCTCGGGGCTGAGCAGGCCTTGTTCCTCATAAAAGCGGATAGCCCGCGTGGTGATGTCGAGCTCGCGGGCGAGGTCGGAAATGCTATAGGTCTGGCTGCTCATGGAAACGCTCGAAAAAGGTCATGGCGCTAAGCTAATGGCAGGTTGACGTTTACGTCAAGGGGCGGAGATCCTCTGTGTCATTACAGGCCTCATCGCGAGTAGGCTCACTCCCACATGGGATCTACAGTGAACACAAAATCTGTGCCATTGCAGCGATCCCCTGTGGGAGTGAGCCTGCTCGCGATGGGGCCGCCTCGGTACCAAGTCCTACACCTTTTCTAGCTTCTTCTCATGCGCCGTCACCTGCTGGCACAACTCGATCATTTGCTCGCGCATCCAGCGGTTAGCCGGATCCTGGTCGGTGCTTTCGTGCCAGTAGAGGTGAGTTTCCACCGGTGGCACGTCGTTGACCGGCAAGCTGAAGGCGTGCAAGTCATTGCGACGGGCAAAGCGCTCCGGCACGGTCATGACCATGTCGGTCTGTTGCAGCACTTGCGAGGCCATCAGGTAGTGCTGGGATCGAAGGGCGACCTTGCGCTGGATGCCCATTTTCCCCAGGGCCAGATCAACGTGGCCCAGTCCGCTGCGGCGGCTGGAAATGTGGATGTGGGTCATCGACAGGTAATCATCCAGGCTGAATTTCTCTTTGCTTGCCAACGGATGGCCCTTGCGCATGGCGCACACGTAACGGTCTTCCATCAACTTGACGTGTCGCACTTGCGGGTCGGTGTTGAGTGGTGCATCCACCGCGAAGTCGAGACGCCCCGCCGCCAGTTCCTTGGTGGTTTCGCGGCGCTTGGACAGGAAGCTTTCGATGATCACCGTCGGTGCCAGGCGGCGCAGGCGCTGAAACAGCGGCGGCAGGATCACCGCTTCAGTGAGGTCAGTCATGCTGATGCGATAGGTCTTGACCGCCTGCAGCGGGTTGAAAATGCGACTTTCCTGCACCGACACGCGCAACAGGGAGAGGGCGTTACGCACCGGCCCGATGATGTTCTGGGCCATGGGCGTCGGCACCATGCCTTGGGCGGTACGCACGAACAACGGGTCGTTGAAGGTCTCGCGCAGGCGCGCCAGAGCGTTCGAGACCGCTGGCTGGGTAATGCCGACAATCTGCCCGGCGCGGGTCAGGTTGGCCTCGGTGTAGATCGCGTCGAAGACGATAAAAAGGTTGAGGTCGACCTTGCTCAGATTCATTGCGCTGCACTCTTATTGTTGGTTCTCAATCAGCCGATCATATATCGGTGATGAATGTTAATACACGCCGAGAATAGGCTAGGTAAATTTTCATGGCTGTTCTAGCATCGATTGCATGACCTAAACAACCTCTGCCCAAGAAGGTAATGCTCATGGATTTCGCTTATTCGCCCAAGGTTCAGGTACTGCGTGAGCGCGTAACCGCGTTCATGGACACTTACGTTTATCCCGCTGAGGCGGTGTTCGAGCGCCAGGTTGCCGAAGGTGATCGCTGGCAGCCGACCGCGATCATGGAAGAGCTCAAACTAAAGGCCAAGGCCGAAGGCCTGTGGAATCTGTTTCTGCCTGAGTCCGAACTTGGCGCCGGCCTGACCAACCTCGAATACGCACCATTGGCCGAAATCATGGGCCGGTCGTTGCTGGGCCCGGAGCCGTTCAACTGCTCGGCGCCAGACACCGGAAACATGGAAGTGCTGGTGCGCTACGCCAACGAAGAACAGAAACAACGCTGGCTTGAGCCACTGCTGCGCGGCGAGATCCGCTCGGCATTCGCCATGACTGAGCCGGATGTTGCCTCCTCCGACGCCACCAATATGGCCGCCCGCGCCGTGCGTGATGGCGACGAGTGGGTCATCAACGGCAAGAAATGGTGGACCTCGGGCGCCTGCGACCCACGCTGCAAGATTCTGATTTTCATGGGCCTGAGCGATCCAGATGCGCCGCGCCATGCCCAGCACTCGATGATTCTGGTGCCGGTGGACACCCCTGGCGTCAAGATCGTCCGTCCGTTGCCAGTATTCGGTTATGACGACGCACCACACGGCCACGCCGAAGTGCTGTTCGAAAACGTCCGCGTGCCGTACGAAAACGTCCTGCTGGGCGAAGGACGCGGCTTCGAAATCGCCCAAGGTCGCCTTGGCCCTGGCCGTATTCACCACTGCATGCGTTCGATCGGCATGGCTGAACGGGCGCTGGAATTGATGTGCAAACGTTCGGTCAGCCGTACCGCATTCGGTAAGCCTTTGGCGCGTTTGGGTGGCAACATCGACAAAATCGCCGACTCGCGCATGGAAATCGACATGGCACGCCTGCTTACGTTGAAGGCGGCGTACATGATGGACACCGTGGGTAACAAGGTGGCGAAGAGCGAGATTGCGCAAATCAAGGTAGTCGCGCCGAACGTGGCCTTGCGGGTCATCGACCGGGCGATTCAGATCCATGGCGGGGCAGGGGTTTCCAACGATTTCCCGCTGGCCTACATGTATGCGATGCAGCGCACCTTGCGCCTGGCCGACGGCCCGGACGAAGTGCACCGCGCGGCGATCGGCAAGTTCGAGATCGGCAAGTATGTGCCGAAAGAAATGATGCGTAGCGGGCAGTAATCTACTACACACAGATCATTCCCACGCTCTGCGTGGGAATGCCTCTATGGACGCTCTGCGTCCCAATTGAATGTGACGCGGAGCGTCCATAGAGGCATTCCCACGCAGAGTGGGGGTACGATCGGCTTGGTTAATACACCCAAACCTCAACCCGCCGATTCTTGATCCGCCCCTCATCCGCACTATTCGCTGCCACCGGCATTTCAGCTCCAAAGCCGCGAATCTCGCGAAACACCACGCCGCTTTTCACCAGTTCCCGCCGCACCGCCATGGCCCGCAGCTTCGACAGCAAATCAGCGCGCGCCGGGTCGTTCTTGGCATCACCGAACCCTACCAGCGTGACTTGGCGATTGGTTTTATCACGCTGCTTTATATAGTCGAGCACCCGCGACAGGTCCTGCTGTGCCTTGTTGTCGAGCGTCGCGCTGCCTTCTTCAAAACGGAAATTCACCGACAGCCGCTGGGCATGACGACTGAGTGCCTGATAACCCTCCGGCATCAACGCATTCGGCGTGACCGTGATGGCCTGGACGGTCTGGGCGATGAAACCGTTGGCCGCGACAATCGCCTGACCTTGGCTGCTTTGCGCGAACGTCGCCAATGCGTTGGCCCAGGGGTTTTTCCCATGCGGCGGCAAGTAAAAAAACAGTCTGCGGGACAACGGATAGTCTTCCGTGGCGATCAGACTATTGAGCGGCAGCATCGCCTGGGATTGGCCATCGACGATCGCCACGGCTTTGGCCTGGCGCACATAAGGCAGGCCGATGAACCCGATGCCCTGCGGGTCGAGACTGACGGCATCAGACAATTGCTCGCTGGATTCGTAGCGTTTAGCGGCGCTGTTGAGCGTTTTCCCATGACGACTGAGGACTACTTCGTTAAACGTGTCGTAAGTGCCCGATTGGTCATCCCGCGCATACAGATGAATCGCTCCACCGCTGCCGCCGAGTGCTTCCCAGGTTTTTGCTTCGCCGCTGAAAATTCTCGCCAATTGTTCAGTGTTGAGTTGATGCAATGGGTTTTGCGGATGAAGGATGATGGCCAGCCCGTCGATGGCGATGACTTGCTCGGCCTCCGGGCTTTTGAAGTCGCCCAAGGGTTCGAGGTCTACCAGTTCGCTGTCCTTGATCGGGCGTGAGGAAGCGGCGAGGTCGGTGCTGGAGTTTTTCAGGGTGGCGAACCCGGTGCTGGAGCCATGGGCGGCGACCTCCACCACGACTCGGCGACCCTGAGCGGTTTCGCCAACTATGCGTTGTTCGTTGGTTTTATCCGAACGTTCACTGTGGACCTTGAGCAGACCCTGTTCGCGCATCAGGCCTTCGACCAGCGCCGGGCCCAGGGCCGCGCCGATGGTGTTGGAACCCTGGATGCGCAGCACCGGGCCATTGGCGGTTATCGGTAGGTCAGTGGCCGATGCCGTCAACGGCAGGCCGATGCACAACATCCATAGAAAAAAAACGCGCAGCGTCATGCCGGCACCTTAAAAAATCACAGAAAGTGCGGGGAGAATAAGTCAGCAAGATTTCCGAAAGATGACAGTTGTTTCTTAATTGTGGGAGCGAGCCTGCTCGCGAAAGCGGTGTATCAGTCAACAATGATGTTGAATTTGATGCCGCCTTCGCGAGCAGGCTCGCTCCCACAGGGGATTGCTGTGGACTTTAAAATCAGCTCAATTCAAGCCAGATCGGCGCATGATCGGACGGTTTTTCCATACCGCGCAGGTCGTAATCCACGCCGGCGTCCTTGATCCGTGGCAACAGGCCATGGGAAGCCATGATCACGTCAATGCGCAGCCCGCGCTTGGGCTCGTCTTCAAAGCCGCGGCTGCGGTAATCGAACCAGCTGAAACGGTCGGTCACGTCGGGGTTCAGGTGACGGAAACTGTCCACCAAGCCCCAGTTTTTCAGGCGGGCCATCCACTCGCGTTCTTCCGGCAAGAAGCTGCACTTGCCCGTTTTCAGCCAGCGCTTCATGTTGTCCGGGCCGATGCCGATGTCGCAGTCTTCCGGGGAAATGTTGACGTCACCCATGACCACCAGCGGCTGATCGTTGCTGAACTGGCTTTCCAGCAGTTGCTGCAGGTCGCTGTAGAAGCGTTGCTTGGCCGGAAATTTGGTCGGGTGGTCGCGGCTTTCACCTTGTGGGAAATAGCCGTTCATGATGGTTACCGGCACGCCATTGGCGTCGGCGAAGGTGCCCCAGATGAAGCGGCGCTGAGCGTCTTCTTCATCGGTGGCAAAGCCTTTGTGCAGGGCCAGCGGTTCTTTGCGCGAGAGCAGGGCGACGCCGTAATGGCCTTTCTGCCCATGGAAATACACGTGATAGCCCAGCGCCTGAACCTCGGCCAGCGGGAACTGGTCGTCGTGAACCTTGGTTTCTTGCAAGCCGATGACGTCCGGCTGGTGTTTTTCAATCAGCGCCGCCAGCTGATGCGGGCGAGCGCGCAGCCCGTTGATATTGAAGGAGACGATCTTCATGGTCGGCAGTCCTGGCAAAAGGGCGATGCTAGCTGACATGTAGGAATCGGGCCAGCGTGGGGTGAGGGGATTCGTGTTCGGCGGTAGGTCTTCTACCGCTCATGCGGGCCTCATCGCGAGCAGGCTCGCTCACAGTGGATCTGTGCAGGCCTACTGTATTCGCCAGTCTGGTCTATACCTTTGTGGGAGCGAGCCTGCTCGCGATGGCGTTATCACAGTCAGCACTGATTTCAATCAGTAAGGAACTGTGTCAGCACCGATAGGCTCGTAACAACAAGAGCACAGCCATTTGAGCTGTACCGGGGAGATCAACCGTTATGCCCGAAACCTCGACCGCCATTGCCGACATTCACATGCTCGACAGTGGCTATGCCCACGAAGCGCGATCCCTGCTTTACCACGCTTACCGGCACGAACCGACCTTCGGTTATCTGTTCGAGGCCGAGCGTCCGGGCTATGAACATCGCGTGCGGGCGACCGTGCGTGAGTTGGTTAAACAGCACTTTCTTCAGGACTTGCCAGCCATTGGCCTGCTGGTCAACGACCGATTGATCGGCATCGCGCTGATCGCGCCGCCGCAACGACGCCTGGGCATCACCGAAAGTTGGGCCTGGCGTTTGCGCATGGTGCTCAGCGCGGGTTTTCGCAGCACCCGCCGCTATCTCGACTACCACGCCGCCGTTGCCGCCTGCGTGCCGAGTGACTCGGTCCATGTGCTGCCAATGCTGGGCATTCACCCGCAATTTCAGGGTAAACACTTCGGCGAACAACTGCTGCAAGCGGTGCATAACTGGTGTGCCGTGGATGAAACCTCCGAAGGGGTGATCCTCGACACCGGGAATTCTCGCTATCTGGAGTTCTATAAGCGTCAGGGTTATGAGGAAATCGGCGAGGTCGCCGTAGGACCGATTCGCGAGCATGTTTTTTTTCA
>Ga0247809_1001506_pt1 | contig 10447 bp, 12 predicted proteins | sample UWRJL104311B1_FD_180951 | JGI IMG/M metagenome (GOLD analysis project Ga0247809, IMG submission 180951) | Plant litter microbial communities from Arlington Agricultural Research Station in Wisconsin, United States - UWRJ-L104-311B-1 | ecosystem: Environmental > Terrestrial > Plant litter >...
CCCCGCCCTGCCGTACCAAATGCAGGAGATACCGCGCCGAGTCACGCGTTTCCGCGGGTGGATGGCCCCCGTGCGAGAAAACTCCTGCATTTGGCACGGGGAGGGGACCGGGATAATGGGGGCATGACGGATGCCGCAGCTCTCCCCGGTTGGACCCTGACGTACTCCGGCAAGGTGCGCGATCTGTACACCTCGCCCGGGCACCCCGGCGAAGTGCTGATGGTGGCGAGCGATCGGGTGAGCGCTTTCGACCATGTGCTCGAGCCGGGCATCCCCGGCAAGGGCGAGCTGCTGACGACGCTCAGCCGCTGGTGGTTCGACCGCCTCGACGTGCCGAACCACTTGGCCGCGACCCCGGTCACCGAGCTCGCCGAAGTGCCCGAGGCCGTCGCCGCCCGCTCCATGCTCGCCACGACGCTCGACATGTACCCGGTCGAGTGCGTCGTGCGCGGCTATCTCAGCGGCAGCGGCTGGCTCGAGTACCAGGCCACGCAGAGCGTCTGCGGCATCGCGCTGCCGGCCGGCCTGAACGACGGCGACCGCCTGCCCGAGCCGATCTACACCCCGGCGTGGAAGGCCCCGATGGGCGAGCACGACGAGAACATCACCTTCGAGCGCACCGTCGAGCTCGTCGGGGCGGAGGTCGCATCCGCCCTGCGCGAAGCGAGCCTCGACATCTTCCGGCGCGCGTCGGAGATCGCCGAGAGCCGAGGCGTGATCCTCGCCGACACCAAGTTCGAGTTCGGCGCCCACCCCGTCACCGGCGAGCTGACCCTCGGCGACGAAGTGCTCACGAGCGATTCGAGCCGCTTCTGGGATGCCTCGCTCTACGCGACGGGCGAGCGCACCGCGAGCTTCGACAAGCAGATCGTGCGCAATTGGCTCAAGGCCAACTGGGACCAGTCGCCAGCCTCGGGCCAGTCCACCGAGCCGCCCGTGCTGCCGGCCGAGATCGTCGAGCAGACCGCGGCGCGCTACCGCGAACTGATCGAGAGGCTGACGGGCGAATGATCGTGCGCAGCGTCGGTTGGGATGACGCGGCCGGCGTCGCGCTCCGCGCCGCGCAGCGCGTCGAGATCGCCCAGCGCTACGGCACCGACGACTCCGAACCCGGCCCCGCGCCCACCGCCGACGACATCACGGCGTTCTTCGTCGCGTTCGGCGACGACGGCACCGCCCTCGGCTGCGGCGGGCTGCGTCAGTTGGACGAGGAGCACGGCGAGATCAAGCGCATGTTCGTGCACCCCGACCATCGCGGCACCGGCGTCTCGACAGCGATCCTCGGCCGCCTCGAGTCGTCCGCGGTCGAGCGCGGCTGGTCGCGGCTCGTGCTCGAGACGGGCGACGCTCAGCCCGACGCGATCCGCTTCTACACGCGGGAGGGCTTCTCACCGATCGAGAGATTCGGTTACTACGCCGACTCCGCCGATTCGCTGTGCTTCGGCAAGACGCTCGCACCGCACGACCCCGCGGCCGACACCGGCTGCGAGGGCTGCGAATAGTCGGCACGGAAAGATCTCCGACTTCGGCCAATCCGGTTTCGGTGCGGCTCCGAATCACTTGCGATGATGGCCCGTTGCCCAGAACAGCGGGCCATCGTCATTTTCACCGTGAGGGGCATTTCCGCACGTGGGGGATCGATTCGGGCGCCGACGCTCCAACCGGCGCCCGGGTCGACGCGTGCCTCGTCTTCTTCGCCGTTCGCCGTTCGCCGTTCGCCGTTCGCCGTTCGCCGTTCGCCGTTCGCCGTTCGCCGTTCGCCGGGAATAGTTGTAGCTGCAACAAAGTTGTACCCTGGTGACGGAAAGGCGGTCTCATGACCATCAACCAGAACCTGCTCGCGGCCGACACCTCGATGGGTGCGGTGACCCTGCGCGTCGCCGACCTCGACGGCATGACCCGCTACTACCGCGACGCGGTCGCGCTCGAGGTGCTGAGCGCTGACGGCGACATCGTCGTGCTGGGGCGCGGCACCACGGCCGTGATGATCCTCGTGCACGCGCCGGAACTCGCGAACGCGAGCCCCCGCGACGCCGGACTGTTCCACACCGCGATCCTGTTCGAGAGCGAACGGGCGCTCGCGGCATCCGTCTACTCCGTCGCCCAGAAGTATCCCGGCACCTTCACCGGCAGCTCCGACCACCTCGTGAGCAAGGCCTTCTACTTCTCCGACCCCGAGAACAACGGCGTCGAACTGTACTGGGACCGCGACCGCAGCACGTGGAGCTGGACCCACGGCAGCATCGAGATGTCGACCCTGTACCTCGACCCCAACGCGTTTCTGCAGGAGCACCTCACCGACGATGCCGTAGACCAGCCGATCATCGGCGGCGCGCAGGTCGGCCACGTGCATCTGCAGGTCGGCGACACCGCGACCGCGCGCGAGTTCTACGTCGACCGGCTCGGCTTCGAGGTCACGACGGACTTCGGCGACTCCGCCCTGTTCGTGAGCGCGGGCGGCTACCACCACCACATGGCCATGAACACCTGGAATTCGAAGGGTGCCGGCCCCCGCCGGCTCGCGCTCGGGCTCGCGCAGGTCGACATCCGGGTGCCGTCGGCCGACGACCTCGGCGAGCTCAGCGAACGCCTCACCCACTTCGGGCACGAGGTGCGCGACGACGGAAGGGCCGTGAGCTTCGACGACCCGTGGAACAACCTGATCAAGGTCAGCGCCGCCGGCTAGCGCCGCGGGTAGCTCCACCGGGTTTGGCGGCGCCCTGGTTTGGCGGCGCCAGAGTTTGGCGGCGCCCGAGGCAACCCGCAGGATAGACGCATGCTCGAACTGATCGGTATCGTCTTGGTCGTCGTCGGAACCTATCTCGGGTTCCGGTCTGCCGCGGCGATCGCCGCCGCGAACGCGGGGGTCACGATCCCGTGGACGGGCCGCATCGAGAACCAGCCGGCCTCGGCCGCCCAGCAGCGCTGGATCTCCGGCGCGCTCGTGATCGTCGGCGGCCTGTGCCTGTTCAATGTGCTCGGCGCGGGGATAATCCCGCTCGTCTTCGTCACGACCTCGTCGCCGCTGCTCGTGTTCGTGGTGCACAACCGCCGGCTGAAGTCGGCAGACCCGGAATGACGAGGCCCGTCGCGCTCGTGACCGGCGTCGGCCGCCCGGTCGGCATCGGCGCCGCCATCGCGCGCGGCCTGGCCTCCGATGGCTGGGACCTCGCGCTGAGCTATTGGACCCCCGCGGACGAGGCCGTTTTCGGCGACACCGCGGCGGCTGGCCTCGAGGGCGTCGTCGACGAGCTGCGGTCGCTCGGCGCCCGGGTGACGGCCTTGCCCGTCGACCTGGAGAGAACGGATGCCGCGGCATCCGTCATCTCGCAGGCCCGCGAGCAGCTCGGAAAGCTCGACGCCCTCGTGCTCAGCCACGCCTGGGACATCGACTCCGGGCTGCTCGACACCACGGTCGAACAGTTCGACAAGCACTTCGCGATCAACACCCGGGCGAGCTGGCTGCTCATCGCCGAGTTCGCTCGCCAGGCGCAGTCGGGCGGGGCCATCGTCGCACTGACGAGCGACCACACGGCGGGCAATCTGCCGTACGGCGCGAGCAAGGGCGCACTCGACCGGATCGTGATCGCCGCGGCGAAGGAGCTCGCGCCGCTCGGCATCTCGGCGAACGTGCTGAATCCCGGGCCGGTCGACACCGGGTGGATGACCGACGACGTGCGAGCGACGCTCACCGCGATGCAGCCGAGCGGGCGGCTCGGTACGCCGGACGACGTGGCGAACCTCGTAGCGTTTCTCGTGTCAGAGAAGGGTCGCTGGGTCACCGGCCAGCTGCTCACGAGCGACGGCGGGTTCTCGATCTCGATCTAGGCGGCCCGCCCTTCTGCTGGTTGAGTAGGCCGCCCGCGGCCGTATCGAAACCCCGGGGTCGGCCTAACCGGGGGTTTCGATACGGGCGCCAGAGCGCCCTACTCAACCCACGAGATCGGGCGCCAGAGCGCCCTACTCAACCCGCAGGGCGGGGCGCCAGAGCGCCCTACTCAACCAGCAGGGCGGTCAACCCGCGACGGGGTCGATGCGCTCGTCGAGCTCGGTGATCACGTCCCACGCGCCGTCCTCCGAGTTCGACAGCACCACCACGTCGAGCCCGCTCTTCACGTAGTGCCGCACGATGCCGCTCGCCCCCGCGTTGATCCCGTCCTGGAAGTACGACCGCACCTCCCCGCGCTCGTCGAGGTCGAACTCGAGGCCGAAGCCGTAGGCCGTCTCCTCGTCGAGCTCGACCTGCGGCAGCAGGAACTCGTCGGTGTACTCCTTGTTGAGCAGCGTTCCGGCACGCACCGCAGCGAAGAACTTGACGAGGTCGCCGGCGGTCGAGTGCGCACCGCCGTCGGGCGAGCCGATCGGCGGGTAGGCGCGCTCGTTGCTCACCCACTCGCCGTTCTCGTCGCGGTCCCAGCCCTCGGCGACGTCGTCGGGGAGGTCGCGCCGGTCGAAGAACCCCGACTCGGTCATGCCGGCCGGTGCGAACACCTCGGCCGCGATGTACTCGCGGTAGGGCACGCCGGTCGCCTTCTCGAGGGCCATGCCGGCCAGGATGTAGCCGACGTTGATGAACGCCACCTCGTCGCCCGGGTCGGCGAGCGGCTCCTTGCCCACGAACAGCGGCAGCAGGTCGGCGGTCTCGAGGAACGTCTCGACGGGCAGCGCCGCCCAGAACTCGGCGTAGTCTTCGCCGTTCTCCTCGTCGACGTCGTCGGCGAGTCCGCTCGTGTGGGTGAGCAGGTTGAGCAGCGTGACCTCGATCGGGATGCGCGTGCCCGCGAGGTCGACGTAGTGGTGGATGCTCGTCTCGAGGTCGAGGTTGCCGGCCGCCACCTGCTGCAGCACCGCGACGCTCGTGAACAGCTTGGTGATCGACGCCGTGTCGAAGCGCGTCGCCGAGGTGATCGGCCGCTCGGTACGCCGGCTCGCGAGCCCCGTCGCCGACTCGAAGACCACGGTCTTGCCCCGCCGCACGAGCACGACCCCGGAGAAGTCGTGCTCGGCAATGAAGTCGGTGAGGCCTGCGGTATCCATCTGCCGAGTTTACCGAGAGCCGTAGCATTGACCGGTGCCCGCCCTCGAGAGACTCAGCCGCCTCAGGCTGCTGCCGATAGCCCCGGTGCTGCTCGTGCAGGCCCGTCGCCTGCGCCGCGACACCCCCAGGCTCGCGGATGCCGCGGGCCCATGGTCGGGCTCGCTCGATGCACCGCCGTCTGCCGCGGGCAGCGCGCCGCTGCAGCTGCTCGTGCTCGGCGACTCCACGGCGGCCGGCGTCGGCGTCGGATCGCAGCTCGACGCGCTGCCGGGCAACCTCGCCCGCTCGCTCTCGGCGCACTACCGCCGGGGCGTGCACTGGACGGCCGTCGGCGAGAACGGCGCGACCGCCCGCGACCTGCTCGACCGGTTCATGCCGGCCGCGACGGCCGAGCCCTACGACGTGGTCTTCCTCACCATCGGTGCGAACGACGCGCTGGGCATCCGCTCGCGCACGGCGTTCGGCCGCGACATCCGCGAGCTCCTCCGTCGACTGCGGGCGGCGAGCCCCGACGCGACGATCATGATGTCGTCGTTGCCCGCGTTCTTCCGGTTCGAGCTGCTGCCCGAACCGCTGCGGTCGAGCCTCTACCGCCACTCGCGCAGTCTCGAGTCGGCGGCGCGCGCGATCGTCTCGGCGACGCCGGGCGCCTTCATGTCCCCTCCTCCCCCGCCGTACACCGAGGGGTTCTTCGCCACCGACCTGTTCCACCCGAGCGCCGTCGGATACCGCGACTGGGCCGACTTCGCCGTCGGCGACGCCGTGGCACGGGGCCAGCTCTGATCGCGGCTCTCCGGTAGACTCGACCCGTCAACCCAACGCGCGAATCCTTGGAGTTACTGGTGCCCACAATCGTCGTCGAGGTCATGCCCAAGGCCGTCCTGCTCGATCCCCAGGGAAAAGCCGTCACCGGCGCCCTGCACCGCCTCGGCAACACCGCCGTCTCCGAGGTGCGCATCGGCAAGCGCTTCGAGCTCACCGTCGACGAGGTCACCGACGAGCTGCTCGCCGAGGTGAAGACCTACGCCGACGAGATGTTCTCCAACTCGGTGATCGAAGACGTGGTGTCGATCGAGGTGCAAGCCTGATGCGCATCGGCGTCATCACCTTCCCCGGCTCGCTCGACGACCGCGACGCCCAGCGCGCCGTGCGTCTCGCCGGTGCGGAGCCGGTGGCGCTCTGGCACGGCGACCACGACCTGCACGGCGTCGACGCGCTCGTGCTGCCCGGTGGCTTCAGCTACGGCGACTACCTGCGCTGCGGCGCCATCGCCGCCCACTCGCCGATCATGGCCGAGGTCGTCGACGCCGCGAACGCGGGAATGCCCGTGCTCGGGATCTGCAACGGCTTCCAGATGCTCGCCGAGGCGCACCTGCTCGCCGGCGGCCTCATCCGCAACGACCACGGCAACTTCATCTGCCGCGACCAGGGCCTCCGCGTCGAGAACACGTCGACCGCGTGGACCAGCGACTTCGCGCAGGACGCCGAGATCACCATCCCCCTCAAGAACGGCGAGGGCGGGTTCATCGCCGACGCCGACACCATCGAGCGCCTCGAGGGCGAGGGCCGCGTCGTCTTCCGCTACCTCGGCGTGAACCCGAACGGGTCGATCAACGACATCGCGGGCATCACCAACGAGCGCGGCAACGTCGTCGGGCTCATGCCCCACCCCGAGCACGCGGTCGAGGCCGGCTTCGGCCCCGACACCCCCGCGGCCATGCGCTCCGGCGTCGACGGCCTCGCGATCTTCACGTCGGCCATCCGGGCGCTCGCCTCGGTCTAGCGTCACCCCGACCATGAGTCTCCCGTGGGCGCCCGCGCTGCCGATCGACACGCGGCGCCTGCGGCTGCGCGCCCACACCGCCGACGACCTCGACGACCTGGTGCAGTTCCACTCCGACCCCGAGGTCGTGCGCTACCTGCCCTGGCCCGTGCGCACGGTCGACGAGACCCGGTTCGCCCTGCTCGCCAAGGTCGCACAGTCGCGCGTCGACTCCGAGGGGCAGTGGCTCGTGCTCGCGGTCGAGCTCCCGTCGCAGTCGCCCGGCACCCCGAACCGGGTCGTCGGCGAGGTCGTGCTCAAGTGCGCGACCGAGACGGAGGGCGAGATCGGTTTCGCCCTGCACTCCGCGTTCCAGCGCGGCGGGTACGGCTATGAGGCGGCCCACGCGATGCTCTCGCTAGCGTTCGGCGAACTCGGGCTGCGGCGGGTCACGGCCACGCTCGACTCGCGGAACGCGGCATCCGCTGCCCTCCTCGAGAAGCTCGGGATGTCGCGGGGCGAACTCGTGCGTGACCGGCCGTTCAAGGGCGGCGTGGTCGACGAACTACACTACGCCATCGACGTCGCGGACTTCTCGTAGGCCCGCGCGCCCTGTTCCGCGCCCTCGCGCTCGCGGAGACAGTGACCTGGACGCTGCTGATCGTCGGCATGCTGCTCAAGTACGTGTTCGTCGTGACCGACGTGGGCGTGAGCATCGGCGGCGGCCTGCACGGTTTCGCCTTCCTCGCGTTCGCCGCGGCATCCGTCGTGCTCGCCGTCAACCAGCGCTGGAGCCTGTCCGTCGCGCTCGTCGCGCTCGCGAGCGCCGTCGTGCCGTACGCCACGATCCCGGCCGAGCGCTGGCTCGAACGCCACGGGCACCTCGACGGGGGCTGGCGTCGCGAGGCCACCGACGACCCACGCGACGCACGGGCGGTCGACCGGATGCTGCGCTGGGCCCTCGCGCACACGGTGCTGTTCTGCGTGCTCGCGGTGCTGCTCGTCGCGGCGGTTTTCGTCGGGCTGCTCGTCGCGGGGCCGCCGGTCTAGCGTTGCGGGGTTGCCGGTCTAGCGTTGGCGGGCCGGGGCGTGCCGCCTAGCGCTCCCGGTCGTCGCCGTCGTGCGGGCGGATCACGGGGATCGACGTCGTGAGCAGCGTCGCGCGCTCCTCGGCCTCCGCGCTCCCGGTGAACAGCCCGATCTGGTCGGTGTGCGCCTTGGCTGCCGGCTTGGCCTTCGAGCGCGGCTCGGCGTCGACCATCTGCACGCGAGTGCGCGGCAGGGCGGCAGGGTCTTGCCCGTGCAGCCACTCGACCATCTCCTCGCGCACGAAGCAGCGGAGGTCGAAGAGGGTGGGCGCATCCACCGCGGTCACGAGGATGCGCACCCGCACGAATCCGCCCGTGGCGTCGGTCACCTGCAGCACGCTCGCGCGGCCGTCCCAGTTCGAGGTGCGCGCGAGGATCTTCTCGAGCTCGACCCGCATGTGGGCGGGGCTCACGCGCCAGTCGAGATCGATCTCGACCGAGCCGAGCAGTTCGGAGCTCGACCTCGTCCAGTTCTCGAACGGCGTCGAGGTGAAGTAGGTCGACGGCAGCACCATGCGCCGGTCGTCCCAGATGTGCACGACCACGTAGGTGAGGGTGATCTCCTCGATGCGGCCCCACTCGCCCTCGGCGATCACGACGTCGTCGACCCGGATCGCGTCGCTGAACGCGAGCTGCACCCCGGCGAAGACGTTGGCGAGGGTCGACTGGGCGGCGAGGCCGGCGACGATCGAGACGAGGCCGGCCGAGGCGAGCACGCTCGCGCCCACCGCCTGCACGCCGTCGAAGGTCAGCAGGATCGACCCGACCGCGAGGATCACGATGACCGCGTAGGCGAGGCGGCGCACGATCGCGAGCTGGGTCTGGATGCGGCGTGCCACCCGGTTGTCGGGAACGTCGATGCGATAGCGGCCCATGCCGAGCCCGATCGCGAAGCCCACGATCGCGCCGAAGAACCACGCGCCGGTCGCGATCAGGGCGATCAGGTAGGCGTGGTTGACCCACGGGTAGCCGGGCGCGGTGACCTGCACCGCGATCCACGACGCGACGACCGCGAGCAGCAGTCGGTAGGGATGCCGCGCCTTCGTGGTGAGGGCGCGGGGCCACTCGCGTCGCTTGGTCGCCGCGAGCACGATGAGCTTGGTGACGCCCGCCACCACGACGACCGCGGCGAGCGCGATGAGCTGGGCGGCCGCGATGCCCATCCAGGAATGCCAGTCGAACATGAGTCTCCTTGGGTCGGTGCCGGTGTACGCACCCCGTCGAGCGATCTGTCCTGCCATCAAGGGTAGCGGGGCGTGGCTGGGCGTGGCTGGGGCCGCGCGGCTCGCAGCACGGCTAGCAGCGCGGCTCATCCGCGCGATCTGCGGCAGATCGACCGTCGCGCCGCCGGGATGAGTCGATTCGCCGCACATCGAGGCGCGGGCGTGCTGCATGTGGACAGAAACCGCGGATGCTGCCGCGGTGCGGGCACTCTGGACCATGCCCAGTCGCCAGCCCCTCCCGCCGGGCTTCGGGTGCGGGCCCTTCGCCGTGGGCGATGCCCGCGCGGCCGGTGTCGGCGAGGGGCGGCTGCGCGGTCGCGACCTCGGTCGCCCGTTCCACGGGGTGCGCGCGCCGGTTGCCGACACGACCTCCGGGTTCGGCCACCCCGGCCGCTTCCCCGACTCCCGCGCAGCGGAGGAGTTCGCCCTGCTCGCGGCGCGCTGCCTCGCCTACACGGTGGTCGTGAAGCCCGGCCAGTTCTTCAGCCACCTGACCGCGGTCCGGCTGTGGAAATGCCCGCTGCCCATGCCGTTCGGCGAACACGAGCCGCTGCACGTCACGGCGGTGCGACCGCGGCGGGCGCCCGAGGGCGCGGGTGTGGTGGGCCACCAGATCGCGCGCGACCGCGCCCACGTCGTCGACCGGTTCGGCTTTCCGGTGAGCGATCCGGCGGCGACCTGCCTCGCCCTGGCGCCTACCCTCGGTCTCGACGACCTCGTGGCGGTGGGCGATCACCTCGTGTTCGACGCGGCGGTGCTCGATCCTCACGATCTGCGGCCGCACATGACTCCCGCCGAGCTGGCCGCGCGGGTCGCGGTGCCACGCAGCGCCGGGGCTCGCGCCGCGGCATCCGCCCTGCCCTTCGTGCGTCGGGGCGCCGAGGCACGCACCGAATCGATGCTGCGCCTCGTGCTCGTGCGCGCCGGGCTGCCCGAACCGGAGCTCTCCGTCGACGTCTACGACCGCGACGGCCGCTGGCTCGGGCGTGCCGACATGCTGTTCCGCCGCTGGCACGTCATCACCGAGTACGACGGCGAGCAGCACCGAACGAACAGCGCCCAGTACGAGCGCGACGAGGCACGCATCGAGGGGTTCAACCGAGCCGGGTTCGCGACCGTGCGCATACGCAAGCAGCACCTGTTCGTACAGCCGTGGATCGCCGTCGAGCGAGTCGGCCGGGCCTTGCGCGACGCCGGCTGGCCGGGCTGGCCGGGCGATGTGCGGCAGATCGACGCTCGGGCGGCGCACCAGGGTCGATTCGCCGCACATCGGGCCGAGCGCGACTCGCGCCGCCGCCCACGGGGGCCGCGCGGCCCCCGGCACGGCCGCACCCGG
>Ga0247809_1001507_pt1 | contig 10447 bp, 7 predicted proteins | sample UWRJL104311B1_FD_180951 | JGI IMG/M metagenome (GOLD analysis project Ga0247809, IMG submission 180951) | Plant litter microbial communities from Arlington Agricultural Research Station in Wisconsin, United States - UWRJ-L104-311B-1 | ecosystem: Environmental > Terrestrial > Plant litter >...
CCTATCTCATGAACAAGTTCAGAATGGTTATATACTCCTCATCACGTCTCATGAATCTCATTCACAAACTCAAGCTGCTAAAGCCCTCCAATATCTTTTAGCACGAAGCTATCATTTGGTCACGTGCTCTAATTTAATATCTGGAGAACCCCGGTGAGGGTTAACCCCGCATCTGATCGTCCTGCGGCTTCCCAGAACTTGCAGATGCAACCCAACCACACCGCGGCGCAATAAAGATTCTCCAGATCCATGAACTCATGAACTCATTACTTCTCAGACATAATGCTTGAAACCGACTTCGAGAATGCTTGTTTACGCCAAACGTGCTGCTCCAAAGGAACCAAAGCGCAGATCGAGAGCGGGTATGTGTCTAGACCTGCATTGAGGAGTTGTGCTGACATTGGACCGAAAATGAAGGCTGCATACACTGGTAAGTTGTGCCTGGATATATCCTGGTTAAGTTGAAAATGTATGCTAATTAGACTCTAGCAAGGAAAAGGTATGTTGTCACTTGTCTTACAGGGAATAGAGAGGCGGCGTTGATATCATACACAGAAAAAGAAATGCAATGAAGTTCGCCCTCGATGCGATAGGTGCATAGAAAAAGATCTGCCATGCGGGTATGAAGCCGTGAAGCCTCGAAAGCGGAGAAGGACTTCATTTGCGGGGTCAGCTCTTTCGAACGACGCGGATTCTCCTATTGACGAACAACATACACAATATGATAATGACACTGATACTGGGGTACGGAAGTGGGAGGAAGATGCAGAAGAATATCGATATGTCTCGGGGTCTGGGTGGAATGGGATTGAGGAAATAAAGCGTATCGAGCCTATTCCAACAGGAACCGTGATAGTGCGCTCTCGAAGTCAATATCCAGATCTTGCGATGATAGCTCCATCACCAATACCCTCACCTCTGAACCAGTTTGGAGCCCCGCTCTATAATGAATTTACAGAGAAAAAGAACCGGCGGGCGCTAGTCGATCACTTTTGTAATGTTCTGTCCCATCTCATAGTATTTAAAGAGGATACTGGAAATCCATTCCGGCAGCTGGTGCTCCCACTCTCTCATGCCAGTAGTCCCGTAATGAACGCCATATTTGCCTTGTCAAGTGCACATTTGGAATATCGAGGCATCCAGAATCCAGAAAAGTCACTAGATTTCCATAACAAAGCTCTACAAGGGCTAGCAAAACTCATCGATCAAAACGACCAGTCTAGTAGAGAGGAAGTTCTAGGGGCCATAATGTTGCTTGTATATTATGAAGTGGTAAGTTCTCCCTTGCAATCGAAGGCATATGTGCTAAACTGCAAAGCTTGTGCAAAGGGGTAGCTCTAATATTGTCAATGGCCATTTGAAAGGCGCAATGACAGTCCTGGCATCAGGACCCAGAGTCTCAACACCAACAAGTCTCTTCCTAGAAAGAGCTTTTCGATTCTACGACGTAATCACTGCTTTGTCCCTTGGAACTCCTCCGAATACCGCCTCTCAACCTACGCCTGGACCGTTCTCCTATCCACTATCCTACGAATCTCCATCCTCGCCCCTTAACAACGTAGACACCCTGCTTGGTCTAGCCACCGATTTATGGCCTATAATACACCGTCTCTCCCATCTCCTATCATATAAAAGCTCTCTTGAGGCAGCTCTTTTAGCTGGGCAAACAAATAAAGCCAGTGTTCTTAGAACAGAACTTGAAATCAACTCCCTTGCGATTGAACGCGCACTTACGGACTGGCAACCTCCTGTATTTCCAGATAACGAATACGAAGACCCCCAGCACCGACTCAGTGAAGATACACGTATGCAAAGCATTCTCAATAACGCCGAAGCCTATCGCCACTCTGCCTTCGTATATCTCTACCGCGCAATTCATGAACTCCCACGCTCCCACGCCCCTGTTCAGCAACATACGCACCTCTCACTCTTCGCCTGCTCTAATGTTGTCCAGCTGTCAGAACAATGCCACGATGGGCCTATGTCAGCACTGCTCTGGCCGCTTTTCGTCGCATCTTGCGAAGCGAGTTCAGATGAAGACAGGGCGATGGCGATCGTTGCATTTGGTGGTACGGAAAGAAGGCAAGGCATGAACAATATCGCACGGGCATGGGAGGTAGTGCAAGAAGTTTGGAGGAGATATGACGAAACAGATGGGGATATAGATATTAACTGGAGGGATATCTGTAGCGAGAGGGGATTCAGTATCATATTCGGATAAGTGATGTTAAAGTTAAAAATGCAATTTACAAATCAGAACAACGAATCAAGATATACTACAAAGTAATAATCCTGGTGTTTCTGGCAGTTTACAATCTTGATTTTAGTGGGATGTTTTCTTAGATTGTGTTCAGTTGCCCACTACGGTGATCAGTACTTCAGGTGAGTATGTTTAATAGAATTGCGTGACGTACGGAGCTTGTTGCTTTCCAAAAGTGGGGCAATAACATCTCATATGGACTTTTCGAGGCCTTTTTCATGACTTTCAATACGTGTCTCACAAAAGTGGTTTGAAGCAACACTATTTTTAATGAATGAATATATATAACACTTCGATGTTACGAGCTTTTGAAAGATATACCTAAGGAGTGGAATTACTCTCATGATTCGTCCTACCTAACTCTATAGCACCGCCGCTTCCAGAATGTTGTCATCAAGGGGTCAAGCATACGCCGAATCTGGCCTGATGACCGGATATATGCGTGAAAAGAACAAACCATACAATAAATTTACACACCCAGATGGAGAGATAAGTTTTGCGAATGCAGAAAATGTTGGTGACCCGGAACACCAATACCAGAGCACTAAATTTCCATAGTTTTTGATGAAAGACAGCATCATTGATTACATTAACAAAAATGTAGGCGTTATGAATATGTGGTTTGGGTTGGGAACTGATGATTCTCCAGTTCAAATTCAACGCTAGACAGTGTACCTACAATGAAGGGCCTATTGGCCCAAAGCGATTACGTGAAGCCATGGCTTCTCATTTGAACGATAACTTCTTTCCATTCAGTCCTGTTACTGCGAATGAAGTGACGTTTACGGCTGGTGTTACGGGATTGAATGAGATGCTTGCCTTCAACCTCACAGATGATGGGGAAGCACTTTTGCTTGGACGGCCTATCTATGGGAGTTTCTATGTTGACTTGAAAACTAAATCTGGGTCCGAGAATACTATCTCCTGTTTATCTTAAGTTGCGCTTACATTCTCAGGTGTGAACTGGTTTATGTATCCTTTGGGGACATTGATCAATTTAGTGTCGATGCCGTACAAGTATATGAAGACGCTATCTTGAAAGCTGCTAAAGATGGGATCAAAATTAGAGCCCTATTAATATGCAACCCGCATAATCCACATGGACATTGTTACCCGGTGGAGCTGTTGCGAGGACTTATGGGGCTATGCCAAAAACATGATCTTCATCTTGTCAGTGATGAAGTGTATGGTCTCTCAGTTTTCGAAGTAGAGGGTAGTGTAAGGACGCCGTTTGCAAGTGTCCTTTCAATAGATCCATTGGGGTTGCTTGATGTGAATAGAATTCATATTTTGTATGGAATGTCGAAGGTATGATGCTTGTCCCGTATGTTGAGCTGCGTTTACTGATCTTATAAGGACTTTGGTGCCGCGGGTCTGAGACTCGGATGCATGATCACACGAAACAAATCAATGACCGCAGCAACTCGAGCCATTGGGTAAAAATTTTCACCCTTTTAGTTGATCGCAACTGCTAATTTACAAAAGACGTTTCCACTGGCCTTCGGAAGTAGCATGTTCGATCGCCACGTCAATGCTCGAAGACAAAGAATTTGTAGCTTCCTATACCAAGGAGAGCCAAGCTCTGCTCTCAAAACACTATAATATTGCTACTACAATACTAGAAGGAGCTGGGATAGACTATGTACGAAATGGGTATGCTTTTCCCCCTTCTCCCAGGCTACATCATATTTGACTAATTGCACGTGACAGAAACGCAGGATTCTTTATCTGGATAGATCTATCTCCATACATCTCTTCGAAAGAATCAAATGATGACGGCTGGAAAGCCGAAAATACCCTCAAGGAACTTATCACCAATGCGGGAATCCCGATTGCTTCTGGGGCAGCTTACCGTGCTGAAACTCCTGGATGGTTTAGGGTTTTGTTTACGGTCGACGAGGATTCTTTGAAAGAAGCACTTAGAAGGTATATTGTTCTCTAGGCTTTTCCCGTGAGATTTTCCCTGGCTAATTCGGAATAGGATTATCAAAGTTGCAAAGTCTGCAAGATAGGCATTTATTGGACTTCTCATGCTGTGCTTGCCTACTCATCGCTTTCGAAAGTTTGCCACTCTAGACGTTGCAAGATATAACAGAGCTCGGGAATTTTCTTTCCGCTTTGAATGTGAAGAGCAGCTTAGATAGAATTTAAAGACACTCGAGTACTTGAATTTGTAGGAAAACCGTATAGACTTCATACTGAATGAAGCATATGACTCGCAATGCATCACAAAATCGTCGGATAGTGGTAATAGTATCAAGGTATTAAAGCATATAAGTTTATAGCCTCGTGCTATTGCTTTACAACCTCCATAGTATCTATGTCACTACCCCACAGAAGATGCAACTTTACACAGCACATTCACATGATTATTACCATCACACCATGACATCAATAAGACTTTAGATTAGAGTTCAGAAGATTGCCATAAACCATCGATTGAAATGCTCGTCCAGCTGCATATACCTAGCGAATCGAATACGCACCTAGCTATGCCATAGTAAATCCCAAAGTTCTCTACCAAAATTCTCCAATCAAGCCAGCATCAAATTACCCAAGGCCTTTTGTTACTTAGGATAGCCAGCTCCTGCAACTCTTCCGGTTCCTTGTAAATATTTTCCTTGTTATGAATCTCTTTTAGAACCTAGAATTACAGTACCCTTGGAGAAATATCCTCTCACCCGAGGCTCTAATGGTCGATCTGAATTTTTCGCTATATAAATGTTGTTGCGGTAATGCAATGGCAATGAAGGGAACACGAATGGGGGTGTATATAAAAGGATCGGCAACTTGCCGAACCCCAAAATAACGAAGGTTAGAATAGATGAAACCAGCATCCATCCCAAGTAACGTGGGACAAGTTTCCAGCTGATCCCCATGAGTCAGCTGTTGACCTATCTACCAACAACATGGCGTGAGCCGTGTACCAAAAACGTATATAGTCTCTCCAAACACTTAGCTTCTAGGACCTCTTTCATCCCAAGGCCCTCGATGCCACGCTTTATCTGCCTCCTTGTACTCCTCGTCAATCAGCTCGATGAGACCAGCACCGCAATTCTCCTCAATTTCCTGGCCGTCTTTACCGATAAGGACGGCCTGGTTCTCGTTGAGTGCATTTTTGAGGTGGCCGATGCGACGGAAGAGTGTGGTACAGATGACAAGCCAGCGGACGCGAAAGGCACCGGCGGATTCCCAATTGATTGCATTTTGCCACTGCTCATGAGCATCAGCAATTAGTATCATGCCACCCCTTACTATGAATGAAGGACTCGAAAGGAGCGAAGCCGAGGACATGGGGCTTTTAGTGGGGAAGAGAGCTTACGGGAGGAGGAGTAACACTTCCAGGAAGCGATTCCATACGAGCATAACCCTGAAAAGCACGACTCTTGTTAATAGAAAAAACGAGGATCACGTCTTTGCAACGCTCGAAAGCTTCTTTGAAAACTTCGCCATTTTGCTTCTGGGTGGTCCAAATTCCATCATTAATGCACTTTAAGACGTTATCTTCGTTGAAAGACTTGACAATGAAGTAGCGAGTTTCTATTCGGGTTTCGTTTGTTAGCAAATTGTCTCAGCTGTGTATGAGGAGAATTTGCAGTCTGGCAAAGAAGCTAAAATCTGTACAGACAGTTCCTAGATGCGCTATTTCCCCAGCTCTTTTAGCAGACACTAGTCTCGTACAGCCTTAAATAAAAAAGTTCACTATTGGTGACACTTTATTCCCATCTCATTGTGGATCTCATCTTGATATCATACAGCCCGGGACATTTATACACCATTGTTTCGGGAAACCAATATTACATTCATGAGAAACTAGGATCCGTAGTCCAACTGTTCCTCCTTTCTAGACTGTGCGCGCTAATCTTTCAAAATGGATAAAGAAAGGGCATATAGCCAGACAAAATGAGTAATAAATTACTGACCGCCTTTTCCACCTCTCTGAAAGCCCTTGCGATCCTTGTATGGTTGGCTATTTGCGATCTTAGATCCATAAGACTCCTCTCGATCTCGAGAATCAAAGTCGTCACCACGGAAGTCAGGGCGGAAGCCACCTCGAGTAGTTGAGAAATCGCCTCGACCTTCACCTCGGCCACGACCACGTCCTCGGCCACGAAAGTTGGGGTCAAATGCACGTCCACGATATCCGCCGACAACCTCGAATGGACGGGAGTCCTTTTTGTTAGGGGGCGTGTCATCAAAATCATCAAACCCATGATCTCGACCTCCTCTTAAAGGGGGCGTGAAACTGCGACTCCGGGTGCTACGTGCACGACCTATTCTTAGTTAGTCTCACAAGTACACCACAAGCTTGGAGGCGATATCCTATTATTCGATCCCTGAACAAAGCCGAACACATACCATCATACTCCCGTTCATCGCGACGATCACCACGGTAAGAGCCATAACCAGAGGATCTCAAACTAATAGGCTCGTCCTCATCCTTGATTCTTGGCCGAGAATCACGTCGATCATCAATTCGCCGCTCTTCGATGCGTGCAATCTTTTTTAAGTTACCAGATTCAACTCGCTCAGGTGGACTGTAAGCACGCTTATTAGAAATAACACGGCTACGTTCTAGACCAGATTCTGGCTCTGATTGAATGATGTCTGGACGTCTGCTAATGGTGGTAGGAGCTGGAGGCGGGGCCATCGCAGGTGTTAGTGAAGAGGCTCCACCAACAGCTGGTAGTCCTCCGCGCTCTTCAACATCCATCTCTAGTAATAGTTGTGCCTTTTGTGCATCTAGGGCGGCAATTTTTCTTCGCCGAATGAGGATCTTGTCTCTGTAATCTCTGTTATGGTATCCAGTGATCTCCAACCATTCTCTCAAATCTGGATCATGAGGTAGTACCTGCTCTAGACTAGGTTTGGTTTCACGGACCACTGGCTTTCGAATCTCCTGCTGCTTGCTCTCGTGCAAAGAGCTTTTGGTCTCATCGCGCTTAAAGTCTTTCTTTACCTCTATTCTGCTGTCAATATCATTTTGGTCACGAGAGCCTCGGCGAGAGCTGTAAGCATAGCTATCCGTACGGTTATCTGGTATACTTGGTCGTCGATCGTTCAGTTCTGTAGAGTATCTCCTTCTGTTATCTCTTTGCTCATCATCTCGACTATCTTCACGAACGCGTCGACCTTGAGGTCTGGTGGTAGAAACAGATTGCGTAGCAGAAGGAAATTCCTCTTGTGAGGTACGCCGTAATGATCTTGCTGCTTCTTCATCGCCTGTTCCTCTCCGAACAAATGTATCCTTCTCGTTGGTCTTCAGTGGAGGTTGGGGATTTTTAGGTTCACTAGGGGTAGATTTCTCTGGGATGATTGATGCGTCTTCAATGATCTCCCCTTCCGATACTTCTGACATTGAATCGTTGCTTGGACGTTTTTTTTGAAGACTCTTACCCACTGATGTGCCATTCTGGCGTTCTGATTTTGTTACTAGTGTTGGGCTACCTAAAGCAGTTGTTTTCAAATGCTTGGGCTGCTCAATACTTTTGATACTAGACGAACCATTTGTCTTCTGTCCTTGAATATTTGTGTTTTGTTCGGTAGGAGGGGCGTACTGTTGAATGAGGTCGTCTACCAAATCCGCGTTGCCTCCACCTACAAGAGGTGTTCCAGGTGAAGACAAAATGTTGTTCTCCACCTTGGAAGCCATCGCCGCAACCGGGGGAGTAGAACCTTGACGTCCTCTAAGAAGCTTAGCCTTTAGTTCCGCAGCTCTTGTATTTAGATTCATGGGGGTATTTGCAGAAGGTGTGGATGGTGCGCTGAATTGTTGGGGAATGGAATACTAATATTGCGGTGGTCAGCATCTGAATAAGTGGCGAGTGCAAAGCTTGCATAGGCAAAGGGTCCACTCAAGCAAAACCATGTTGGAGTCAACTTTTGACGAATCACTCACCTGTGGGGGAATGAGACTGCTCTGCGCGAAAGCTTGTTGATTAAAGGGAGCTTCAGGCTGGAAACCATTGCCCATAGTCAGAAATGTATCAGGCTCCTCGTATGGTAGTATGCTGCCTTGATGAGATTGTTGAAGGGTAGGTTGGCCTGCTGGAGATCCTGCAAATGATTGAAAGTTATTGGGATTGAAGTTCGCTGGGAAATTTGCTCCCCCTCCATTCCCACTATATCCATTATTATGGTACATTTTGAAGGTATTATACTGAGTATCCAGCTTCGTATTGAACAGATCTGATCTTTATTTTTAGTGTCACCGTTTGTGATTTCTTTTCTTCGCGAGAGCGCGGGATTTTTGACGAATGAAGTTGACGCGTTTTTTGCCCCCGTCTGCTGTATGAAGCTGCACTTTTATACAAATAATTATGATTCCTTGTATGTAGCCTTAGGGCATATGCCCAGGCTGTTCTTGTTTGATATTTTTGCGAAAGTTGTAGAAGTTGAAATATGGGTGTGTGTTGAGATGTCGTTTCAACACAAGGACGACGTAGGGCGGTAGCTTTTGGTAGGGGTCGGCTTCTCCACAATCACAGAGGCGAGGGCGTTAGCTTCTTGGTAAACTTATCTCGACTTCAATATCAACATCGATTGATTGAGTTATGCACTTTGCTTGTAAAACTCTGGCTCTGGGGTATATATTCCTTAATTTGATGTCTCAGAAAACCTTTGGATTGTGTAGGAAAATGCCAGCGATTCCCTGCCGAATATGCTGTCTTCGTGTTGCGTGTGTTAGTGGCTCGGGATTGTACAGCATGCAGTACACACGTAGATGTCCTATGATCGCAACCTTTGTTACAATGGGTGTAGGCAGCTGCCTGATGGAGGGCTACGTCAACTACAAGCTAGGTGCATCACCCTGTGGTGGTGACAAGAATACCAGCGAACTATGAAGAAGAAGCAATATTAGCCATAGGTTATTGGTCACAAATATATTAATTTGCTTGTCTGTTTGAGAGATGGAACAAATTAAAGAGCTAGAACTTTAAGCGGGGAGAAAATTGGATGCAGGCAGTGTTTGCTGTTCTTACCGTTTTGTAGACGACGGATGATATCAGGCTGCCTTTTCAAGGTCGGTTTTGATTTTCAACCGTATGATGCAGAAGAAGTTGAAGTGGGCACCCACTTTGCAAATAATAAAGAACAAGGAGCAGAGTTCAGTGAAGTTTTGTGTCAAAATGTGTGATGGGTGATGTGTGATGTATGTTGTGTAAGATCACGGTGTCAATGACTATGCTGAATCCAAAAATAACCTCATAGGGTTTGTCGCCGCACTAGTACGGCAGTAATTTCCAATTCACTGAGTGCCAAGTGTGGCCAATTAATATCCAGTTCAATTCTATATCGTTTTCGTCTCTAAGTTGTTGCTGTTAGGCGTTTGTGATTGTTGTTTTGATATGCTTAGAAGCGTTGAGAAGGAAGTTTCCCCAAAACATTGGACTAATCCATGCCCCCAGAAGCTTCTCCAACGATGCCCCATTGGGTAAAAGTCGTTCGACTCTATAATATTTTCCTTGAACACTACCTAATCTGCATCTCTAGGGTATTATTAACACTAATAACTACAGATTATTTAGCCAAGTACGTTCAGATATCAGTTATCTGAGAAAACACAGATGGATACGACAACGCATGGCTGATTCATGTGAATGGCGAAGACCTGTAATAGATTTAGCTTATACGGCGAATATCTTGGCATATAGTTGAAAGCCAGTTGGATAGTAAATAGGATGGGGCCGGAGAACACGACTGAGACGGAAAGAGACCACCTTGTTCATTGATAATAATTATACATAGTTTACATTCTAGGCTGGTGGTAGAAAAGAGGCAAATAGCCCTCCTTGAACTAGACTATACACAACCATAAACGTTACAAATACATTTGTCATGGAACCCTTTTCATTGAGGAGTATAGCGAGATACCATACCCACACGGGATAGGCGGATGAGATCCTAGTGATAATCTGAACATGTGCTGTGGTGAGATTTATTGCCGAGAGCAACAATTGCGATATGGCGAGATTGCGTAGAACTTGATTAGTATGTTGATGAGAAGGTAAAGTGCTAAACCGCTCTATTGATTTCTTGGGAGATGCTGGGGTGGAGGCGGGGAGAGTCGCATTAACACCCCAGATACCAGATTTAAACATGATGAAATACATTGGGGTAGCCAGAAGAAAGAGTGGGATATTTGAGACAGTCCAGTATCGGAATGGGCCACAATTCCTGATCACG
>Ga0247809_1001509_pt1 | contig 10446 bp, 7 predicted proteins | sample UWRJL104311B1_FD_180951 | JGI IMG/M metagenome (GOLD analysis project Ga0247809, IMG submission 180951) | Plant litter microbial communities from Arlington Agricultural Research Station in Wisconsin, United States - UWRJ-L104-311B-1 | ecosystem: Environmental > Terrestrial > Plant litter >...
GAGAGAGGTTGGTTCGCAAGTTCAGCAATGGGAGATCTTGATGTTAGTGCGATTGTCCTATGGGGTGGACTGAACCAGAAGAACGAGAGAGAGGATAATGGGTGGATTCTGAAGCTTGATTGAGTTTACAGAAAAACTTACTTCGCCTACTCAAACGGCAATCAGGAAATGACTAGTAATATGATTTGGATGATTATGAGCGGAGTTTTTGCCATGCAATATAGCAGTGTGGTTTCATCAAGATGTAACGAATCATATGAAACAGGCAACACTTGACATTATTACACATAATTTGACATCGCCAATAGCTATTCTGAAAGCATTTCCAGCCACACCCACAAACTCGCAGCTTGGCACTAAAATAGGGGGCGGGGGAAAGTCTCGCTTATTGATGATATTTTAAGAACACAGCCTGGACCTGGTGACCCTCGAACTGGGTGAACTCTGATCAATTATTAAAAAAATAAAGCATACGAAGTACCTGATTATCACTGAGAGCTATTGACCAAAGCGCTCTAGTGTATTAACAGCCCTCGATCGTCAAGAAACGCACACAATTCAATATGTTCAGAGGACGAAGAGTTTTCATCGCTCTCTTGACCGCCCTGCTCGCTGCCATCTTCATCCGATTCAGGGGAAAGTCACATCACGAGACTCCAATCGCTCCAGTTCTTCTCGACACAATAAAAACACCTTATCAAGCACCGTTTTCGAACCCAAATGCTCCGTTAGAAGAGGATGTCTCACTTGACTCATATGCTATCTATTTGACCCCCGGATACTCATTAGATGACCACAAAGCTTATCACGGACACTCAGAGCACGTAAGGGAAATTCTAGATCGAGGAAAGAAAGGATACAAAGACAACACTGTATACCTTGGGACAAACATAAACCAGGAACTACTTGCAAAAATAAGAGCAGACCCCAAAGTTGTGCAAGTGGAGTACGAGTACCTCAACACGGGAGAGTCAACGGGAGCTTCTTCTCACCTCGCACCATTGGAAAAGTGTGATGGGCCGGTTAGTGAACGGGTAGAAGGATCATACCAGGTGCTACTAGCCCCGGATTACAGTTTCAAAGAACATTCGAAGGCGGTCGGAAGGGATGTCGAACGTTTACTTAACGAGAAGTATAATTTCCATACGAACAAGTGGGTTTATAGTATCAAACCTGTGGATAGGGCTTTCTTGAGAGCAATCAGGAGTGATGGTGGGGTTGAACTTGTGGTTTGTGAGCAGAGGGCGAGAAGGCAGACAGAGGGTGACTTAAGGCCGAAGTGAAGGATTATGTTTGGGTCGATAGAAGCCTTGAGGAATATCAGACTGGGCTCCTCGCTCCAATAGAGTGATGGAGAATAGCTAGAACTCTGTTCTAGAGAAGCAGCCGAGATAACTCGGGATTCTAGTATGTTTCTCGGTATTCACCATTCCCACATGGTAGCTGTTCCGAATCTATAGTCTTGATTAAGGACGGACTCCAGAGACCTCATTAGATGTATAATATGCGATTCAGAGTTGCCAGAGATAGCTGACTCTCGTCCAAATTTCCTTCCCTAGTGACAATGTCTTGAAGGTTATAAAGCTACCTATTGAAACAATTCTAATGACTGAATCAGTTAATTAGAGGAAGCAGGGACGAAAGAATTGCCGCAAAACTACAAATCCGTATCTAATTGAAATCTCCGGTTTGAAAACAGAAATCCAAATGGAGGTGATGAACCCAAAAGATTCAGTTATCAGGACGTCTTGCAATTTTCCTTGTGCAAAGGGGAAGTCTGCTTTCACCAATGGTGTACGTAGTCGGCCTTGGACCGATATGTTACTGCTTTCGTGGTTTTGACTGCTGGGTTGTGGGATAGTTCAAAACGGTGCGCAGTATCTTTGTGATTCTATGGTTTGTCACTATCTTCGTAATTTATAGAACATTGACTCGGTTCTATCATTCATTAATAAGTGGTATTCAAATACACCGTCAGCACCTAGGATTTACACACGCGTGATGTACTGGTAGCCGGGGAACAAAAGCAAGTCCACTTCGATAAGCTAGATCTCCGTCCCAATTCTACATATTCCCCAAGCTCAACAATATCGTGGTAAAACACTCTTCTACATCCATCTCAACTTACTTTTCATTGTTTATAACTGTGTGATATTTGGGGAGAGTTGACTTAGCAAGTGGCAGCATAATTTGAAAGCATTGATGATGCTTTTTCGGCATGTTTCCACAGCCAGCAATTTTATTGCATAGCAGATCAAAAGGGCATTGTATTCTCTGTAGCTTTTCTTGGATTATTTAATTGCTATTCAAGGTTGTTCGAGGTTGTTCGTTTGTTTTTGCATGGCCTTGAGTGGAAGTAATATTACCAGTTGGAAGAAATGTTCATCAACCTCATCTAAGCTAAATCATTTTTTATTTTATATATCATACTACGCTGAAGTCGAAATCCATATATGACTAGATATGATAATTGATTATCAAATCGAACTGCCCGCAGATTAGTTAGTGTTACCAAATGTTGTTTGCACTCATCAATTTCCTTTTGCCAACATTCACAAATCGGCTCAAGTTCAAGTTCAGAGTACTAGTGTAGTATAAGTATATTTTTGATTCTCGGCCATCTTAGTCACTTTTCGGGTAACAGAGTACAGATTCATATCAAAGGGCGTTATCACAATATGATTGATGATGGGTTGTGTGCATTCACAAGAAACAAACTCGGCAGCTAATTGGAGCAAAATTGATTGTGCTTCCTCTTTTAAAGCCTCAAAGTTGATTTATCGGATGTTATTTGTTATTTCTCACCGGGGGAAAATTATGTGCTATATGCTAGACTTGTTAGGACTAAAGCTAGCAGTTGAGGACTTGAATGTGGTTTATCTGTCATATTTGCGTCCGAAGTTCAAGTAATAGCTGGATATCAGCACCAATCTATTCTACTATGTACTGTACATAAAAAACAAAAGTCATGTAGAATTTTGATTACAAGTACTAGGTTATATGAATTCGAAAATGGAAGTTTTCGGCCCCTTCACTGAACGAGAAAAATGGATTAAATATTGACACACGTCCTATTTGCCCCAATATTTCGTTTTTAGAATCTATAGATCCGATATCACCGCAAATTTTTCTTTTTCAATAACTATAGCTAGAAATACGCCTACCTTCGGTGAAGAAGAAGGCTACAGCAGGCCGGCGCCTATTCGTGAAATTTTCAGGTATCATTGGTGATACCGGCCGCTATAAGGGTCATTCATTTATCTTATCGGCCTTAGAGTACGCCTAATTAAAGCTCTGTGTTACCGAATTATGCAAGGACAGCAAACACAAGACTACTTCACACTACTTCACCCGGATACATTTTGTTTGCTATTTTGCAATCGATTCTAAGGATTGAAGGGGCTTGAGAATATGAGTATAAGCAATGTCGCCCAGCAAGGCAACCGAGGACTATTATTTCATTTTGAAGGTTGACCAAAAAGATGATTTAGAGACCATTACTACTTCATGGAAGCGGCTTGCTCTACTTCTTCATCCTGACAAGAATCCAGGGAAAGATACAACTGCGGAGTTTCAGCTGGTACGTTGCTACATTCTTCCAAATCCAAACAAATCTCTCTCCATGCCATTCTAAACATGCTTCGTACTGTAAATGCATGCATCGTACAAATGACAGTGTTTGAGTGCGTTGGTGTTGTAGTGATATTGAATGTTTATTTGTTAAACTCTTGGAACATTTTGAACATACTCAACCATATCCCTATGACAAGGCTTGGATTAAGGGAAATTCTCATACTGCTAGCTATAAAACATGAGAGATAGTTGTACATACAAAGTTTGATTTTCTTTATTTTAAAGCACTATCTAAACTAAAGTCTAATTACTAACGTGGTAAATAGTTGGCGATAGCTTATGATACACTGAAGGATCCTGCCAAACGACGAGAATATAACTCGCTCTATCCCCAAATCCGAAAGACCAAGCCAACTTCCAAATCTTCACCTCAAAATCAATGGAGTTCTAAAGCCTCTGAAACAGAGTTTTCTGAAGCTGTTCATATTACCGCACTGGAGAAAGCGAAGCTCGATCGAGAGACAGAGTTTGTCAAATCGCGAACCATAATTGATAGAGAGATATTTGAACTGCGAAGAAAATTGAATCAGCTGAAAACTGCTGTCGAATTATTCGAAAAGATAGAACGAGCAGAGAAAGCCGAGCGGGAAGCAGCTAATCGCTGGTCAACATGGATTTTATCCCCGCTCTACAAGAAAGCAATTGAGACGCAAGAGGAGAAAGAGAACAAAGCTAATGAACGGATACAGAGGCTCCATGCGAAAGGCATGAAGGAGAGAGCTGTGGATGCGACGCAGGCAAGGATAACTGAAAATCAAAGAAATTTGCGTGAGCGAGAGGAGCGGATGAGGGTTGAGAATAGTAAAGATGATGCTAAAATTACACGTCTCACGCAATCTTTGAGGATTAAACGAGAAAAGGAGCAAGCAGAAATACGAAGGGCCCAGTGGGAAGCTACTGAGAAGTTGTGGAGGGAAGCACAAGAGAAAGAGAGAGTGGAAAGAGAAGCCATGGAAAGAGTAAGGAAAGCGAGGGAAGAGAAAGAGCGAGTAGAAAGGGAAGCTAGAGAGCGAGTAAGACGGGTGCAAGAGCAGAAAGAGAGAGTGGAGAGAGAAGCCATGGAAAGAGTAAGGAAAGTGAGAGAAGAGAAAGAGCGAGTAGAAAGGGAAGCTAGAGAGCGAGTAAGACGGGTGCAAGAGCAGAAAGAAAGAATGGCGCGAGAGAAAAACGAGGAAGCAAGACGGGCAAGAGAAGCCGCTGAGAAACAAGCCAGAGAGAAACAAGAACGTGAGATAGTGCGCAAAGCCCGGCAAGACCAGATCAACCGGATGCGAAAAGAGGACGAGTTAAAAGGCATCATTCGTGACTCTTACGATAGGTTGGTGGCCAAGGAGCCAGTACGTAATATTTCGGGATTCATCTTGTACTTTCCAACACCCGGCGATGCCCTGCTACACGTCCCAAAACCAGTCACATACACAAGTCGAGCATGCAGCCACGCTGGCTGGTGGCCGCAACACAATACTCGTGCAGCCTGCGAGGAGTGCGGTGTGTTTCGACGCAACTACCTGTTACAATGCCCAGATTGCAAGATGATGGCATGTCCTAAGTGCCAGGCGAAGCTTCGACCACGAGGTTCTCACAAGGCTGCGATCCCAACAGCGCCGGGGATGTTACGCTAATATTACATCGAATTTTGATTATGACGAATACTATGGTGGTGCTGATTATTTTGACTGAGAGAATTTTTTGAACATTAAGACTCGCAAGTCTTGATTGGAGTTGAAGTAGGACGATCCACCTGTCAAGAGTCAGATATGGTTCAGTTCCATTGGAGTTGTTACAATGGTATATTGTCTCACCGAATTTGGCCGTGGAAAAGGGTCTTAAGGTCATTGTTTTCATTGATTAGCAAGATCAAGATTGGATAACTTCATATTGAATGAATCTCACAGCTACATAGAAGTTGTACTTTCATAGTGCGTGGTTGCTCAAACAGCATTGCGAGTTCTTTCTGTTTCAAGTTATCTGGTGCTGTGTAAAGTAGAGGCAGGCAATGGTGTTTTTGGCGCTTTACTTGTAGATTCTCGCGAATACATCTGTTCTCTTATCCTATCAAGTGCGTTACTTTTATTGCTCACAGAGGTTGAGCTTTCAACTACCTCCACGTGAGAAATCGTATCCTACCTCTTCCTCGAAGGGTTACACTGACTAAAGGCCAGATCGACGCTCATAGGAATAAACCACTCAAAACCGATCAATTGGTAAACATTCCTTAGGGGCAAGCAGTGCTTCTGGGATCGATCAATGGGCTATTGCCGTTAATCAAGCATACTGTTGATTAGGGGAGCCATTCCGAGAGTTTGTTGGCGTGTTTATCGTAGGTGTAATGCTAGAAGAAGTTTCTGTGGATATGTATGGTGGGAGCTATCTGCTATGTGTTCGTTTAGATACATGAATTATAGCAATGGTGGGAATTGTGGATGTGAATCGAACGTTGATGAGTTCTAGCGATGACTTGTTGCCCCGCAGCCAATGAGCAATCTGGAGAGCTTACAGGGTCCTTAAAAAGGGGCGGTTCACAATTAAATTAAGTGGATGGATGGATGGCATGTGAGATATTTTGGAGGGACATTGCAATAGATATTGAGGTTACCAGAGGAATTAGGGAGATGTATCAGGCTGCAACAAAGGAGGGGATTTTAATTGAAGTACTGTACAATGAGGTAATAGAGAATGCCATTATCATTCTAAGCCTTCTCGAGACAAATTGCAATGGCTGTCAAATTTCATCCCCTCCAGAGTGCAAAAATGGGGAAGTTGATGATCTTCCATCCCCCACCTTCGACGTTGTTATCTTTCATACTACGTGTGATCGTCTTAGGGAACTCGTATATAAATAAAACTGTCTTCAAGAAAAAAGAAAATGATTCACCTTTCAATTCGTGTTTCTCAAAATCTTCAACACGATGTACGAACCAAAAGTAGGAGACCGGCTAGAATGCCTCGATACACCTTCCATGATCGTCGATCTCGACATAATGGAAGAAAACATCCGCAAAATGTTCGGGATTTTAAAGCCAAAAGGAGTCAAAATCAGACCCCATCTCAAGACAACAAAAAGCCCCATCCTGGCCAAAAAGCTGGTTGAAGCAGGAGCTGAAGGAGGATGTGTAGCGAAACTTAGTGAAGGAGAAGTTATGGCAGCCGAAGGCTTTGATGATATATTAATCACCTGTGAGATTATTGGAGTCATCAAGGTTGCTCGTTTGGTTGAGCTGTTCCGCAAGCACCCAAAAATTAGGATTGTCGTGGACAGCGAGGAGGGGGCTACTGCTATCAATGAAGCTTTACTTGCTTCTGGAATTGAAAGTCCACTCCAGGTGCTGATCGATCTGGATGTCGGTTTACACCGTACCGGTGTAGCTCCAGAATCAGCTCTTGCTCTCGCCCATCACCTAGCTTCACAAAAGAAGCTAAAACTCATCGGACTCCAAGGTTATGAAGGCCATCTCCAACACGTGCATGACCGCAATGAACGAGAGACCGAGTGTCGAGCATCAATGGCTACGCTGGTCGGCACCGCCAATCTTCTGCGCGAGAATGGGTTCGATATCCAAGTCGTGACAACTGGTGGGACAGGTACCGCCGAAGTCTGCGCCAGTACTCCTGGCATCACAGAAGTCCAACCCGGTTCTTTCATATTCATGGATTCCGACTACCGCAATGCAGTGGGTGGGTTTTTTGAGCATAGTCTCACTATTCTCTCTACAGTAATCAGTAAATCTGGCTCGGAAAAGCGAGTGACGATAGATGCTGGGCTGAAATCACTTACCACTGATAGTGGATTTGCCGAAGCGAAGGATATGCCTGGAGTTACGCATACGCCTATGGGTGATGAGCATGGTTGGTTGAGTTGGGAGGATGAGAGAGAGTTAAAGGTTGGTGCGAGGGTGGAGATGATTCCGAGTCATATTGATCCAACGGTCAATTTGCATGATGTTTATTATGCCCATCGGAAGGGTGTAATCGAGGAGATATGGCCGGTTGCTACGAGGGGAAAAGTTCAATAGTTTATTTCATCAACCAAAAGTCATGGCAAACCGACTGCTATCCTTGCACCATTACGGGCTCGAAAGTGTGTCAAGAACTTGAACGTATTAGGTGGTTAGTAGCGATCACTTTGCCATACGCCCTGTGGCCCATTGTGTTTGTAATATATCGATAAAATCGGCAAATCCGATATAATGGCGCCAATGAGTGGGTCTTAATTATTTGATATTCAGGGGCTCGCTAGCCCTTAATAGTAGCCACATCAAAAATATATATATCTAGTGCTAAAATGTAGTAAGGCGATGACTATACCGGGTAGAGTCAGCGTACTTATATAGAAACGGAAAGTTGTGAAGCCAGTGCCACGTGAATCAACTTAAGGGGTTTAGAAAAGCATGCGTTGATGACTGGAGTTCATCTTTAGTAAATAAGAAAAAGTGATCCTGTTTTTGATTAAATGACCTCGATAACAAGAACTATATAATGTCCAGGCTTGTTTTTTTTTGCAAAGAACCCCCTAAAACAAGGCATCGGGCAGGGTATTGTGCCATTGTGCAAATCCTAAACGCCTCATAGTGGCCTCACAAACGAACCAGTAAATATGCCATGCTATTCCAGTTTATGCCCTTGGATGTATCCCTTATAACTCCGAAAAACGCTCAACATTATGACCTTCCCAATCCATTCACCACTCGTCCGCCACCCTTTCCCAGTTTATCTTTTCATAAGTCTGCTCGATTTGCGCGGCGCTTGGCAACGTAGCGTGAGACATAGAGAGCTATCAGACCGCTGGCTACTACGAAGACGATGCAGAAGACAACTATGACACCAGGTTCTCGACTAGCCCAATTACCCCGCTTCGAAAATTGGCTTGCGGGTGAGTTTGATCTAAGGCTAGGGAGCGGCACCATTTTGAAGGCTGGAGGAAGATCAGTACAGGTATCCAGCTGGGTTCCGGAAATCTCTTTACTGACATATAGATGGTAGACGGAGATCTGTAGAGCGAAGGGGCACTGGTAGGGTCGTGTGGCACTGAGCCCTTTGATAGTGCCGCTAACCTTCGAGCCCAAAAGGTCTCCGCAAGCCTTTTTGTGGTCTTGTCCAAGCTTACGTCTGTGGTTGTGTTCTTTGTTGATAGGGTAATAGTTACGCTATCTGCTGCAGTCTATTGAAACCATTAGCTTTACATTCATATGGTGGCAGCAGATCTGCTGCAGTCGAATAAGTGATGCTCCATTGCCGTCCACATTCAAGCAATGCTTCTAGAGCCTCATGAGATACTTCGCCCGCTACGAGTACTTTGCCCCGCCACAAGGCTAGGTAGGAACTCTTGCAGCAGCTAATTGTGGGCGAAGAATTTTGAGGCAAGTTCTTACCATAAGAGGATACTATTGATACGATCTTAAAATAGGTAGAGGAGGATGGATCTAATTGGTACCTACTGAAGGTGTATATGTAATGGTGAACTGGGTACAGCTGCAGATGGAAGATGCAAATGTTGTTTGCGGAGCACGGCAGGTCCCAGCTAATCTGTTAGCGGCCATAATTAGCGTGTTTTCTTGCCAAGACCGACACAGAAACTCGGTACGATCGCTTGGCACTTCTTATCGATAAGGAGGCTGTGAGGTTGAGTTTGAACTTTTTGCCCGTCCAGTTCATACCACCACCACCCACCATCACTACCAACTCCTCCAACGGCTTACCAGATTCAACAACTAACCAAAAACCCGTTGAAAGTGATGATGGAACACCAATCAACACATCCACCCCATGTAGCCCTTTCTGAAGAATCTCACCCCAAGACCAAGCCAATGGAATAGCAGCTGCCATTGGCAACTGACCATGTAACGGGCTTGTTTACAAATGTCGTCGCCCCATCTTCCTATCTCCGCTTGCAGCTGATTGCGAATCCGATGCTCAAGAACCCCCGACCTGCCTGCCATAGCAGCATAGACTCCTATGATGCGTCATCTTTAAACTCTCGGGATCGCCTGTCAGGATGATCCGGCCAAGCAGAAGTCGCCCAGCAGAGTTTACTGGTGTATTTTAAGGTGTATCCTACTATGAACTAGCTGAGCACTGTCGTCGAGAATCGGATAGGTGGAGGTGGGTGGCTGCTCCAGAAACCAAGTCTGCGTCGAGGCCGTGATCTGGATCCTGGATTAACATTAAAGTGTTTTTCCCCCCAATAACTACAAATCTAGCCTCGATAAATTGATTATTTAGGGTTGCTTACTGCGTGTGTTTTTGTTCCAGTACCCGTCCGTACGGGCGTGTCCTCACCTTTCGCCTCGGTTTACTAGTTTACTCGTTTACTTGTCTGGTTGAAGGGGTTTTCTCTCATTAACATTAGTATTAACATGCATAAGCATTAGCACGTGCAGATTTCAGAGTGCAGAGTGCAGACAACAGAGGCAGGATTTGGTGAAGGTAACGTCGTAACGTAGCTATGTTATATTTATTGTATCGTACAGTACACCGCTCGCATACATTCATTATTAGCCAAGGATATATCGAGTAGAATCCTTCCCAGAGGAAAACATCTGCCAAGACCCATATCCCCCCGTTTCTCTTCCGTAAATCCACCCGAAACCTCTCTAGACCTTTATCTAGACCTTTGCAGCAACGCCCACTCAATTTCACCGAACCTACAGCCCAAACTTGACTCGTAAGAGTGCGCCAATTGTGCAGCAGCAAGCTATCAACCCGTGCATTTAAAATTACGGTTGTGCCAAAACACCATCCGGGGCAATCATGGCAATCAAGGGCAATAGCCATGATGATAATGGCAAGCTCGGAACAACTATCCACATGTTTCCA
>Ga0247809_1001510_pt1 | contig 10441 bp, 12 predicted proteins | sample UWRJL104311B1_FD_180951 | JGI IMG/M metagenome (GOLD analysis project Ga0247809, IMG submission 180951) | Plant litter microbial communities from Arlington Agricultural Research Station in Wisconsin, United States - UWRJ-L104-311B-1 | ecosystem: Environmental > Terrestrial > Plant litter >...
CAGCGACTTAATCTCCATTTCCATGCCCGAAGAAATCTCCTCCTACCACTGGGGCTCCCAAGCACCTATCCGCCTCACCCTCTTCTTTCTCCTCACATTTTACACCTACGCATTCTCCTCCAGCTCGCCGATATACGATGGGAAGGGATATATGGCCAGTGGGTGGGGAGAGGGGTTGAAGAATAGAGTAGTGTTCGCGTGGGCGTTCGTGGAGATGGTGACATGGTTTTGGATCTTCGTAACGTTGAGGGAGGAGAGGAGGGAGTTGGTGCAGCGAATGTTTGCGAAAAGAGCTGCGGAGGAAGACGAGGAAGAAAAGTTCAGGCGGTGATGAGCTATGGCCTTGATGGAGAACGTTTAAGGCGATGTGGTGCATGATGCGAACAAGCCTGGAAGTACTCTGGGAAGGAGCCCATGGAGGAAGAGAACTCTCAGAGAAATGGCCTGTCCGTCTGATCGCCATGATGACGGAATTGAATATATAACTTGACCACAATTACGATGCTGGCACAGTGACATGAGACATGAAGCGACGACATCCATAGATAAAACAAATGCACATATTTGTATATTGCCAGAGGACTCTAGCAATTCTCATGAGTTTACATGTCTATTTTAAAGGCTTGATCAAGCTCAGTCCCTGAACCGACTCTCCCCAGCTCTCAACAACCAGACCAGCCCATTCCTCAAGGAAATATTCGTCGACAAGGCCCTTGATGGCTTCGCCCGTAGCTTGAGGGCCACCGGTCTCTGTCAGACTGCCGTCTAGAACTTTATCTATCCAACCACCTTCGTCGAGGCCCTTCTTAACATGCTGCACCTTCTCAAGCACGACGTTCAATAGTCCCTGAACTGTTTCCAGGTGGGACTTTCCGAGTTCTTTGATAGCATCAGGTATGGTCTTTGCGTGTCGTGAAATATAATTGCTGAAGTCTGACGTCGTTCTGACCACATCGTATGCAGTGTATAAGGTGTGGAGAGTATTCCAGAATGCCGGGACGATGTGCTTTTGTCCATCGACTAGACTGGTCAGATCATTGATTGCTTGCTGCAAAGCCACATTGCTGCTGTCAAGGCGTGCTTGGAACTTCTCATCTGTCCATCTCGATTTATCGCCAACCTCTCTTACGAGCGAAGCAATTGCTTCCTCTGCTTGTTTCGCGAGCTCCTCGCTTCTTGTATATGTTCCTACCAAGTCGGATCCAGTATGAGTCTTCACATGGTCTTGCAACCATAACATTAGTCCCGGCTTCTCGTCTTCAGGTGAAGAGGGTGAAATTATCTGCTTCAGTTTTTCCGCGATAAGACCTGCTTGCACTCTCCCGGTCTGGAACGACACTGTTAGTAGCATGCTGGTTGATAGTCTTTGATCAAACTTACGGTTGGCTTTGGCGCGAATCTAGTCAGCTCCTCGAAGGTAGTGCCTTCACTTGACTCGAAATTGGGGAATGTAGCATAATCATTCGTATCAACAAATGTTGCGCCTGATATCTCTGGATCCTTTTCTACATTGCCGTTAGTTTGATATCGATCCAAGAAAGTGTTCAGCATACGTAGAATATTATAACCACCAGATAACCCATCAAGTGCCAGCCCAGGCTCGGTTAGCCGTGTAATCTTTCTGCTTTCCACCACTGACATAGCACCTGCGAGAGTCTTCGATAGTGCATCTGCGGCTTTTTGCATCTCGAAAACAGAATTGTAGTTGCTCTGCTTGAATGATAACCACATATTTTTTGCAATTTGCTCTCGTGCGTTTCTGTAGACCTTTTGTTGCTTCCTAATGAGTTCCTGGTGACCCTTTGGCGGAGATAAGTCTTCTGGAACGTGTGTAATGTCATGTGGGTGCTGGCTAGATATCCTGTCAAATAGTGTATATGCAAGTGTATCTAGCTGAATCTGTTTCGGAGAAAGTCGGTGGTATGCTCGTGCCGCGAGCGAGCCACACCCCAGATTTGTGTATAGTCGAATGAGCAGCAGTGAGAACTGAAAGTTAGATTTTGACCTTAACCAACCAAACTCAAGCAACATGATGGCCTGTAAAAGATAGGCAGTTCTATCTCTGCTTAGTAGCTCAACCTTGGTGTCTTGATTAACGAGGGACAACTTGATCAAACACATAGCAGAAAGAATGCAGAGGTCATCAGCTGGGTGACGATCCGTGCTTAAGAGATTCTTGGTAATACTACCATCATCGTTGATCGCTGCCTTGTATGATGCCGTCGAATCTAGAGAGATTTGTCTGAGGCATGCTTCACAAAATTCTCCACAGGATGCAAGACAGACAACGCATTGAAAGCTCGAAGATTGTTGATGAAATTGCGGACTCTGTCGTCTTTCGTGCTCAGGGAGTGAGCTGACAAGAAGGTAGCGGAGTTTGTAGACGTTGATGGTCTGAGTGATTGAACTTGCAGTGCTGAGCTATTCACAGTTAGAACATTTTCCGACTCGATTAAGCGTATTGGCAACGGTGGTACCTACATCTTCTCCTAAAGCTCCTAAGCTACCTTGGCTAGGCTTAGACTCTGATTTTCGCATTGTAGTTGTGTACACATCAGAATGGATCAACACTTTTAGTAGTTGGGATCGTTCTTGGGCGTCAAGTCTTGCCACGAAGGGTTTCAAGTCATTATACGAAGCGCTTACATCGCCCCATTTCTGTAAGTATTTGAAGAGGATCGGAATATGATTGAGGACTTGACCCATGCCATCAGGTCCTGGGATGACGGAGAATGGTGTTGCAGTTTTGAAGCAGAACTTGACCCAAGCGAGCGAGGCATTTCGCCGCCATGTCTTATCGATGCCGGATTCCGGATCGAGATGTGCTTCAAGTTCTTGCAGTACAACTGGCTTTTGCCTGCAGTATTTAGTTCTTGCCACTGCATTGAACTACTTTGAACTTACTTGTGTCCTTCCAATCTTATGGCAGACTTTAAGAATGCTTCCCACACCAGCCAGTCGCTCATGCCTGGCTCAGCAATTTTCCCAGAGGCATCCTTCGTTCTGGCTCTATCGAGAAGAGAGGTAGTGATGTCAAAAAGCTCCTGCCATTGTCTGTTTTCTTCAAGAAGTTGTAGTCTAATCCTCCACAATTCCCATTCACCTTTTGCGACTGCTGAATCAGGTCCTAGGAGTGCATCCGCGAGATACTCCAATCTTTGCTCAATTGTGCCATATTCTTTGGTTATACGGAGCAACAGTAAGATCTCTTGAGGAGTATGTATCGCCCGCAGGGGTAGCTTCGCGGGGTCCTGTTGATGTCAGTATCCTACGATTTGCGTTCATTTGAAAGTAGTACCGTTAACTGCCTGGTCGCCGCGGCTAGTTTGGTAATTTGGCCATGTGCGAGGCCTCCCCATATTTTCTTTTGTACTTCTGGGCATTCGTTAGAAGTCTTCCTGGAAAGTTAGCATATCATCCCTTAACTTGAGTGATCCCACTACCCACCGCATAAAGAAACATGGTGGATATGTTCCAGAAGACATATGCATGATTGTTTGGAAAAGACTTCTCTAGTGTATTTGCTATCTGTTTATGTCAGTAAATCTTCAGAAAGGAAAGCACCAGATGATGCTGGTCGATTCAGAGAATTTGCCTACCTGCCGAGCATGATCCAAATCACCCTTAGCAAGGCATACTTGAAAACACTTGAGGATATTATGTTCATCCTTTGGGTTAGATTTCACGTATTGCCATCTCAATTCCCCAATAGCCTTTCCCCAGCTTTTGTCTTGTTCACGCAGCACTTCACGCAGCGCCTCATCGTAAAGATCTATTGCCTCTAAATCTTTGATTGCCACCTTTTTTGCGGCTAGTTCTTCAATACATAAGAGCACAGCAGTATTCTCTGACAGGATGGACGATCGTGCCCGAATATAGATTCTGAGTGCCTGTCTCGTCTGTCAGTTGAAGTTCTATGTCACGTGGATTTTTGGAATTGATTTATCCCACACCAGCACTTGAAAGCTACCAGAACTCACATCTAGATATTCACTTGGCTTCTTCGCAAGCCTTTTGTCAACGTACTTCAATGCTTGCTTGAAGTTATGTGCGTCGATTGCATTCCAGATCGGGATATCAAGACGATCTCGGGGTCCAAGGTCTGCCATTTTTGTTGCAATGCATTACCGGGCTGGCAACTCGGAAGTCGTGGGAATATGAAAGATGTTTAAATGATACGGATACAACAGGAGAGACATACGGTGGTAGGAACTATGTTCGTTTGCTGTATTAGGTTACTGTGTTGTCGAGATTTTTATGGAGATGCCCATAGTAATTTTGCGAGATTTGCCAAGAAGTTCAAAAAGTGATTGTTTACATTTCAGATAACTGTATCATCGACCATACCATTGGAAATACTTGGTCTTTTCGTATTTTTAAAGACAAAACTCCTATCTTCCGCAAGTATTTGCATGATTCGACTTGTGTGTGCAAACAAAAGTTAGCTATGTGATGTTTCGAACCTCTTTACTTAGCAGCTGTTTCTGGCACCAATCAAACATATCATTACGAACATGTTTACTGCATAGTTACTTGTTTGGTAATCAAAATCAAAGTCCTTCCTGAGATCCAGCACTTATATTTATACAAGTCATATGATACATATCAAACATGTCCATCCTTTGAGGCCTCCATCATCTCGCGAACCAACTCTTCCCTTCTCTAAGTTTCATTTCCCTCCGATCATCCATCTATAATGAAATAGTTTAGCGTGATGAATCACAGCAAGCTTCAGTATGATCCTAGGAATATAAGACCAAGTATTCTACGTACCCATTTCTTCTTACAGTCTCTGTAAGCTCTATTGACAACATTAGTATCAGCGAACTCAACATGTCTTGCCAGGTCCATGTCAACATGAATTTCCGCAAAGAATGTTCTCTTACTGAAAGTAATCTGCACACATTTCTTTATCGCCGCCGTTCCGATGCAGACATTTTAGACTTCTGGATGCCGCCTCTTGACATGGATCCAAGTATTCTCCGGGTTGTTTACTATGATTTGAAGTGTAAGCATTCACGTTGCAACTCCGTTAAGATGCTAGAAGCTCCGTTTTGAAGTTTTGTGCCAACACATGCATTTTGGAATTGAGGATGACATGTTGACGCACCACACATCGGAGCTCGCATGACTTACTTCTCGAATTTCTTGCTGGTCTTGTCATCCCAAGGGTTGTTTGAGTCCCCAGACTCACTTGTCTTTGACATACTGGCGATACAATCACAACAAAGAGATGCGGCACGAGTGATCGATTGGTGGCGGTCGTTTCTAAGATCAAGAAAGTGCTTGGCGTACACAAAATCTGCCAAGATCCCGAGAAATAACATTCACGCGCGCTATCCTCGTTTTGCCTTTGGCGCTGTGTAGTGACAACACCGATCCACTTCAGCCTTGTGCCCAACATGAGCCTTACTCTATCTCCCAAACAACAATCTTTACTTCTTTAACCATCACTCGCAAGTCATCTATTTTGACGATTTCGTGAAGGTGACCTTTGAGGCTGCGCTGGCTCGCAGAGTACACCGGCGGTTTGACGAACCCCTGTCACCATCTGCCATAAATCGTCCACGGCAAATCAACGATATTCAAACGATGCCGCCCACCAAAGTCGAGTTGAGTGACGCCCCATCTGCCAACATGCGACAACACAATGGTTGGAGGACGCGACGAGACCGCGATACTCCCCCCGTAACGAAAGACAAAGACATAAGGCAGGGGGGTTTATCGAGCCCCAGAGCCGATACAGAGGTATTTTCGAGACACTATTCCACGTTGTTGCAAAAATTAAAAAGCCGTAGAATTCTCTTGCTGCCACGTTCAAATCCGATCTGGAGTCAATGCGAAATCTTGTCACATGCTCTATATGTGATCAGTTACTGTACGAGCCATTCACGATACAATGTGGTCATACATACTGTTACTCCGTGAGTGACATTGTCCGAAAATTTTGTGTTTAACAAGTCTGATGTTCATAGTGTCTTTGCAGCTGGTTCACGCCGAACAAGAACAACAAAACATGCCCAGAATGTCGAACAGCTATAAAACATATACCTGCTCCATCGTTCATGGTGAGTTTTGCTTTTCGAAAAGAACATAGCATGTGCTAATATCGTGCAGATCAAACAACTGGTCGAGACATTCACGAAACGATCCGAACTCATGCCCGCAGATGAGTCTGTCGAACAACATACAATGAAGCGCGCAGAGGAAGTCGCAGCTGTGGAAGAAGATCGAAATAGTGATCGAGGGCTATTCAAAGGACTCTTCTCTGCACAGTCCTTGATCCACGATGAGGCGGACGGTGTACATCGCTGTCCTACATGCCACACCGAATACATAGGTGGACCAACATGTTTAACTTGTGGCACTGAGATAGATGGCGACGGATTCGATTTTTCTGGCGAAGATTTAAGCCTGGACGGATTAGACGAAGACCTAGAATTAGAAGACGAACTTGAACTCGAACTGGCTCAGGAGGGTGCAGTACATAGGGGGCATGTGCCATTCCACCGTGCCATTTTTGGAAGTGCAAGGCATTTCCGCTTCCGGGGTAGACGTCCTGAAACTGAAAGCACGCCTTCCGTTACGTCAAACTCAGATGACTCGCGAGGTTTGAACGAAGACGACAGCGACAGTGATGACAATGGTTCATTGCAAGACTTTGTAGTCAACGACGACTCCCCGGAAAGACGACGAGACGATACACCACACACACGTGATCGCTTCGGTCGTGTGGACGACGAGATCTCACCCTACGACGGAGGACGGAGTGCTCGTCACATCAGCCTTTCTGATGACTCAGAAGACGATAGCGATGAGGCCGTAATTCCACCCAGTCGTCGTACTCGTAATCGTGGTCGAGGACAAGGTTCACAGATCGTCGACATTATAGATGATGATGATGACGATGAAACAGATGAAGATAGTGTGATCCATGCTTCTGACCGATTACGAAATGCTGGTTGGAGTCCTCTACATGAAACCGATCATGAAGAGTCTGGTAGTGTACGTCAAGAATCAAGTGATGTATCTAATCATTCGAATGACGTTTCGGATGCAACAGATGAGGAGGATAGCGACACAGAAACGATGATGGGGAATGATGAAAGTCACGCACGAAGCAACGGTGATAGGAAGCGACTTCAAGCAGGCCACGGCTCGATACCTGACCCTTGGAGCGATGATGAATCTAGCGTGATGGATCGAGATGGTGATGTTGAGATGAGCTTATCTCCTGTCTCTCATGAAGGACGTTATGGAGAATATGGCAGAGATTCAGATTCAGAATCCAACCGGTCCGAGGATGGTGAGGATCCTTATGCACGAGATCCATATGGTTCTGCTGGCAATCCAGACTTCCGCGAAAATCATCATGTTCACGAACTTGAATACGACTCTGATGAAAGTCCTCCTCCAGTAATTAGACGCCGTGCTCGCTCACAACAACAGGGTTTTCTCAACTACATTCCTGGAATCAGACAGGTACTTGCCAATCATCAGAATATTCGACAGGAGTCCGATGATTCCGAACAGACATCTGGTCTCGAAGAGCTGGAACCGGCGCTATCCGAGTCATCTGAGAACAATCGCGTCGAATATTATCGAGGTCACAGTAATAGGTCCAGCGCCGATAATCGCAGGTTGGATTATTCGAATCGTGTCAGTTACCGTACTGGCCGAGCTCCTCGAGCCGCTGCTCACGAAGTCCCATCCTTACGGATTATCTCATCTTCAACTAGACCTTCTCGTGTAGAAAGACGCTATCACATTGACAGCCGTGGGCCACGAGCTTCTGATTATCATCTATAAATATAATTTATGTGGACGTGGATTTTGAAGCATATTTAGGCAGATAACATTGCTTGGATTGCGGAATGTATATTGGACAGCGTGGGACATTTGCTTAGCGAGGAGTTGCAGAGTTTGGCTTTAGAACATTACGACATGTATGAGGTATGAACGAAACAGTGTGAATGCTACTCAAATGCGTTCGAGACTGCGCAAAGTCGGGCGTCCTGTGCTACTTTATCCGGTCTCAACATTGCCTGATTCCTTTGGAAGTAGGAGCCATATGTCACAGATTCTCTCATGCCAGATTTGACCGAATGATGTGTTGCAGTCTATTGGGCTTACCGTCGTAAGCAGATGTGACTACTTATAAATTTCCACGCTATATGCGCCACTGACAAGTTATCTCATAGACATGTTCTATACTGATTCTTATATGACATGCCATGCCAGATATCTTATCACTCACGTCCTCTTAGTATACATGATGCAACATTTCTAGTCCTTGTAAGTCGTGACATGAAGGAAAAGGTTCGCTTCATGCCTACCAGTACATCCTCACCAACAATCCTACGACGATTCATCCTCAGGCAGTGTCTCAATAGTTCTCTCCACTATCTTAATCAACTCCTCCACATCCGGCCTCTCGGCAGGTTCAACTTTCAAACAAAGTCTTACCACCTCCCTGACTCCCTCGCTGATCTCACTATCCGCGCTCTGACCTGCTTGATTCTTTGCTTTCGCCTTGCCTCCCGCTCCTTCATCTGGAAATCTCCAGTCACCACCCAGTACACAGATACTTAGACTTCCTCCCGTTTCGTCACTTCTCATCTCGAATGGGGATTTGCCTACTAAACACGCGTAGAGCGTGCAGCCTAGTGACCAGATGTCTACTTTGGTGTCTATTACGGAGCCGGTTTTGACGTCAAAGAGTTCGGGCGCGCGGTATGGCATCGTGGAGTGTTCGGCTGCTTCATCTTGCACTGCTAGCGCGAGAGAGCGGGAGGTAATTGGTGTTGGCGAAGGCACGAGTGAGCCGAGATCCATTAGAATCGGTTGTGAGCCGTCGTCGTCGATCATGATGTTGCCTGTATGCTGATCAGTATGTAACGTTGATTGAGTTAAGAGAGTGAAATACCAGGCTTGATATCTCGATGAGCATATGCTCTGTGTCCACCTGGCGCAACCCCCGCTTGACTCTGTGAGACCTCACTCTCCATCAATGGCTCCGCTTGCTCTTCGTCATCGTCCTCATCCGCACCTCCTCTTCGACTCCTCCTCGCATCGTCATCTGCTGCGGCCGCTTGACCTCTTATCTGCTTTGCACTGGCCTGACTCTGCTTGCCGCCGGGCGCACCACCAACTTTATAATTATGCATCGCCTTCAAAGCCTTACAGACACCCAAAAACAACACCATCAATCTCCGTTCTGGAAACCTGGTGTGGTTTACTAGATTTGCGTTTATGATGTCTTGGAGGTTTCCACGACGGTAGTAGGGAAGAAGAATGTATACTGTTTTGGCGCTGGGGTCGGATCGGTCGGAGACGACGCAATGGTCGACTGCGCGGATGATGTTGGGATGTGGTGTAAAGAGTGCATAGGCTTCTACTTCTTTCATGGCCTGCGCAACCGATTCTTGACCAAAGGGACATCGTATCTTCTTGAGTGCGAAGGTTGCTTCTGAGGATGTATCCTGTACGAGGTAGACGTAAGAGAAGCCGCCCTGGAAGACGTGTTAGTATGGCAATGGCAAGTTGGTCGAAAGGGAATGGGCTTACTTCTCCAAGTAACCGTAAGATCTTGAAGCTGCGATTGTTGATCTTGAGTTGTGGTGAGCCAGGAAAACAACTCAGACAATTTGATAGCGCGTAGGCTATATCTGAGATGTACTGTGCCATTCTGATCTTGTGCCTTTGCAGAGAGGAGAGTTCTTGATGGAAGGCTGACGTGTAATTGGGAGTGTTGTTTCCTCGGTATACAAGAGACAACGAACCTCAACCTTTCAGTGAGTGCCACTCAAATTATGTGTTACGAACAAATGTACCTCGTTATCAAAAGATGTGGCGAGAAGATGCAATACAAGGATTGGAGTTCTTCTGACATCACTTAATGGTCCAAAAAGTAGAGGTAGTACAGTATTGACATGTTTCTAAAGTTAGTCGCGGCTCAGCCCAGGTATCCGCTATTGTCGAAGCTCTTGGACCTGCATATGACAAGGTGAGCTCCAGTATTTACGTTCTCCCTTCTCCATTCGATGTTTTCTTTCAAGTTGATGATTTTGCCAGCATCTTTTCCTGGATACCGTGACACCAGTCAGTTTCTGGCATCATCGTGTTGTCAAACATTCAGAGGCAGAATAGTTCCAGTCTCACAAGCTCTCCAGACATGGACAATGCGCTCTTGCATGGGTCTAGTGATTGCGGGGGAGGAGAGAGCTCGTCATCTAGACCTCAAGGTCACTTACTCCCACCGACTTTCAGACGGATGAAGACTCCAAAGATATAGGTCATTGTAGCCCTCTTTCATATTATAGACTCTCTCCATCAACAAGATGACAGTTCGGGCCAACAAATTCACGCCGCAAGTCTTGTTGAGCGCTCCAAGACGAAGCGCTGCCGTTCCCAACGCAGATGGAACACTTGCACTGTTCAC
>Ga0247809_1001512_pt1 | contig 10430 bp, 11 predicted proteins | sample UWRJL104311B1_FD_180951 | JGI IMG/M metagenome (GOLD analysis project Ga0247809, IMG submission 180951) | Plant litter microbial communities from Arlington Agricultural Research Station in Wisconsin, United States - UWRJ-L104-311B-1 | ecosystem: Environmental > Terrestrial > Plant litter >...
ACCTCGCCGAGGCTCACCATGGCCTGGATGCGCTGGCCGTCGCCGGCCTGCAGGCTCGCGAAGCACAGCTTGCCGGTGTTGCGCAGGTGCACGATGCGGCCGGCGAGTCCGACGACGTGTCCGGTGGTCGCGTCGGTCTCGAGGTTCTCGAACCGCTCGCGCACCGCGGCGATCGTGGTGGTGACGGGAACCGAGACGGGGTACGCCTCGCCCTCGGCCAGCAGGCGGTCGCGCTTCGCGAGCCGGATCAGCTTCTGCTCGCTCTGTTCGCTCTGTTCGGCGAGCTCAGTGGCGGACAGTTCGGCTTCGTGCTCGGTCAATGGGTCTCCTGGCGCTGCTGGTGGTCAACGCTCCATGGTATCGGCACCGGCCCGCCCGATCGGGTTCGGGTCAGCCGCCGACGTGCACGAGGTCGTTGTCGATGAGCCGGGTCTCGCCGACGCGGGCCGCGACGAGCACGCGCGCCTTGCCGCGGTAGCCGTCGTCGACCGGCAGGAACGTACCCGGGTCGACCACCGCGAGATAGTCGAGCCGCACGAGGGCCTCCCCCATCAGCACCGACTGCGCAGCCGCGAGCACCGCGTCGACACCGCGGTCGGCGCTCGACCGGGCCGCCTCGAGTGCCGTCGACAGGGCGAGAGCCGCGCGGGTCTCGCGCTCGTCGAGGTACCGGTTGCGGCTGGAGAGGGCGAGGCCGGACTGCTCGCGCACCGTCGGCACCACCTCGACGTCGGCGTCGATGTCGAGGTCGGCGACCATGCGCTGCACCAGGAAGACCTGCTGCGCGTCCTTCTGGCCGAACAGCACGAAGCGCGGCCGCACGATGCCGAGCAGCTTCGCCACCACCGTGAGCATGCCGTCGAAGTGCCCGGGGCGCGACCGTCCCTCGTAGAGCGTTCCCACGGTACCGGCGGTGACCCGGGTCTGGCTCGCACCGTGGGGATACATCTGGTCGACCGACGGGGCGAAGACGAACTCGACCCCCGCGGCATCCAATTTCGCGACGTCGTCTGCGAGCGTGCGGGGGTACTTGTCGAGGTCTTCGTTCGGTCCGAACTGCAACGGGTTCACGAAGATCGAGACGACGACCGTCTCGGCGAGCTCGTGCGCTCGGGCGACGAGCGACAGGTGGCCGTCGTGCAGGGCACCCATGGTGGGCACGAGAGCGACCGGGCGACCGGCGATCGCGGCGCGCAGTTCGGCGATCGTCTCGACGACGGTGACGGGCACGGGTGACTCCTCGGGTTGCTGCGGGGCGGGGCGACTACCGATGCTACCCGCGCCCGGGTCGCGTCATTCGAGGAACGGCGGCTCCGGCGCGGTGACGCCCTGCAGCGCCGTCTCGACCGAGGAACGCACGAGCGGGCCGAGGAATCGTCCGGGCGACTCGATGCCGAGCCCGTCGAGGATGCCGACGGCCTGGCCGACGATCGCGGCCGAGAAGCTCGTCGCCGTCTCGATGGCCTCGGCGTAGGCGGCGCGGTCGGCTTCGGCGACGATGATCGGCTCGGCGCCCATCTCGACGACGAGCGCCTGGCCGATGGGATGCACCGGGGTCGGCGCGGTGACCGCGGCGTAGCTCTCGCCGAGCCGCACGAGGTCGAGGCTCGTTCCGGTGAAGACCATGGCGGGATGCACCGCAAGCGGGATGACCCCGGCGGCGGTCGCGGGCGCCAGCACCCCGGTGCCGAAGCCGGCCGCGGTGTGCAGCACGAGCTGCCCCGGCTGCCAGGCCCCGACGGCGGCGAGACCCGCGACGAGCTGTTCGAGCTGGTCGCTCGGCACGGCGAGGATGACGAGTTCGCTGCGTTCGATCAGCGCGGGGATGTCGAGCACGGGCACGCCGGGCAGCATCGCCTCGGCCCTGTCCTTGCTGTCTTGGGATGTCGCGGAGATGCCGACGATCGCGTGGCCGGCGCCGGCCAGTGCGGCCCCGAGCACCGGGCCGACGCGCCCGGCGCCGACGATGCCCACGCCGAGGCGCCCCGATCTGCCGTTCATGCCGTGGCCTCGCCCGAGCGCCAGCGGTGACTCGTGTCTGCGGACGACGAGAGGATCGCGGCATCCGCCACCTCGCGGAAGAACCGCACGGCCTCGGCGCTGTCGACGGCGCTCAGCGAGGGCGAGATCGGGCCGGCGACCGTGTGCACGCGCAGCGACGCGAGCCGGAGGGCGCGGAAGACCGGGCCCTGCGACACGGCGACGCTCTGCATGCGGGCCTGCGGCACGATCGTGAGCTGACGCCAGACCGCGCCCTGCCGCAGCACGACGACGCCCGGTAGCATCGCGAACCCGTTGCGCCGCCTCGAGAACCAGAGGTACCAGCGCGCTCTGGGCGGGGAGTTGACGAAGCCGTCGGCGCCGCCGGTCGAGCGCAGCCCGCGCTCGAACAGCGCCATCGAGCCGTCGTCGACGTGGTCGGGCAGCACGAGCGCGAACACCTTGCGCACGTCGTCGAGGTTGCCGACGGGGAGGATCGTGGTGTTCGCCTGCCCGGCCGCGCCCTTGGCCGACGACGTCGACGCGCGGTTCACCTTGATCTCCCACCAGCCGGCCGGTCGCCAGAGCAGGGGTTGCGTGACCTGGATCGAATGGATGCGGCCGGGCGGCAGTGTCTCGTTGCTGGTGGAGAGCAACCCGAAGCCGATGCGGACGCCGTCGGGGGTGCCGGCGATGCTGTAGCGCAGCGAACGCGTGAAGCGCGTGATGTAGAAGCTGCTGGTTCCGATGAGCGCCGGCAGCACGCCGATGAGGAAGAGATACGAGCCGGTGGCCGCGACGCCCCACGCGATGCCGGCGACGAGGGCGAGCACGAAGACGCTGAACCCGCTGAGCAGCAGCGAGCCGATGAGCCGGCCCATGTGCATGGTCACGACCGACTCGGGCGGCGCGAGGCCGGGATCGAGTTCGGGGGCGAGCAGCTCGTGCACCCGCTGGTCGATCAGGTGCGAGACGCCCGCGGTGCGGGGCAGCGGCTGGCCGTCGTCGCCGAGCAGCACCTCCTGCTCGGCGCGCGCCTGCGCCTCGGCCACGCGCGTTCCCGAGGCGAGCCGCAGGATGTCGCGGCGCAGCTCGTCGGCGGCCGCGGAGGTGAGGTAGTCGAGCTTGATGTTGGCGTCTTGCCCGGCGACGTTGACCTCGAGCCGGGCGGCGCCGAACAGGCGGGCGAAGAACGGGCGCGCGATGTTGATGCCCTGGATGCGGTCGAGGCGGCCCTTGCGGTTGCGGCGGAACAGCACGCCGCTGCGCACCTCGAGCACCTCGTCGGTGATGCGGAACGTGTTCATGCGCCAGGCGAGGTAGTAGCCGACGATGACGAGGGCGAGGCCGACGACGAGCGCCAGCACCGCGAGCCAGAAGTACTCGCTCTCGTACAGCCAGAGCAGCGGCTCGGATTCGCCGCCCCTGCCGCCGAACGCCATGTCGATCAGGATGTCGCGCACGTTGTAGAGCAGGAAGCCGGCGATGGCGACGAACGTGATACCGCCCCGCAGCAGCGGCGTCAGCGGGTGCAGCCGGTGCCACTCGCCGTCGGTGAAGCCGGTCACAGTCCGGCCCGGCGGCTCTCGGCCAGCGCCACGAGCCGGTCGCGCAGCTCTTCGGCGTCCGCTTCGGCGAGGCCGGGGATGACGACTCCCGTGGCGGCGGCAGCGGTGACGAACTTGAGTTCGCTGAGCCCGAGCGCGCGGGCGAGCGGCCCGCGGTTGATGTCGACGAGCTGCATGCGGCCGTAGGGCACCGCGACGAAACGCTGGTACAGGATGCCGCGGCGGAAGAGCACGTCGTCGTCGCGCAACTGGTACCCGATGGCCCGCACCCGGCGCGGGGTCAGGGCGATCGCGACGACGAAGACCACGGCCACCGCCGCGACGACCGCCCACAGCCAGGCGAGACCGATGAAGTAGGCCACGACGGCGCCCGCCCCGACCACGATGAGCCCGAAGAGCAGCCCGCCGACCAGGTCGACCACGATGTAGCGCGGGGAGACCCGGCGCCAGGCGATCTCGGGGAGGTCGAGGTGTTCGGTCACACGTGGTCCTGACTCGCGGGGAGGTGGGTCGGGTCGTCGTCGGAGGGCGGCAGCGTGCACATCTTCTCGGCGATGAGGCCGCCGGCCAGCAACAGCACCCCGGCCACCACGGTCGCGATGGCCAGCGACAGCGAGCCTACCGGCGGGATCACCGACCGCGACAGCAGGAAGACGAGCACGGCGACGGCCATCCCGCCGAGCAGCGCCCCGGTGAGGCTCGACGCCTTCGCGAGCACCACGGCCCGGGTGGCGTAGAACGGGTCGATGCGGGTCTTTGCGGTGCCGCGCACGACGCGGTAGACCGGCAGGGCGAGCACCACGACGATCACCGCGATGAGCGCGAGGGCGGCCGACAGGGTGACCGGCGGCACGAACGCGGCACGCCCGCCGGCGACGAGCGCGGTCTCGAGCAGCCAGCCGGCGCCGGCGCCGAGCACGGCGAGCAGAACGAGTACGGAGGGTCGGGTGCGTGTCACAGCAGGGGCCTCGCCGGGTAGGGGCGCACGTCGCCGGCGCGGGCCGCGGGTAGCTCGTCGATGCGCCCGTGCGCGAGCAGCGACGCCTGCGGTTCGATCTCGAGCCACGGCACGAGCACGAAGCCGCGCTCGGCGGCGCGTGGGTGGGGGATGGTGAGGTCGTCGGTGTGCACGCGCAGGCCGGCGAAGTCGACGATGTCGATGTCGAGGGTGCGGTCGCCCCAGCGCTCTTCGCGCACACGGCCGTGCCTGTTCTCGATCTCGCCGATCGCCTTGAGCATCGCCTCGGGGTCGAGGGTCGTGCGCACCGCGACGACGGCGTTGAGGTAGGCGGGTGCCTCGGTGCTCACCCCGTCGGGCTTGAGCGCGTCGGTCTCCACGAGGCCGGATGCCGCGGTGACCCGCACCCCGGGCAGCGCGGCGATGTCGGCGACGGCCTGCCGCAGCGTCTGCTCGCGGTCGCCGAGGTTGCTGCCGAGCGCCAGCACGGCGGGCAGCTCGACCCGCAGGCGCTGTTGGCGCAGGGTGCTCACGAGCGACCCCGCGTGATGACCACGGCGACGTCGGCGAACGGCACGGTGATCGGCGCGCTCGGCTTGTGCACGGTGACGGTCACGAACTGCGCGGCCGGGTGGGTGAGCACGACCCCGGCGATGCGTTCGGCGACGGTCTCGATGAGGTCGACCGGGTCGCGTTCCACCGAGGCGACGACCTCTTCGGCGAGCTCGCCGTAGTGGATGGTCTGCCCGAGGTCGTCGCCCTCGGCCGCCGCGGCGAAGTCGAGGTGCACGGTCACGTCGATCACGAACACCTGGCCGTCGCGGCGTTCGTTCTCGAACACGCCGTGGAAGGCGGTGGCGCGCAGGCCGGTGAGCACGATCTGGTCGAGGACGCTCACTCGGTCGCCCCCTTCTCCCACGCGCTCCACACCGCGAGGGCCGCTGCGGTCGACTCGACGTCGTGCACGCGCACGCCCCACGCTCCGGCCTGCGCCGCGAGGGCGCTGATCACGGCGGTCGCCGGGTCGCGGTCGTGCATGCTCGCGTCGCCGGGGAGGAGGTCGCCGAGGAAACGCTTGCGCGAGGCGCCGATCAGCACGGGGTAGCCGAGGCTAATGATGCGGTCGAGGTTTCCGAGCAGCTTCCAGTTGTGGGTGCCGGTCTTCGCGAACCCCAGCCCCGGGTCGACGACGATGCGGCTCTCGTCGACTCCCCACACGATGAGCTCGGCGACCCGACGCTGCAGCTCGGTGCGTACCTCGCCGACGACGTCGTCGTAGCTCGCGAGGTGGTTCATGTGGTCGCTGTGCCCGCGCCAGTGCGACACGATGTATTCGCCCTCGAGCGCCGCGACCGTGCGGAACATCTCATCGTCGGCGAGCCCGCCCGACACGTCGTTGATGGCCACGGCTCCGGCCGAGATCGCCTCGCGGGCGGTGGACGAATGCACGGTGTCGATGGACACCCGGATGCCGCGTGCGCTCAGTTCGCGCACGACGGGCAGCACGCGCTGCTGTTCTTCGTCGGCCGAAACCCTGGCCGCGCCCGGGCGCGTGGACTCGCCACCCACGTCGATGAGGTCGGCACCGCTGGCGTGCAGCGCGGCACCGTGCTCGATCGCGTCGTCGACCGAGTGGTACCGGCCGCCGTCGCTGAACGAGTCGGGGGTCACGTTGAGGATGCCCAGGATGCGCGGCCGCGGACGTGCGGTCTTGCGTACCAGGACCATGTCGTTACTCACTGACGCCGCCTCCGATCAGCGAAACGATCTCCGCTCGAGCACTAGTCTCGCTCAGCGTCCCGCGGCTCGCCAGAGTGACCGTCGAACTCGCCGTCTGCCTGGGCCCGCGCGTGGTGACGCACTGGTGCGTGGCATCCATCACGACGAGCACGCCGAGGGGGTCGAGTCCGCGGTCGAGGGCGTCGGCGATCTCCTCGGTGAGGCGTTCCTGAAGTTGCGGGCGGGCGGCGACCGTCTCGACGACGTGCGCGATGCTGCCGAGCCCGACGACCTTGTCGCGGGGCACGTAGGCCACGTGCGCGCGCCCGAGGAACGGCAGCAGGTGGTGTTCGCAGATGGACCGGAACTCGATGTCCTTGACGACGACGACCTCGCCGAGTTCGCCCGGCTCGAGGTCGACGGCTTCGGCGAGGTGGTCGAGCGCGTCGACTCCGAGGCCGGAGAAGAATTCGGCGTAGGCCGCGGCGACGCGACGCGGCGTCGCTTGGATCCCCGGCCGGTCGACGTCTTCGCCGATGGCCGCGAGGATCTCGGCGACCGCCGCCTCGATGCGAGCGGTGTCGATGGCCACGGTCGCCTAGGCGGTCGCGATGCCGGGGGTCTTGCGCGGGCGCGGCGTGCGCTTCGGCGGCACCGGCGGCTCGGAATCGACTCCGCCGTCGACGACCTCGGGGTCGATCGGCAGCTTCGACGGCACCTTCACGGGCGGACGGTCGGAGAGCGGTCGATTCGTGCTCGACAGCCACTGCGGGCGCTCGGGCAGCTTCTCGATACCTTCGAAGATCTCGGCGAGCTGGTTGTGGTCGAGGGTCTCCTTCTCGAGCAGCTCGCTCGCGAGCCGGTCGAGCACGTCGCGGTTGGTGTTGAGCACCTGCCAGGCCTCGTCGTGCGCCTGCTCGATGAGCACGCGCACCTCGGCGTCGATGACCCGGGCGACGTCGTCGGAGTAGTCGCGGCTCGCGCCCATGTCGCGGCCGAGGAACGGCTCGCCGGCGGTGAGGCCGAGCTTGACCGATCCGACGACCGAGCTCATGCCGTACTCGGTGACCATGCGGCGGGCGATCGACGTGGCCTTCTCGATGTCGTTCGACGCTCCCGTGGTGGGGTCGTGGAACACGATCTCCTCGGCGACGCGGCCGCCCATGGCGTAGGCGAGCTGGTCGAGCAGCTCGTTGCGGGTGACGGAGTACTTGTCTTCGAGCGGCAGCACCATCGTGTAGCCGAGCGCGCGGCCGCGGGGCAGGATGGTGACCTTCGTCACCGGGTCGGTGTTGCGCATGCTCGCGGCGGCGAGGGCGTGGCCGCCCTCGTGGTAGGCCGTGATGAGCTTCTCTTTGTCGTTCATCAGGCGGGTGCGGCGTTGCGGTCCGGCCATGACGCGGTCGACGGCCTCGTCGAGGGCGCGGTTGTCGATCAGCTGTGCGTTGCTGCGCGCGGTGAGCAGCGCGGCCTCGTTGAGCACGTTCGCCAGGTCTGCACCGGTGAAGCCGGGGGTCTTGCGGGCGAGCACCTCGAGGTCGACGCCCTTCGCGAGCGGCTTGCCCTTGCCGTGCACCTCGAGGATCTGGCGGCGTCCCTGGAGGTCGGGCGCGTCGACGCCGATCTGGCGGTCGAAGCGGCCGGGGCGCAGGAGGGCGGGGTCGAGCACGTCGGGACGGTTCGTCGCCGCGATGAGGATCACGTTGGTCTTGACGTCGAAGCCGTCCATCTCGACGAGCAGCTGGTTGAGCGTCTGCTCGCGCTCGTCGTTGCCGCCGCCGACGCCCGCGCCGCGGTGACGGCCGACGGCGTCGATCTCGTCGATGAAGATGATGGCGGGCGAGTTGTCTTTGGCCTGCTGGAACAGGTCGCGCACGCGGCTCGCGCCGACGCCGACGAACATCTCGACGAAGTCAGAACCGGAGATCGTGTAGAACGGCACGCCGGCCTCGCCGGCGGTCGCGCGGGCGAGCAGGGTCTTACCGGTTCCGGGAGGGCCGTACAGCAGCACGCCCTTCGGGATGCGGGCACCGACGGCGAGGAACTTCGCCGGGTCTTTCAGGAAGTCTTTGATCTCTTCGAGTTCTTCGATCGCCTCGTCTGCTCCCGCGACATCCGCGAAGGTGACCTTGGGGCTCTCCTTGCCGACGAGCTTGGCCTTCGACTTGCCGAACTGCATGACCTTCGAGCCGCCGCCCTGCATGCGCCCGATGAGGAAGTAGAAGATGACGCCGATGATGAGGAACGGCAGCAGGATGCTGAGCAGCGACGTGAAGAAGTTCGTCTGCGGCACCTCGTCGGTGTAGTCCTTGATGTCGGCGTCGGTGACCGCCTCGACGACCTCGGTGCCACGCGGTGCGACGTAGTAGAACTGCACCAGCTTGCCCTTGTCGCCGTCTGCCTTGGTGAGGGTGAGGTCGACGCGCTGCTCGCCGTCGACGATCTTCGCCGACTCGACGGTGCCGCCCTTGAGCAGCTCGAGGCCGTCCTTGACCGAGATCTCTTTGAAACCCGTACCGGTCAGCAGGCTCGAGCCCACGATGACGGCGATGATGGCGACCACGATGTAGACGATCGGGCCACGGAAAATGCGCTTGAAGTCCATGATGTTCCGGGCACGAACGCCCAGCACCTTCCTGCTGAAGAAACGTAGGGTCAGGCTACTGCCTCGGCACTGGGCGGGCGCTGGATGTTCGCCGTGGGCGCACCGCGTCGCGGCTGGGCTAGCCGATCAGGCGTAGACGTGCGGCGCGAGCACCGCGATGCCGCGCAGATTGCGGTACTGCTCGGCGAAGTCGAGCCCGTAGCCGACGACGAACGCGTTCGGGATCTGGAAGCCCTCGTACTTGACGTCGACGACGACCTTCGCGGCCTCCGGCTTGCGCAGCAGCGCGCAGATCTCGACCGACGCGGCGCCGCGGCTCTCGAGGTTGCCGCGCAGCCACGACAGGGTGAGGCCGGAGTCGATGATGTCTTCGACGATGAGCACGTGCCGCCCGTGGAGGTCGGTGTCGAGGTCTTTCAGGATGCGCACGACGCCGGACGACTGGGTACCGGAGCCGTACGACGACACGGCCATCCAGTCCATCTCGATCGGGATGGTGAGTTCGCGGGCGAGGTCGGCCATGACCATGACGGCCCCGCGCAGCACGCCGACGAGCAGCACCTTCTCGCCCGCGTAGTCGACCTCGATGCGGCGTGAGAGCTCGGCGATCTTCTCGTGGATCTGCTGCTCGGTGTAGAGCACCTCGGCGATGTCGTTCTCGACGTCACTGAATTCCATGGGGTTCCGTTCTGTGGTTCTGGCGCGAGCTGAAGACAAGAAGGCCCCCCTGCCGTTCAACCCTAACGCCCGGGAGGTCGAGCGGCCCCTGCCCGTGCCAGTCGGTGACGAGTCGGGCGACCTCGAGTGTCTGCGACCTGCTCAGCGCGACGTGGAACTCGCTCGCGACCGCGAGGCGGATCAGCCGCTGCCGGAGTGCAGGCGGGTTGGCCTCGAGCGCACGGACGGGCAGCGAGATGCCGGCCTCGGCGATGTCGGCCAGCTCTTCGGCTATCTCCTCGGCGAAGTGGTCGAGCGCCTCCCCGTCTTCGCGCAGCTGGTCGGCGGTGCGCGCGAGGGCCTCGGCGATGCCGGGACCGAGCTCGCGTTCGAGCAGCGGCAGCACCGACGTGCGCACCCGCACGCGGGCGAAGGCGGCGTCGGCGTTCTGCGGGTCGGTCCACGGGCCGAGGCCGGCGTCGGCGCAGTACCGCTCGGTCTGCGAGCGACGGATGCCCAGCAGCGGGCGGGCGTAGAGTCCCGAGCGGGCCGCCATGCCCTGCAGGCTGGCCGCTCCGCTGCCCCGGGCGAGACCGAGCAGCACGGTTTCGGCCTGGTCGTCGAGGGTGTGCCCGAGCAGCACCACCGCGGCGCCGGTCTCACGCGCGGCCGCCTCGAGCGCGTCGTAGCGGGCGGCACGCGCCGCGCCTTCCGGGCCGCCGGCCGTGCCGACCGTGACGGTGCGCACGAGTACCGGGTCGAGCCCGAGGTCGGCGGCCTGGCGCGCGGCGGCGGCCGCGACATCCGCGGAGCCCTCTTGCAGTCCGTGGTCGACGATCACCGCGCCCGCCCTGAGCCCGGCGCGCGGCGCCTCGAACGCGGTCGCCGCCGCGAGGGCGAGCGAGTCGGGGCCGCCGGAGAGCGCGACGAGCACGAGCCCTTC
>Ga0247809_1001513_pt1 | contig 10428 bp, 10 predicted proteins | sample UWRJL104311B1_FD_180951 | JGI IMG/M metagenome (GOLD analysis project Ga0247809, IMG submission 180951) | Plant litter microbial communities from Arlington Agricultural Research Station in Wisconsin, United States - UWRJ-L104-311B-1 | ecosystem: Environmental > Terrestrial > Plant litter >...
GAGCATCAGCCCAGAGGCCTTTTTCGTACTGCGAAATCAGATTTGGGGTAGGGGGGAGGGGCTATCAACATACCATGCATGTCTATCCACCAAGAAGTGTGAGAGGGCACATAAATATTGGTAGCGACTGTAATACGTCCCATTGGAGAGAATCCAGCTGTTATTAATATATCTATACGATCCATATCAGGCAAACGGATATTGAAGCTTCAACTTGGCCCCTCCATTCTTTAAAATAGGCGAGCCAGCCATTTAAAACACAGGTGGACCCACACCACACTTCCATGTACAAAATAAGCTAATACGAAGTAAAGCACCTCGCTTCTGCATGATGCATTGATTGGCGTATCTGCTGTAACAAGCCATATACCACCCATGGGAATTTAGTCCGATTGTTGGTGAATGGAAGATAGACATTGGCTCCAGTCCTAGCCAACATGTATGTTGTCGGCGTCAGCTCATTTTACCCCACCACCCGTATTTTGATTGGATGCCTTGGACAACCAAAACCTCGTATATATCGAACCACATATTTGTGATCAATGCTGACTAAACTACAGCGGCAGCGGTGAAACGAGAGTGAAATGGAAATTAACAAACCGAGGCACTTTTGTATCTAGAATATCTGAGATTAAGTGAATAGAAGAGAGCAAGAGAGAGAATCTACACAGGGAACTGTCTTTCAAGCCCCAGTGAATGTCAACCTCACCACAACCTGCGCAACTGGATAGATTAGGTGAATATCACAGCTCCAGAAATCCTGTGATATATAACCACCTAAGGAGTAGGAGTATGGAGTCAGACTCGCATGAAGGCGTTTGGCCAATTGCCAGATCAGCCCTAGCGCCTACTAATTAAAGGTCATAATACGAGAGCTACCCAAAAGCTCTGCTTTTCCCTTCTTTTGCCCTTTATCACGCTTATTACTATTACTAGCTCAATTGCTGCATTATGGAGGTGTGAATAATAGAATTGTGGAAGCCGTTGACTTCTATTAGCGCGAACATCCCATCCCTAGCGAGTCCATACAACTAGGCTACCTCGGGACGTGGAACACACTTGGTAAACTTTAACTCAACAGCAATTGGAACGGGTGTGGCTAATTAATACCTATATTATAACACATTCAGCACAGAATACATATTCCCAATTATATTTGTATAAACTACTTTAGATCTTCTTGCGAGCTGGAGTTCGATCTCTGCGGCCCCTGTGGCCTTAGGCCACATACCACACGTTAGACACAAAGTGACTAGCGACGCTCCTGGGCCAGGAATTCTTCTAGACTAGTTACACAACACGGAATTAACGTCCTATATTCGGATTGGGGCTATTTAAGCTTTTTAGCGGTATCTATCAGTCTATAGGTTTTGTGGGTCGAGCCTTCATGAGTTGTCAAGACCCTACATAGTTTTGAGGCAAAAGTAGGTTATCGTGCCCAGGACACCGTGAGAAGACCGGGCCACATATGGCAAAGTAAACGCAACTATTATAGCGCCAGCAAGGTTGTGCAGCGCTGTTATTCCTACTTGTGAGGCCTCCAAGCTGGCTGAAACTAGTTTCTCGGTAGAGTATGCTGAGCTCAGCTCCTCGAAAAGCCCAATACGATCGAGAGCTCGTATCTGTTGTCAACGTACAGGTAGGAGTTCAACTTTGCCAGCCGCTTGCATGAAAACACGAGCACAATGCTCCTCATGGGATATTGCTGCTCATAGAGTATATTTCACTTTCAGGCTTACGAGAATCAGCAAATCATATTCAATTACTCGTTCCATGTCCTTGTAGTCGAGATCTAGATAAGAGGTATTGTACCGCACATCAAATTTTGTGCTAGCTAATGACATACATCGGAATCTAGGTTTCCGGGGAGATTGAAAATTCTTGATCTTTCTTAGTCAATACGAAGTATGAGCTTTTCCCCCGAAACATTACCGGACCGTAGCAGCTTCAAGCCATCGATGATGGACTGAAAACCAGGCGGTAGAGCCTTCACTGGGTGAGCTCGCAGCTTTCCATCGTCTAGTAGTCTCTGAAACATCTTGAGGCGCGCCATAGCTTCAGTTCGAGTCTTCTCACACGCCGGTCGCTCGTAACCACCAGAAAGCCCAAGCTGTTTACCAAACACTTCAAGTGCCATTGGGAAACTGGACTGCAAAGCGCGCCGTGTCTGTAACGCAGACGGACATAGCTCCAAGCTGGTGTACTGTCCACCAAAGCTAGATATTGATGCATAACAACATGCTATCGAGTCTGGGTCCGTTATGATATCCAAGGCATGCTCTAACTCTCCATTGGTATTCTTTTTGATATTTGCTGGAGTTTCAGAGTTGGCATAGTCGAAGACAGTATTAGCTCCATAACTATGAACCAGACCAAAATTATGAGGCGAGCATGTGGCGATTGTCCTGACACCTGAAAGTGCCAACAGTTGGAGAACCATGGTACCCGTGGCCGTACTAGCTCCGTAAACCAGTACTGGAAATGACTCGTTTGCTGGTACCTCTGGGTTCACCTTAAGCTTCAGTCCACTCTCCCAAAGCGCAACACATGCGGTAACAACTCCTGTGCCGATTGCCGCTGCGTCCTCGATATTGAAGCTTTCAGGAACTCGTAGTACCAAATCTGCTGGTACTCGAAGATATTGTGCAAAAGCACCATTGCCATGGTCGGCTGGATTTGAGCCGTGTACAAGACCGCAAACCATGTCGTTAATTTTGATATCTGTTCTTGTTTTCTCGTGTATTTGCACCACCATGCCGACGAATTCATGTCCAATGATGGCCCCCGGGCTGGGAAAAGCGACACCCATCTTATAATCGCTATGATTAAGGGCGACAATTGATGTTTTCACAAGTATATCGCCAGGACTAAGTTTTGGTATCTCTGAATTGTTGACTAATTTGGGTTTACCCACGTCGTCTTGTATAATGGCCTGCTGGACCTCTGGAATTTTGGGAATGCTCATCATGCCGACAGGAAGTAACTGCATACTTGGTCCCGATACAAGAACTCAAGAGAAACTTAAGAAGCGAAAGTAGCTTTATTGTTTTATGAATAGATCGTTCATTGTATTCCGGGACTTCGGGTATACATGCCCTCCGAAACATCACACAAAAAGAAGCTATTTTAGGGAAGATAACCCCGAACGACCGGAACTGGGGAGGGAATCTTTTCCTTTTTTCTTATTCTTTTCCATGTCCTTTTTTAGCAAGCCCGATGAACTGCATTGAAATCAATTAGAGGATGTTATAGAATTCAGCACTTTCCTAGAGAATTGCAGGTTTTTCAATTCTGCTGTCTGCAAAAAAGGCTAATATGAAAAGCAAAATATAAACCCAGAACCCTAGTTCTGCCATTCCATCAAATATTTCCTTGGAATCTGTTACAATATTAAACTTAAAATCCATGACAAATACATGCCAACTGCTTAAATAGTGCACACTTTGAGACTTGGAGTTGATTAGATACCTTGGCAACATAGCATTTGATGAGCTCCATACTAAACATTGTTCTTTTCTATCCGAGCCGTTTTCTCCTCCTTTTCGAGACCATACTGCGTGTCTAGCTCTGTTCTGAGGGGAACCTCTTTCTCTATCAATACCAGCAAGCATGCCACGCCCGCAAATACTGTACCGATCCAGAAGACGCGATCAATAGCTGAAGTATAGAGTCCACGAATTTCTTCCTGAACCTTTGCAGGAAATCGATGTACAAAAGCTGCAGATGCCTGTTGGTATGCACCGCCGTTACCAAGCAGTTGACGTGCTTCAGGATCAGATACTGTGTGTAGTTTTTCGTCAATACGATTATTGAATATTACAGCTGGTATCGCGACACCCCAGATTGATCCGAACGCTCGAACAAAGCCCCAGGTCAATGTTGCTGCCGCCTGATCTGCCTCGGAAACTGGGGCTTGGAATGCTGGCAAGAGAGTGTCGATAACGATGCTGATACCAAGAGCTGTGATAATCTGGAAAATCGCCCATTCGGTTACGGTGGTCTGTTTCTTGACCATCGAAGTGAGACCCATACCCAATGCAGTCAACATGAACCCGATAAAATGAATCGGCTTGAATTTCCCCCAACGGCTCAATGAAATCGCCGCGAGCATAGCTCCCGGGATGCCAGCTATAGCCTGTGGGAGTAGTGAATAGCCAGCACGTGAGGGGGAATACAGTTCAACCGCTTGAAAATAAACCGGAAGAAAGTATAGGTACCAAAAGTAGACTGTGGAATTAAGAAATGTGTTGAATAGCACGATGATAGATGTGCGATGTTGCAACAAACGGATGGGGATGACTGGTTCTGGTACTAATCCACTGGCTTCGAAGGCAACAAACAACGCGAGGACAAACATCCCTAACAGCAATGGGACCAATGTATGCCATGAAGACCATGGGTAGATAGCTCCAGCGTATGTAAGCGAGTATAGGACCGCGACTGTACCAATGATGATAATTCCATTGCCTATGATATCAATACGTCTTATCTTCTCCGCAAAGGACCGATCATCCCTAATAGAGCTCACGCGCAGGAACAAGAACATTGTAACAAGCGAGAAGCCACCGATGGGAAGGTTGATGTAAAACACCCAACGCCATGTTGTCGACTGTGCGATTGCTCCACCGACAAACGGACCGATAGCAACACCAATTCCAAAAATGGCCAGTAACACCGCCATATATTGTCCTCGTCTTCGTAGTGGGCAGAGGTCTGAGACAATAATATCTGGAAAAACATATGCTGTTAGGGAAAGAAAAGTAAATGATTATTAGAATACTTACTAATGGTCAAGACGATGCCTCCAGATCCGGCACCTTGAATAGCCCTTCCTGCAATAAGCATACTCCCGTTCCTTGCGCCACCGCACACCCCACTTCCCAGAGTGAAGAGCGCAATTATCAGCAAGAATATCCATCGGCGACCGAATATGTTGCAAAGTTGCCCGAATAGCGGTGTGAGCGCGGTGCTGAATAGCAACTATTAGTCCGAGACCGAATATAGAAAATATAGTTCGAAGGGGAGTGTTTACACACCTGCAAATGAAAAAAGCGTTTGTGATCCAGACAAAATTCTCTTTAAGGTCTAGATCTTCTAAAATTAGGGGCCCCGCAGTCGTTACAACTGTGTGTTCAAGGGCGGCGAGCAGTGTCGAGATACCAAGGCCAATGATAATCGCCCAGAATCGAAATCCCCGTTCAAAATCTGGATTATCTAGCTCAGAAGGACCATTGATAGTACTTTTAGAAAGCACTTCGGCCGATGATGGCCCTGGTTCTAAATTCATCTCAATCTGCTCCGTTGAGTCAGTCATGATGTGTTCTGAAGAATGTCGAAACTGTTCAGAGAGGAAGCAGAACACCAATGGAAAACATCACGTGAGAGCCGCCTTCGTCATTGTGCTTGTTAGGAAGTCTAGAAGTTCGAGAGGTAAAGCCCTAAAAGGATATTTTGTGATGGAAAATTCTTAGCCACAGAGATTTTGGAATACATCCCTTAGTTCGCTACTGAAAAGGGAATTTCAAAACCGACTACAGAGTTCGGACTCGGAGTTCGGTTACCTGATGCGATCATGAACCCCTGTGCAAGCAACATGCGACGCGCGCAAATATTGCACTTCCTACTTCCGTAGTATTTGGAAGGTAGTCTAAAATGTGGAGCCTGCTCAACACTTTGGAACAGACTGTCAACTCTGTAATGCACGATTCTGGACTGTGGTGAAAATCTGGTAAGCCCATCGAGCTCGCTTAGGAAAAGGGGTTAATTACTAGCTAGGCATATCAACCACTTTTGTTTGACACATATTCCAGATTGAAGCCCCAGATAAACTACTTTATACCTATCGGTATCAAGATTTAAATGGATATTTCCATACGTTAATAATCATTTGCTATAAAGCATGACCTACCATCTATATAATCAGATTTCCTAACGGCAGTCTCATACGAATTACAATTCCCGTGCACTCAAACGATCTTTTGAGACACGTAGAACATAATCCAAGATTAATGTGCTCTTTTTAAGATTATATATACATGAGGTACTATAGCTACAAGTATTTCTCAATAATATCGAGTCAACTCAAAGTATTAGCACTGCTCCCCTCGCTCAGAGTTTTATTCCAACTTGTATTAAAATGGGTTAGAAATTTTCAAACACTCACTGACCATAAGTTCTTATGGGCATTAATTGATTATCACTAATTAAACCTCCAATCTATGAGTTTAATCTAGGGAGTTAGGATTGCTTGAGCAAATTACAAATTATCGCATAGCATTCGTTAACATACATACTTCTGTTATTCGCTGATCAAGTTCCAACCTTTAATGTGTCCTCTTTAGATTCTCTCTTTGGTCTTTCATCGTTGAAGACTTAATTTTCCTGGAAGCGTTTGTCCCTTCGCAGGTAAGAAACGCACGTACAGGTCAGGCCTATTCCACATAGCGTGAACGCTAAAGTCCTTGTCAAACGACTTGTCTTGTCCCTGCACACCCTCCAGGTCAAATGCCCACAGTACCTTCCCTAAGAATAATTTTATCTGTGACCATGCAATCTCTTTACCTGGGCATTGCCTTGGACCAAGGCTAAAGGGGTGTATTGCTTTCAAATTATCATTAGCGTAGCGTGCATCATAAAGTTGATGTTCAGGAGAGAGCCAACGTTCTGGATGAAACTCTAGGGGCTGACTGAAATATCGTTCATGTCGCATGGCTGTGAAAATGCTCAACTGGCAGACCACCTGTGAAACAATTAGCGAAGAATTTGCCATATAAAAACCCCCACAAACTGACCCCTTTAGGAACATAAACTCCATCCACTGTAGCCCCGGGGCTAATTCTTGGCATCCCTGTAGGTGCCGTCAAGTGCACACGCATAGTTTCATGGATATACGCCTGTAGGTATCCCAAAGAAACTAATGCGTCAGTAGTAATTTCATCGTACGTCTTGAAAGCATCACGGATATCTTTAGTAAGAATAGCACAGATATTTGGATATTTAAGCAAGAAGAAGATGCTTGCGTAGAAGATTATCTGGACAGGATCAAACCCCGCAACAAATATCTGGAGCGCGACTTGCTCAATGTGCGTAACTTCCTTCTTGGTACTTGGCAGTGGAACCTCTGGAGAGATCATGAAATCCATGAAGTCTGTGTGCTTCGTCTCTCCCATTTTGTCGATGCGTGCTTTTATCGCTGCACGGTTAGCCCTGAAAACTGCTGGTATTGCACGCATAGCTTTCAGGGGAACAAACAAGGGGACCAGGAATGCAATAATTGGAAGTTTTTTAGAAAGTTGGATTAAGGTCCCCATAAAACTGGTTCCACGTATCAGTTCAACAAAATCGGAAGTTTTTCCTACTTCTATTAGTACTTCGCCTAGGATAGTGCAAGGGATTTTACCATCTCGCAAGTGATACAGTTCGCGACTATACGCTAAGTCGGCACTCATATCAACGCTGAGCCATAGAAGCCACTATTTACCCAAAAAGAATTAATTCCAAGTATCAAGAAAGGGTGTTTGTGATCGTACGTCGTTCATACAAACACCACGTGGTGCGTTGCCAACCTCTGTCATGCGAGAAATGAATAGGTCCATCCATTTGTGCACTATAGGCTCCTTAGCTTTCGTAGCTTTGCTACTGAAAGCTGGGAGAATTTTCTTTGAGACTGCTTTGCGTTTTGCTGGATCCGATTCCCAGATGTATCCTAAATCGCCAGCACCAAAATCCATCAAATCAGTTTTGACAAAAAGCTCCTGGTTTTTCACCGCAGGACTATAAATATCTACTCCATTAATTAAATATAATCTATTAGGGTGATGCCGTGTGAAATAGACTTACCCATAGCGGCTTGAGGAGTAAAGAACACAATCTCGTTGGGTGCCACGCGAACAACGTCCCCTGCAAACTGGTCAGCTTATAAAGCTCAACATGTCAATGCCAAATGAAGAAACCATATGTATGAATCATAGCCTCCTGATACCAAGGATATCGTCCGCGGATCCTAATTTTTGTCAACAACTTAAATAAATACTGTTTGCCTGTTCTCAAAACCCACCAATGGTAGCTGTATGATATATAAGATATGGCTGCAAACTTGGGCCCCGGAAACTTGGATGCGGGATGTAGGTATAGAAGGTAGATGGTGGTTGCTAACAAGTATGTTGCAATCTAATCGTCTGCTATCAGAATCACTCGGCCCATCACATAATGTAACCTATCTACGTACAGTTAAGAACGCCAACCAAATCCATTGCAACGATGTCCCTCCAATGTGGTCAAGAATGGCCATTTTGATGTGGAATTTTACCTAGTGATCTTGCGAAGGTGTAAAACACAGAAGACTGGAGATTAATCAATAAATGATCTGAATGTGATATCAGTACTGTTGAGGTGGGAGAACAAAAGTGACAAACTGATCTAACACGGGGGCCGCTGGGCATGCATATGGCGGATTATTAGGACAAACTGTTAAACAATGATTCTGCCGGCAGAAAACTTAGGTGGGGTGGGGTGCCTTAGGTAGAAAGCTAGACGTGTAAGCCTGTAAACAACCCACCCGGTTTGAACTTGTAAATAAGCAGTTTTTTATTAGGAAGCTTAAAATAAAAGTATAACTATAAAGAAAGTTTATAGATTAAAAATGTAATTTAACTATCTATAACTATAATTTATTTATCTTTAAAAAAGATTCTATTAGAAATTTTAATTAATTATAATATCTATCTTTTAAAACGATATAAAGCCATTTTAAATAGTAACCCGCGAAAGTACTCTTAATAGGATTTTTGTAATTTAAAACTTAAAGGTTCATAAGAGATATTTTAACTTTAGAAAAAGAAATTAGATTCTTAGTATAGTTGTTAAACAATAAAGTACTGAAGGTACTGTAGAAATCAAAGATTATATAAAAGCTGATTCTTATTGTGCTGTAACTAACTACTGGTTATACCTATGCTGAGTCAGCACTGTACCGAGGTACTGTGACAATTCGAGTTGTTTTTTTACTTTTTCTTATAAGTTATAATTTCTATATTTTGTCACGTATATGAAATATACTGTACGTACAGTACGCATACAGGGTATGACTGTACAGGGAAGGCGGTATAGCCAGTCGGGCAGAATTCTCACTTACTTCTTGACCTTCTGTAATTACACCTTCACCTCCTTACCTTAGTATTCACGTATTAGCCTACCCAACACAGCACGTTATACGTCAGGGTCTTCCGGTTGTGACAAGTTATATAAGTTAGTTTATAATTTATAAAATATATATTTAGTTATTTATAAGTAAATTTAAAGTTATAAATTTAAGTAGAAGTTCAAAAATAAAATAGTTATAAGACTTCTTATCCTCGGCTAGTTGAAATAGGGGGTTTCCTGATGTTCGGAATGGCCTTCCAGAATTGGACTAGCTCCAGGGGAATAAAGGGGTATATCAATCGACCTCCTGGAGATATAATTAGGAATCATAGATTATTCTTATATTAATTGGAATACCCGTTCCAAGCTTATACTTCTCTGTTACTACTAATCCTCACAATATGCCTATTTAAGATATCTCGCTTAATTAAAAGGCCAGTGCGTGCCCACCTGATATGTCGACTCAGATCAAAGGTCGCATCACACGACAAACTTGAAGAGAGCATACGTCTGAGAAAGGGATGTTGTTTCAGTGATATATTTTATCCTTCGTTACTATAAAGCTTTCCGGGGTCAATTATGCTAATAGCAAGACCATAGCTATTATGTTGGATAAAGGCTGGCGGAAAATATATAAATACTATTAGCTCATCGCCGCTTCATTAGTATATATCGCTATAAAAGTCTTCAATCTAAACTGTAAATGGGCCTATATTAAGCATAAGTTGGCGATGTCTTTGGTTAGACTTATAGAGGAGAAGATCAAGCGCTTCTGGGAGGATTTTTATAAGCCAGAGAGTATGTCAGCTGTATGCTATAATGTTAAGGCCTAAACGGTATTTGATAACCCAAATTCAAGAAAGCTCTTGGAGTTCTTGAAAGTTCATCAACATGCTTAGGCTATTGTGGATAAGTACGGCCATTATTGCTAGCAAAACACTGCAATCGAGGAGGATACTATTCAAAGGTGGCATCAAGAACCCCCAGCAAAAGAAATACCCAAATCTTAGTAGAATAGCTATTAATATTCTCATTAGACCCGCTAAGTGCAGAGCCGGAACGCATATTCTCAGGAACTAAGTTTACCATTGATGATCAACGTGATCGCTCTGCTGTGAGCTCTTAAGAGCATTTGAATGCCTCAAATCCTAGTATCAATTGGAGAAATTTGATTCTGGTAATGTTATGCTACAGAGAATATATAAAGGGAGGGGAGCCGGACAAGCATTCGCGGCTGCTTTGGCGCAAATTGAGGGGACTATTGTATAAAACTGCCAGTGCACTGGC
>Ga0247809_1001516_pt1 | contig 10423 bp, 6 predicted proteins | sample UWRJL104311B1_FD_180951 | JGI IMG/M metagenome (GOLD analysis project Ga0247809, IMG submission 180951) | Plant litter microbial communities from Arlington Agricultural Research Station in Wisconsin, United States - UWRJ-L104-311B-1 | ecosystem: Environmental > Terrestrial > Plant litter >...
CTTCGTCGGGGTCTCCTCCTTCGGCGTGCTCACCCAGTCCGGCGACGACACCGCCTGGCTCGACTACGGCGTCTCCGCCGAACGGGCCTTCGGCGGCGCCAACGACCTGGCACCGCTGAACGCGCTGGCCTACCTCTACGAACGCTGGCAGACGCCGCGGCTGCCCGAGCACCCGCCGCTGACCGGCGGCCTGGTCGGTTTCATCGGCTGGGAGGCCATCCGCCAGATCGAGCGGCTGCCCAACCGCCCGCCCGCGGACTACGACGTGCCCGGCCAGGCGTTCAGCTTCGTGGCCGACCTCGTCGTCATCGACCACAAGTACGGCACCGTGCAGCTCATCGCCAACGTGCTCAACGACGGCGCCGACCCCACGGATGCCCTGTGGCCGGCCGCCCAGGCGCGCCTGGACGCCCTGCAGACCCGGCTCACCCAGCCGGCAGAGGCTTTTGTGTCCGAGGTCGACCTGTCCACCCCGGCCCACCCGCAACACCGCACCGAGCGGGCGGACTTCCTCGCCGCGGTCGGCACGTCCAAACAGCACATCGTCGACGGTGACGTGTTCCAGGTCGTCATCTCCCAGCGCTTCGACCAGGACTGCACCGCAGACCCCATCGACGTGTACAGGGTGCTGCGCAGCCTCAACCCCAGCCCGTACATGTACCTGCTCAGCCTCGAATCCACCACCGGCGAGCCGTACTCGATCGTCGGGTCCTCACCCGAGGCACTCGTGAAAGTCGCGAACACGCGGGTCTTCACCCACCCCATCGCCGGGTCGAAGCCCCGCGGCGCGACCCCGGAGGCCGACGCCGACTTCGAAACCGAGCTCGCCGGTGATCCCAAGGAACGCGCCGAACACCTCATGCTCGTCGACCTGGCCCGCAACGACCTGCTCAAGGTCTGCCGCGCCGGGTCGGTGGAGGTGACCGAGTTCATGCGCATCGAACGGTTCAGCCACATCATGCACCTGGTCTCCTCTGTCGAGGGCGACCTGCTGCCGGAGATGACCGCGATCGACGTCTTCAGGGCCACCTTCCCGGCCGGCACCCTCTCCGGCGCGCCGAAACCACGGGCGCTGGAAATCATCGACTCCCTCGAACCTGCCCAGCGTGGCGTGTACGGCGGTGTGGTGGGTTACTTCGGGTTCGCCGGCGACGCCGACCTCGCCATCGCCATTCGCACCGCGACGATCATGAACGGTGTCGCGTACGTGCAGGCCGGCGGCGGGCTCGTCGCCGACTCCGATCCGGCGTCGGAGTTCCAGGAGTCCCAGAACAAGGCCGCAGCACCGCTGCGGGCCGTCGCCGTGGCCAACGCGATGACCCGGGTGTACTGAATGACCGCACCGCGCCGCATCAAGCCGACCCTGATCCTGGCCGTGATCGCCGCAAGCGGCCTCGCACTGCTGGCCTGGACCCAGGTCTGGGCGACCGTGCGGCTTGCCGCGGACGGCACCACCCAGCAGGTCCTCGACGTCACCGGCAGCACCGCGGCGCCTGGTCTGACCGCCCTGGCCCTGGCCGGTCTCGCCCTGGCCGGGGCGCTCACCATCGCCGGCGTCATCATCCGTTTCATCCTCGGCCTGCTCGAAGCGCTCCTCGGGGTCAGTGTGATCCTCTCGGCCGTCCTGGCCCTGGCCGACCCGGTCGGCGTAAGTGCCGCGGCGGTCACCGCCGCCACGGGCCTCGCCGGGACCGAGTCCACCCGCTCGGCGGTGAGCAGCGCCGCACTGACCTTCTGGCCGTTCCTGGCCCTCGCCGCTGGCATCCTGATGCTCCTGGTCGGCCTCGTCGTGTGCGTCACCGCCCGGCGCTGGCCCGGCCCGACCACCCGCTACGAGAGCACCCGCCTGGAGCCGGTCACGGATTCCAGTACCACCCAGGGGCGCCCCCGCGACGCCGTCGACGACTGGGACGGCCTCACCAGGGGCGACGACCCCACCGTCTGACCTGGCTTGGCCGTCAAGCTAGAATTGTCCCGCACGCCCACTGACCTTTAGGAGAACCATGAGCTTCGAGTCGGCAGACCCCGGCCACGGCCATTCGACGGCGGCCTGGACCGCAGTCACCATCATGCTGATCGCGTTCAGCATCGGCACCGTCGCATTCTTCTTCGAGCTCGTCTGGCTCGTCTGGGCTTCCGCCGTTCTGCTCCTGGTCGGCCTCGTCGCCGGTTGGATCATGGCCAAGGCGGGCTACGGCGCGGCGTCGGTCGACGGAAGCCACTAACTCAGTGCCCTCCGACCTCCTCGCAGAACTTCTCGCCGGTTCGCTCGCCGACGCCGAAACCCGCAGGCTGGACCGCCCCCAGGCGGCCCTCGAAGCCGATGCGCTCGCCCAGGCCCCTGCCCTCGACGCGCTGCACGCCCTCGCACCGTCCGACCGGGTGAAGATCATCGCCGAGGTGAAGCGCGCCAGCCCGTCCCGCGGCCCGCTGGCCGAGATCACCGACCCGGCCGCCCTGGCCGTGTCGTATGAATTCGGCGGCGCCAGCGCGATCAGCGTGCTCACAGAGGGCCGTCGGTTCCTCGGCTCGCTCGCCGACCTCGAACAGGTCAGGGCATCCGTGTCGATTCCCGTGCTGCGCAAGGACTTCATCGGCACCGCGTACCAAGTGTTCGAAGCGCGAGCTGCGGGTGCGGACCTCGTGCTGCTCATCGTCGCCGCCCTCGACCAGGCCACCCTGGCCGCCCTGCACGGCCTGGTGCTCGAACTCGGCATGACCCCGCTGGTCGAGACGCACAGCGTGGACGAGGTCACCCGGGCGCTGGACGTCGGCGCCAACCTCGTCGGCGTGAACGCCAGAAACCTCAGCACCTTCGAACTCGACCAGAACCTCTTCGCGAGCCTGGCCGACCGCATCCCCGCCGGCGTCGTCCGCGTGGCGGAGTCCGCGGTCAAGACCGCCGCCGACGTGGCCCACTACCGCGCCGCCGGCGCCGACGTCGTCCTGGTCGGTGAAGCCCTCGTCACCAGCGACCCCATTCTCACCCTCAACGAATTCCTGGCGGTATAGATGTCCAGCGCAAACCCATCCCTCCGCGCCCAGTCCGGGCCCTACTTCGGCGACTTCGGCGGCCGGTTCGTTCCGGAGTCCCTGGTGGCCGCGCTCGACGAACTCTCGGCCGAGTACGCCCTCGCCAAGGCCGACCCGGCGTTCGCCGCCGAGCTGAGTGAGCTGCACCGCAGCTACACCGGCCGGCCGTCGCTGATCACCGAGGTGCCCCGCTTCGCCGCCCACGGCGGCGGTGCCCGCATCATCCTCAAACGCGAGGACCTCAACCACACCGGCTCGCACAAGATCAACAACGTGCTCGGCCAGGTGCTGCTCACCAAGCGCATCGGCAAGAAGCGGGTGATCGCCGAGACCGGCGCCGGTCAGCACGGTGTCGCCACGGCGACCGCCGCCGCCCTCTTCGGGCTTGACTGCGTGGTCTACATGGGCGAGGTCGACACTGAACGTCAGGCCCTCAACGTCGCCCGGATGCGTCTGCTCGGCGCCGAGGTCGTCTCGGTGAAGACCGGCTCGCGCACCCTCAAGGACGCCATCAACGACGCGATGCGCGACTGGGTCACCAACGTGGAGACCACCAACTACGTCTTCGGCACCGTCGCCGGCCCACACCCGTTCCCCGCCATGGTGCGGGACTTCCAGAAGATCATCGGCGAAGAGGCCAGGCAGCAGGTGCTCGACCTCACCGGTCGGCTGCCCGACGCCGTCACCGCCTGCGTCGGCGGCGGCTCCAACGCCATGGGCATCTTCCACGCGTTCCTCGACGACCCCGAGGTGGCCCTGTACGGCTACGAGGCCGGCGGCGAAGGCATCGAGGGCCTGCGGCACGCCGCGACCCTCACCAAGGGCCGCCCCGGCGTGCTGCACGGCGCGCGCAGCATGATGCTGCAGGACGAAGACGGCCAGACCGTCGAGTCACACTCCATCTCCGCGGGGCTGGACTACCCGGGCGTCGGCCCCGAACACGCCTGGCTGGCCAGCATCGGCCGGGCCACCTACCTGCCCGTCACCGACGCCGAGGCCATGGCCTCACTGCGGCTGCTCAGCCGCACCGAGGGAATCATTCCCGCGATCGAATCGGCGCATGCCCTGGCCGGGACCCTGGAGCTGGGTAAAAAGCTCGGCCCGGACTCGATCATCCTCGTCAACCTCTCTGGTCGCGGCGACAAGGACATGGAAACCGCCGGCCGATACTTCGACCTTCTCGACGCTGGAGCGCAGCAACTGTGACGAACATCAGCACCGGATACACGAGCACCGTCGAGGCCACGATCGCCGCCCGCCGTGCCGCAGGCGGCGGCGCCCTGATCGGCTACCTGCCGGTCGGCTTCCCCACCCTGTCCGAGAGCATCGACGCCGCCGTCGCGATCGCGAAGAGCGGCGTCGACATCCTCGAACTCGGCCTGCCGTACTCCGACCCCGTCATGGACGGCCCGGTCATTCAGGCGGCGACCCAGCAGGCCCTGGCCAACGGCTTCCGACTGCGGCACGGCTTCGAGGCCGTCGCCGCGATCACCGCCCAGGTCGACACGCCCGTGCTGATGATGACCTACTGGAACCCCGTTCTGCAGTACGGCGTCGACAGATTCGCCGACGACCTGGCCGCCGCCGGGGGAGCCGGGCTGATCACGCCCGACCTGATCCCCGACGACGCGCAGAGCTGGCTGGACGCCAGCGAGCGCGCCGGTCTGGACAGGGTCTTCCTCGCCGCCCCGTCGTCCTCGGACGAACGACTCGTGCAGGCCGTCACCCGGAGCCGCGGATTCGTCTACGCCGTGTCCACCATGGGCATCACCGGAGCCAGGTCCGACGTGGACTCGGCCGCCCGGGTGCTTGTCACCCGCCTGCGTGAGGCCGGATCCGATAGCGCCTGCGTGGGCCTGGGGATCTCCACCCCCGCCCAGGTGCGCGAGGTGCTGGAGTACGCCGACGGCGCCATCGTCGGTTCAGCGCTGGTGAAGGCCCTGGCCGACGGGGGAGTAGCCGCTGTGGCGACCCTCGCAGCCGAACTCGCCGCCGGCGCCCGCGACATCCGCGCCGCCGTCTAAACCTGCGTCAGAACCTGCCGTCAGGTCCCTGCGTTTAAGCCATCCCGTTTAGGGTAAATTGTCCGAGGCGGTCGATCGACCGGCTCCCAGTGACCAGAGTGTCACGATGAAAGGTTGTTGTGGTGTCGTTGCCCTTGAGCATTCCGAGCCCTGAGTGGAGCTTCTTCGACCTGGGGCCGTTCCGCATTCACGCGTACGCGATCTGCATCCTGATCGGTATCTTCCTGGCCACCGCCGTCACCTCGCGGCGGCTGACGAAGCGCGGCGGCGAGCCGGGCGTGGTGCTGGACATCATCCTCTGGGCCGTGCCGCTGGGCATCGTCGGAGCCCGGATCTTCCACGTGCTCACCCACCCCAACGACTACTTCTACGACGGAGCGAACCTCTGGGACGTCTTCGCGGTCTGGAAGGGCGGCATCGCCATCTTCGGCGCCCTCCTCGGCGGCGCCGTTGGCGCGTACATCGGCACCCGACGGGCCGGCATCCGGTTCTGGTCGTTCGCCGACGCACTGGCACCGGGAATGCTCCTGGCCCAGGCCATGGGGCGTCTCGGCAACTGGTTCAACCACGAACTGTTCGGCCTGCCCACCACGCTGCCGTGGGGCCTGGAAATCGAGACTTCCAACGCCGCGTACCCGGTCGGCCTGCCCGTCGGCACCCTCTTCCACCCCACCTTCCTGTACGAGATCGTCTGGAACCTGATCGGTGTCGCCGTCATCCTCATCCTCGAACGCAAGTTCCGGCTGCGTTGGGGCGCCGCGTTCGGTGTGTACCTGATCTGGTACGGCGTGGGACGCAGCGTGTTCGAATCGATCCGCGTCGACCCGAGCGAGATCTTCTTCGGCCTGCGCACCAATGTGTGGGCCGCGCTGTTCGCCATCGTGATCGGTCTGGTCATCATCCTCGTGCAGCGCAGACGCCACACCGGTATCGAACTGAGCCCATACCTGCCCGGGCGCGAATGGAAGCCGGTCGACCCTGAGGTAGAATCTGGTGAAACCGATTCCGTTTTCGAGGATCACGGCAACGAGGCTGATGAACCCGTTGAATCACGCGACGTCGACGCCACAAGCACCACCGACTCCCGCCCCTAACCGCGGTCATCCCACCCGGTCCACGGTTTCCGCCCGATATGCCGGGCGGAGTGGCTACTCTTCTTCCCGCGGGCCAACGTCGTCCCCACCTGCCAGTTATTTTGTGAGGACGGTCTAATGACGCAGCAACCCCTCTTCTCCAGGTTCAGTAGTGTTCCCCCAGCCCAGGGGCTCTACAACCCGCACGACGAACGCGACGCCTGTGGTCTCGCCATGGTCGCCACCCTGCGGGGTACGGCCGGACACGACATCATCACGCGGGCGCTCGACGCGCTGCGCAACCTCGAGCACCGCGGTGCCGTGGGTTCGGACGCCGGAACGGGCGACGGCGCCGGGATCGTCACCCAGATCCCCGACGACTTCTTCCGCGCCGTGTCCACGTTCGGATTGCCCGACGCCGGCCGGTACGCCGTCGGCAACGTCTTCCTGCCCACCGAGCCCACCGCCCGCAGCGCGGTCAAGAGCGCCATCGAGGCCATCGCGAAGGAAGAGAACCTCAACGTCCTCGGCTGGCGCGAGGTTCCGGTACGCCCCGACGAGGTCGGCAACCTGGCTCGCGCTGCGATGCCCGCCATCCAGCAGCTGTACGTCTCCAGCAGTCGCACCGCCGAGGACGGCCTGCCCCTGTCCGGCATCGACCTGGACCGCCAGGCCGTCAGGCTGCGGAAGCGCGCCGAACGCGAGGTGGAGACCTACTTCGCGTCGCTGTCCTGCCGCACCATCGTCTACAAGGGCATGGTCACCACCCTCCAGCTGGAGCCGTTCTACCCCGACCTGTCCGACGAACGCTTCACCTCGAAGCTGGCGCTGGTGCACTCGCGGTACTCCACCAACACCTTCCCGTCCTGGCCGCTGGCCCAGCCGTTCCGGATGATCGCGCACAACGGCGAGATCAACACCGTGCAGGGCAACCGCAACTGGATGCGCGCCCGCCAGTCACAGCTGGAATCCGAGCTGCTCGGCGACCTGAACCCGCTGTTCCCGATCGTCACTCCCGGCGCCAGCGACTCGGCGTCCTTCGACGAGGTCGTCGAACTGCTGAGCCTGTCCGGCCGGTCGCTGCCGCACGCCGTGATGATGATGGTTCCGGAGGCCTGGGAGAACCAGCCCGACCTTGACCGTGACCGTCGCGCGTTCTACGAGTACCACTCCATGCTGATGGAACCGTGGGACGGCCCCGCCGCCATCGTCTTCACCGACGGCACCCTCGTCGGCGCCACCCTGGACCGCAACGGTCTGCGGCCCGGCCGCTACGTGATCACCGACGACGGACTCGTCGTGCTCGCCAGCGAGATCGGCGTCATCGACGTCGACCCCGCCCGGGTGGTCCGCAAGGGCCGCCTGCAGCCCGGCAAGATGTTCCTCGTCGACACTGAGGCCGGCCGCATCATCGAAGACGAGGAGATCAAGGGCGACCTCGCCGCCAGCGAGCCCTGGGGCTCCTGGCTCGACGCCGGCCGGATCAACCTCAAGGACCTGCCGGAGCGGGAGCACATCGTGCACCCGCCGGCATCCGTGGTCCGCCGCCAGCGCACCTTCGGCTACACCGAAGAAGAGGTGCGCATCCTGCTGGCCCCGATGGCCCGCAACGGCGCAGAGCCGCTCGGCGCGATGGGCAGCGACACCCCCATCGCGGTCCTCAGCGAACGCCCCCGGCTGCTCTTCGACTACTTCACCCAGCAGTTCGCGCAGGTGACGAACCCGCCGCTGGACTCGATCCGGGAAGAGGTCGTCACCAGCCTCAAGCTCGGTCTGGGCCCCGAACTCAACCTGCTCTCCGCCGGTCCGGAGCACGCCCGCCAGGTGGTGCTTGATTTCCCGGTCATCGACAACGACGAGCTGGCCAAGATCCAGCACATCGACACGTCGCCCGGCAGCCGCACCACCACCACCATCCGTGGTCTGTACAGGTTCGACGAGGGCCCCAGCGCGCTCTCCAACCGGGTCGAGGAAATGTGCCACGAGGTCGACGCGGCCATCGAGGACGGCGCGCTCTTCATCGTGCTCTCCGACCGGGACAGCACCAAGGACCTCGCGCCCATCCCGTCGCTGCTGATGATCGCGGCCGTGCACCACCACCTCATCCGCACCGAGAACCGGCTCAAGGTCGGCATCGTCGTGGAAGCCGGTGACGTGCGCGAGGTGCACCACGTGGCGCTCCTCATCGGCTACGGCGCCAGCGCGGTCAACCCGTACCTGGCCATGGAGACCTGCGAGGACCTCGTGCGCAGCGGCTTCATCACCACCGTCACGCCGGAGAAGGCCGTGAAGAACGTGATCAAGGCGCTCGGCAAGGGCGTGCTCAAGATCATGTCGAAGATGGGCATCTCCACGGTGTCCTCCTACGCCGGCGCGCAGACGTTCGAGGCCGTCGGCCTCAACCAGGCGTTCATCGACCAGTACTTCACCGGCACCACGAGCAAGCTCGGCGGCGTCGGGATCGACGTGATCGCGGCCGAGAACCTGGAACGCCACACCGGCGCCTACCCGCCGGATGCCGCCGTCACCGTGCACGAGCGCCTCGCCACCGGCGGCGAATACCAGTGGCGCCGCGACGGCTCCCCGCACCTGTTCAACCCGGAGACCATCTTCAGGTTGCAGCACTCCACCCGCACCCGTCGATACGACATCTTCAAGGAGTACACCAAGCTCGTCGACGACCAGTCGGAGAGCCTGATGACGCTGCGCGGCATGTTCGCCTTCAACACCGGGCAGCGGAAGGCCGTGCCCATCGACGAGGTCGAATCGGTCGCGTCGATCGTGAAGAAGTTCTCCACCGGCGCGATGAGCTACGGCTCCATCTCGCAGGAGGCGCACGAGACCCTCGCCATCGCCATGAACCGGCTGGGCGGCAAGTCCAACACCGGTGAGGGCGGCGAAGACCTGGACCGCCTGCTCGACCCGACCCGGCGCAGCGCCGTCAAGCAGGTCGCATCCGGCCGGTTCGGTGTCACGAGCATGTACCTGACCCACGCCGACGACATCCAGATCAAACTCGCCCAGGGCGCCAAGCCGGGGGAGGGCGGCCAGCTGCCGCCCACCAAGGTCTACCCGTGGGTCGCCCGCACCCGGCACGCCACCGCGGGTGTCGGCCTGATCTCGCCGCCCCCGCACCACGACATCTACTCGATCGAAGACCTCAAACAGCTGATCTTCGACCTCAAGCGGGCCAACCCGACCGCGCGCATCCACACCAAACTGGTCAGCCAGTCCGGTATCGGTGCCGTCGCGGCCGGCGTCGCCAAGGCGCTCTCCGACGTGATCCTGGTCTCCGGACACGACGGCGGCACCGGCGCGAGCCCGCTCAACTCGCTCAAGCACGCCGGCACACCCTGGGAACTCGGCCTGGCCGAGACCCAGCAGACCCTGATGCTCAACGGGATGCGCGACAGGGTCGTGCTCCAGGTCGACGGGCAGCTCAAGACCGGCCGTGACGTCGTCATCGGCGCCCTGCTCGGTGCTGAGGAGTTCGGTTTCGCCACCGCCCCGCTCATCGTCGAGGGCTGCATCATGATGCGGGTCTGCCACCTGGACACCTGCCCGGTCGGCGTCGCGACCCAGAACCCTGAGCTGCGGAAGCGCTTCTCCGGCAAGGCCGACTACGTGGTGAACTTCTTCGAGTTCATCGCCCAGGAGGTGCGGGAGTACCTCGCCGAGCTCGGCTTCAGGAGCCTCGACGAGGCCACCGGGCGCAAGGAACTGTTGAACGTGAACGGCGCCCTCAACCACTGGAAGGCGTCCGGGCTCAACCTGGCGCCGATCCTCGTCGGCCCCGACTTCTCCGCCGGCGAACCCCGGCGCTCCAGCCGGGAGCAGGAGCACGAACTCGACGAGCACTTCGACGTCGAACTCATCAGGCAGAGCGCCAATGTGCTCGAGCACGGCGGCCAGGTCTCGATCGCGCTGCCGATCCGCAACACCGAGCGTGCCGTCGGCACCATGCTCGGCCACCAGGTGACCCTGCGGCACGGGGAGAACGGCCTGCCGGCCGGCTCCATCGACGTGACCCTGACCGGCTCGGCGGGGCAGTCCCTGGGCGCGTTCCTGCCCAGCGGCATCACGCTGCGCCTCGAGGGCGACTCCAACGACTACGTCGGCAAGGGCCTCTCCGGCGGGCAGATCGTCGTGCGCCCCGACCGGGGCAGCGTCTTCGCCGCTGAGGAGAACGTGATCGCCGGAAACGTGATCGGTTACGGCGCCACCCTGGGCAGCATGTTCATCCGCGGCATCGTCGGTGAACGCTTCCTGGTGCGCAACTCCGGCGCGACAGCC
>Ga0247809_1001517_pt1 | contig 10421 bp, 11 predicted proteins | sample UWRJL104311B1_FD_180951 | JGI IMG/M metagenome (GOLD analysis project Ga0247809, IMG submission 180951) | Plant litter microbial communities from Arlington Agricultural Research Station in Wisconsin, United States - UWRJ-L104-311B-1 | ecosystem: Environmental > Terrestrial > Plant litter >...
CGGATGAGCACGGTCCCGATCATCAACCAGAAGAACAGCCCCGCGCCGAAGGCTGCGAGAGCCGCGTCGTGAGCGCCGATGCTGGAGAAACCGATACTGGCGACGTTCGCGCCGGCGACTACTGGGACGAAGTAGCCGGGATGAACTGCGTCGAGGGGAACACCGCCCGCGACCCAGTGGGCAAACAGCCGCGCAGCGACGATTGCGAGGAAGACGATGCAGATCGTGCACACCCACGCTCCGACCGCTGGATAGAGCTCGCTGTAGTGCGCAGCGAGCAGAATCCCGATCAAGGGGATGTACGCGGCGAACGGTCCCGAAAGAGGGTGCTTGAGGTCTGCTTGGAACATCCCGGTTCGCCGTGCTCCGCTTCCCACGTATAGAGCCGTGAGGATCAGCCAGAGGATGGCACCGGCTCCAAAGAGTACGTCGGAAGGCCAAGTCGGCGCGTGCAGAGCCGTGACCGCTGCCGACCAGCAGCCAGCCAGTCCCGTCAGGCCCAGCGGCATGCCGAATAAGTTGAGTGACACCTGCTGCTTTTCGACGGGCGCGGTGGCGACATGCTTCCGTGTCCGCGCTACGCCGGTCGCGGCTGGACTGATTGCAGCCACCGGCTCCTCCTTCTATCGGGCAACACTTTCGGCGTTATTGCGCGATGCACCCTGAGCGCGCCCACCAACCCTAGCTTTTTTATAGCCATTCAGCTACGGGCGACGCGGCCAATCCGTCGGCATGGCCTCCCCGGCGGACGCCATGGTTCGCGGTTACCGCAGACGCCGCCCGCTCGGAGGCGCGCTTCAAAGCCCGTGTTCACTCCGCTCAATCCACACATCCGCGACAGCGATGAGGGCTCGCAGCCGACGGGAGAGTTCCGCCCAGACGGATCGTGCTGATGGCGCTTTGTCGGCGGCGACTGCTCACGACGCTCGCTCGCCAGGTCGACGGACGATCACGCGCGGGCATGCCGATCAATTACGGCGCACTCTCCGCACCCACCCAGCCGGTCCGCTGTCGCGCCGAGCGGCTGCATGTTCGAAGTTCGTCCCAGATCCGCTAGGCGAGGCCGGCGATGCGACGCGCCAACCGGTCTTGATCCGCGTCGGGCATGCCCGAAGCGGCTTGCGCCCGGAGGCCGACCCAAGCCGCGTGGATGACCGAGCTTAGTTCGGCTACGGCGACGGCGTTTCTGTTCGTGCCGGACCGCAGGATGGTGGCGATGTGCGCTTCACTGGCCTCGAAATAGCGGTGGACGCAGGCGCGGATTTCGGAATCCGAACTGGCGAGCTCGGTTGACGCGTTGACCGCGAAACAGCCAACAGGAGGCACACGGCCCGGCAGTGCCACTCCTGCGCGAAGCAATCCATACAGGCGCGAACGGGCATCTCCATCGACGGCGAGCTCAGCCTCGTGCGCGGTCTCGGCTCGGCTGACATACGAGCGCAGAGACCGGACATATAAGTCGCGCTTATTGCCGAAGGTGTCGTACAGGCTTCGCTTCCCTATCTTCATCGCTTCCATCAGGTCCGTAGTCGAAGTGGACTCGAACCCTTGGCGCCAGAAGAGTTCCATTGCACGGTCGGCGACGGTGTCCGGGTCGAATTCTTTGGTGCGGGCCATGTCGACAGGATAGCTTTTTGAGACTACCCAGTGCAATATTTCTGCTGCGTCAACGATACGATAGGAGACTAAGAAAATTGGAGGTGGCTGTGACCACATCTGTCGCCATCCCCCGCACCAGCCGGCGGGTCAAGCCCCCCGAAGAGCGCCGGCGCGACCTCTTGGACGCTGCAGTCGAAGTCTTCACCCGTCGAGGCATTGCAGAGGCAACGGTAGAAGAGCTGACACGGGCTGCAGGCATGTCCAAGGGTTCTTTCTACCTGCATTTTCCCACTAAAGAGGCTGTTGCGGCCGCTGCATGGGAGCGGCACATGAACGCGTTCGCCGAGGTGGGTGCCCGCCTTCTCGCCGACGAGTCTCGGCCAATCGCCGACCGGCTGGTCGAGGTTCTGGAAGAGCTGACTCGATTCGCGCTGGACCACGGCCATATTCATCGGGCACTGTACGGTGTCGCCGGCGCAGACGTAATCAAGGACGATGCCAATGAGCGCCTCATCGCCATGATCGCAGAGGCGGCTTCCGTCGGAGTGGCGGAAGGTTCGATTGTGGCGTCGCAGCCGGCCCTTTTGGCGCGAGCTCTTTATCACGGCTACTGCGGAGCCGCCACGGACGCAGTTTCCGGAATGGCTGACATCGATCACGCCGCGCTCATCACGAGCGCGGGCACAATGACCCGGTCCGTCTTTCCCCCTTCGACCTAGGTCTTTTCATCATCCGCCGGCGCCCGTCGCAAAAGTGACTGCTGCGCCGGCGCCGAAAAGGGCGGAATGTCTACAGCGGGATGGAACTCCGGCCCATCCCGCGCAGTGAGCGCAAGCGCTGCGCACACCGCTCGACGGGATGCGTCGGCGTTCGACCCGACCGGTCAGGCATGCATTTTGGCTGCCTAGCCGCCGCCGGGCTAGACGCTCTTGTGCGGTCGTCGCCACTGCACTCCGGGTGCTGCCTTTTTGAAGTCGATCGCCATACGTTCCGAATCTCGCTCGGGCCAACCCCGGTGCTCTCGTCGAGGGCGTGGACCATCGTCTATAACAGCTTGGCGACGTCTTCCGGTCGATCCCATTGCGGCCAATGCGACGCACCGTCTATGAGGTGGAGCCTCGGCGATTTGAAATGGGCGGCGATCTGGACGGCCAGGCGCGGGCTCAAATAGTTATCGTCTGCCCCGAATGCCAGCGTCACCGGGACACTTAGCCGGTGCAAATCACCGTTCTTCACCCTTTGTGTTTGTTCTGTCAGGTCTCGCGGCAGAGCACGCGTCCAGGCGCGGATCGCATTCCGCGCGTGCTCTTGGCCTGTGTCGCCGAAGAATTGCGGGATGATCGCCCTGGACCGCACGCTGTCAGGCGCGTCGGGGTCGTATCCGAATCGCCGTGCCGTGTGCCCGAGTAGCCATGCTCGTTGGCCGGCATCATCGATGATGGCGTCTGCGAGGGGCGCGAGACGCGGGTCGCCGAACAGCTGAATCATTTCCGGCAGCCGGAGTTCAGTTTCTCGCCCGTAGTAACTGTTGAGCAGTACCAACTTGCCCACGCGCGCCGAATCGAGCGCGACGTCGACAGCAACAGGACCGCCGCTGTCGTGGCCGACGACCGTCGCTGAGTCGAGCTGGAGCGCGTCGAGAACAGTCATCACCTCCGACGCTCGCTGTCCCGAGCTGATGACGGACGTTTCCTTGCGCTCTGATGCGCCGTACCCGACGAAGTCGAGGGCGACCACGTGCCGTCCGCTCAGATGTGGAATCAACCGGTCGTAAATCCGGCTGTCGTCCGGGAAACCATGCAAGAGCACCAGAGGCGCGCCGGAGCCAGCGTATTCGTGGACGGCAATCCTTCCGTGCGGGCTCGGGACATGGTGGAGTCGATGGCGGTCGTCGGCCCTTGGTGAGTGCGACGTGTCAGAACGCACCGATGAGGTTATGCCGACGTCGTTGATGGCCGAGGATTGGTCTGAAGTATTCGAACTCTGGTTCATTCTGGATTCCTTGGATTCTGCAGGAGCAGGCGACGCCGGGAGTGCCGATCGTGGCGATCTGCGCTCCCGGTCCACTGCGGGAGTCGGCGTCCGACGTGCGGGCGCCGCGTTCGCTCGCGGCGCCGGCACGTCGATTTTTTAGTGGCGAGCGGCTCGCTCGATCTGGGTGACCCAGCCGAGGGCGGTGTCTGCGACGTGCTTCCAGCCGCTATCGAACACAAGCGAGTGGCCCCGGCCATCGATCTTCCGGTAGGTGGTGCCCGAACCGGGGCGATAAAGGGCGGCGGCCTGTCGAGAAACGATTTCGGGGATGGTGTGATCTTGCGCGCCGCCAAGGATAAGCAGCGGACCACGGCTGCTGTCGTCAAGGTCCACCGCCGTGGGCGATGCGATGTCCTTCTTAGCACCAGTGAGTTCAAAGAGAGGTCGGCCTGGTCCGGGGATAGAGAAAGCCTCGAACAGGCGATCCGACTCCTCGCGGGCGAGAGCGTTGCCGAAGCCGTATCGGAATTGTCCGCGCGTCAGGCTCACTGCCTTGTCCGTGTTCGACTTCTTGCTGATGATCGGGAACGCCGAACGGATCTGGGCCAACGGCAACGCTTTCACTCCCTTGATGGGCGCGGGATCGATGGCCACGGCCGCCCGGGCAACACCTGACGCCAGAAGTTTCTGAGCAATCAGGCCACCAAAAGAGTGGCCGATTACGATCGGGCGCTCTGGAAGGCGCGAGGCGATTGCTGCGTAGTGGTCGGTGATTGCAGCTATGCCCACACGGGCAAGGCGCTCAGGGTGGCGGCGCGTTTCCTCGACGCTCTCGGAGTCTCCGGGCCAACCGGGTGCCTCGGCGCGGTAGCCGGCTTCGGTAAAGCGGTCGAGCCATGGCTGCCACGCTGAAGCGTGAACCCACAGGCCGTGGATGAACAGGACGGGTGTTGGCGATGTCATGGCGTCCCTACTTCTCTGACGCAGTGATGTTGGACTGCCTGCGGGATTGGCGCGGCCGTGAGGTGGCACCGAGGATGAATAACATGAGGTTCTCCGATATTGGTAGAAAGAACGGTCGTTCTTTACAATGATTCAAACACTACCCGCGCAGAAAATCAACCTGCGGTGAAGACGGACCGTTACGGTTGACCGAGATTGGGATATTGAGCCGGAATTGGGATCGGAATCAACCTGGGATTCCGGGTGTGATCTTGGCCCGCCTGGCCTGCCACCGCGGCTCATCGCTTCCGGCGGTCGGCATTGCGGCGGCGCCGGGTCCGACGCCGATCCGGCTAGCGAAGACGACCGGTCGTATAATCGGGTTCCGGCTAATCTCAAGAAACAGGTGCCGCATGCCCAGAGCAAGCCTCAAGGAGTCATTGCTGGCAGCGGCTCTCGATCAATTCCACGCCCGCGGATACAACGCCACAGGGGTCGCCTCTATAGCGACGGCCGCGGGAGCCCCGAAGGGGTCGTTCTACAACCATTTCTCCAGCAAGGAAGACTTGGCCATCCAAGTGGTCAATGCCTACGCGCGATCCATGAAGCCCGAGCTCCTCCAAGCCGACGGCGCCGAACCGGTCGCCAGGATTCGACGTCACTTCGCCCATCTGGCCTCATCGCTGGAAGAGTTCGACTACCGCAGGGGATGCCTTCTAGGAAACATGGCCGCAGAGACGGGCGAGACTTCTAATGACGTTGGTTCGCGCGTCAACACGATCTTCGAGGATTGGGCCGCCGACCTTTCTGCAGCCGTGAAGGACGCCCAGTCCGAAGGAACGGTCCCAGACGAACTCGATGCGGACCTCGCGGCGGCTGCGCTCATTGATCTGTACGAAGGTGCGGCGCTCCTGGCCAAAGCGACGGGCCGCTCCGAGTCTGTGCGGCGGGCACTGGAGCACGGAATACCCGCCCTCCTTCACTTGAACCGATGACGAAGCAAAGTCTTCGACAGGCGTTTGACAAATATAAGACGACCGGTCATATTGGTACTCCCGACAGAAGGGCCACCTATGCCAACCTCGTTAGCCCATGAGATCGTCGCCGCCGCTGGTGGAACGAATTGGGAAGCGGCCGACCGAATCGAAGCCAACCGCCATCTAGGAGGTGGGATTTGGGGGCTCAAACGCATAGCTGGCATCGCGGAGAACGGAAAAGTGACCGTCGACGTCCATCGCCAACACACGACCATCGACCGGTTCGGCTCGGAAGACATGCACGCCGACTACACGCCGGGGCGGGTCGAGCTTCAAGGTCGCAACGGCATCGTTGAATCGTCTTTGGACCATCCGCGAGCGTCGTTTGCTGGTCATGTGCTCGACACCCCATGGACGCCTCATCAGCTCGCCTACTTCATCGGGTACACCATGTGGACGTATACGACAGAGGCTTGGTCGCTCACTCTTCCGGGGGTCAAGACCGAGGAAGTAGGGAATTGGACAGAATCGGGTCAGACACTACGTCGTCTCCGGGTCACCTATCCGGCTAGCGTCACCACCCACAGCTCAGTGCAAACGTTTTATGCGGATTCGGACGGTCTCATCCGTCGACGAGATTACGAAGCGGACGTCATCGGCGGTGCGAGGAGCACGCAGTTGATCAGTGGCCACACCGAGCTGGCCGGATTGGTGATCCCGACGCGTCGGGACGTTTACCCCCGAGATGAATCCGATAGGGCCCTTCCGTCTCCGCTGCTCGTCTCGATACGGCTGACCGACCTAGACGTCGCCTAAACGTCCCTTCCTCCATCGAAAAGAGAAAACAAATGCCTTCAAGCACCAGCTACACGACAACCGAAACATCGACCGTTCGAGCCGCCGATGGGGTGGACTTCGCGTACCGCTCAATAGGACCCGCGAGTGGAGGCGTTCCCCTCATTCTGCTCCAACACTTCCGCGGAAATCTGGACAACTGGGATCCGGCTCTGGTCGACGCTCTCGCCGAGGAGCGCCAAGTGATCGCTTTCGACAACCGGGGGGTCGGCGCATCCTCCGGGAGCACCCCCACGACCGTCGAGGACATGGCGTCCGACGCGGCCTCGTTCATCGTTGCGCTGGGGTTCGAGCAGGTCGATCTGTTCGGCTTCTCGCTCGGCGGTTTCATAGCGCAGCATTTGGCCCTCACCGAGCCTCAGTTGGTCCGGCGTCTGGTTCTAGCGGGGACCGGTCCGCAAGGAGCTCCGGGAATGGAACGCTGGTCGGAGGATGTAGAAAACCATTTGGTCACGAAGGATGCGCCGGGCGCGTCCGACATTCTCGCTGTGTTTTACGCCTCGACGCCGGAGAGCCAAGCTGCGGGAGGCGAAGCGTTGGGACGGATCTTCGGTCGCACGGTCGACCGCGATGTCGAAGTTAGCTTAGGAGCCAGAGACAGCCAGTATCACGGCGCCGTCCTCGGTTGGGGAAAGCCCGACTGGGCAGCCGTGCAAGCGCTGACCCAGATTGTCCAGCCGACGCTGATACTCCAAGGAGACGATGACCTCATGATCCCGACCTCGGCCAGCCACTTGATGGCGGGCCTCATTCCGAACTCGCGAATCAGGATCTTCCCCAACTCGTCCCACGGTTCGATTTTTCAGTTTGCGCCCGAGGCTGCCGCCGAGACGACCGCGTTCCTAGCGGCTTGACGACGGTTCTCAGGCGACGACAGCGCCGCCCGTGGATCATCGCGGGCGGCGCTGTCGTATCTGTCGAGCTCGAAGCCTCAGTCTTCCAGGAAGAGCTTGACTTCCGATGCGAAGCGCTCGGCGTGCTGGAACAAGAATGCGTGACCGGCGTCGTGGTACAGGAGTACCGTCGAGTTCGGGGCGTGAGAGCCGGCGAAATACGACGCCAGAGCCGGAATCCCAACGTCCTGCATCCCGTTGGCGAACAACGCCGGCTGGGAGATGCGCCCCAGGCGGGCAATCAGGTCCTCGACATTGACTTCGTAAGCGCCGCCGGCGGCCATGAGTTGAAGCATCGCAACATCGTCGGTGACGGGAATGCTCCCGGACGGACGCGCCGCTTCGATCCGGACTGCGGACTCACGAGCGCTGGTGCGCCCAGCATCCGTGTCTGGATAAAAGAGGAACTCCATGTCCTCGGCAGTTGCCGCCGAGCTCATCTGGATCTCCACCGCCCGGGGATCCGGTTCCGGCGCCGAAGGAACCAGTCCGGGCGTGCTCGCTGCGACCACCACACGGCGGACAAGATCCGGGCGGGCGTCGACTATGAACTGAGCTACCGCGCCGCCGAGTGACCAGCCGAGCAGGTCGACCTGCTCCAATCCCAGTGCGGTGATGAACTCCACGATTCCCGTCGCGAATCCGTCCATCGAGTCCCGGGGCGTACCGGTGGTGTGCCCGGTTCCGATGTTGTCGACGGTGATCACATCGTGGTTCCGCGCCAATGCGTTGATAAGGGCGGGGTCCCAATCATCTATAGTTCCGCGGAAACGAGTGAGCAGGACAAGGGGAGTTCCACCCTGGGGACCGCTTCGGCGGTAGGCGAACGTGGCATGCTCTCCTTCCACGGTCTGGATTGGAGATAGGTGGGTTGTCTCGGACATTGTGTACCTTTCAGTTGTTGTATTTTGGGATGGAACTGCGGGATAGGGATGCCAGGGGTCACGGCGCATCGAGACACGCGCCTATCGCTCGGAGCGTCCTGTTCGGATCTTGCTCGCCGATCGGATAGCGCGGTCCAGCACTGTGGGCGGGAGAAGCCGCGACAGGGTGGAGATTTGACCGGCCGCTTTCCCCGCCGGATAACGTAGGCGAGGCCGGTTCGCCGTTGCGGCCCGCAAAATTACACGTGCCACCGTCTCGGGGGTATCCCCCGAAGCCACCGAAGCCGAAACGACTCGCCGGAACGCATCCATGTCTTGCGCGTACGCTGGCGTGGGTTCGTCGACCACGAGGCCGCCGGCGTTGAACCGCGTATTAGTGTGGCCGGGTTCTACAACGATCGATCGAATACCGAACGCACGGGTCTCGTGGTCCAAGGAGGTGGACCAACCCTCGATTGCGTGCTTGGTCGCCGCATAGATCGATCGGTACGGCGCAGGGATGAAACCTTGGACAGAACCGGTGTGAATGAGGCGGCCCGAGTTGCGTGATCGCATGCCGGGCAGAACGGCTTTCGTAAGACGCATGGCGCCGAAGACGTTTGCTTCGAAAACAGATCTGATTTGGTCCATGCTGCTGTCCTCGAATGCCCCATCCAGCCCCGTACCCGCGTTATTCACCAGCAAATTGACTGGTCCAGCCTCTCTCTCGACGAACCTGAGGGCTTCGTCGATCGAGGCTGTCGAGGACGGATCGAGTCGGATCATCATCACCGCGCCCCCGGCCTTGGCCCTGAAATCGCAGCTGCGGCTTGTGCCGAAGACCCGAAATCCCTCCTTGGCGAGGATCGCTGCCGTCGCCCTACCTATGCCGGACGACGCCCCTGTTACCAGTGCTATCGGTGCTGTGAGTTCCATCGCTGCGCCTCCTATTGGATTACGAACATACTGCAATATTATGACCGTACTGCAATACACTGTGATTCGACAACCGGCAGTCAGGAGAAACGATGCGATACGCGAGCGATCACAACGATCAGACCCGAACCAAGATCGTCGACGTCGCGTCGGGGCTTTTCCGCGAGCGAGGCATTCCCGATACCGGAATCGCGTTGATCATGAAATCCGCCGGCCTCACGAATGGCGCGTTTTACACGCACTTCTCTGGCAAGTCCGAGTTGGTGAGGGAAGCCGTCTCGACGGCGCTTGTGGAGCAGTGCGAACTCTTCGAGGGTGCTTTGCTCGGCGGAGCGGGTTTCGAAGAGCTGGTCCGTGCGTACCTGTCTCCCGACAATCGCGACGTCGCGCGCGAGGGATGCGCTTCTGCCGCTCTGATCGCCGATGTGGGCCGAGGTGGAAGTGAACTCAGGGCGACCTATGCTGCCAAGCTGGATGTCGTCGTAGGCTTGATAGCCCGAAGCCTCGGCGGACCATCGGAAGAGAATCTGGCTACCGGAATGATGGTCTACGCCAGCCTGATCGGGACGTTGCAACTGGCGCGTGCGTCGACAACCGTTGCCAAGTCCGACACGATTCTCGAAAACGGCGTAATCGCCGCGTTGGCGATTGCCGGGAGAGTTTCGGCGGCTTGAACGAGCCTTGCTCGACGCGCCTTCATAGATCGCTCCCGCGGGGGCTGGTTGGCATGGAGGCTTTCGCTCTTTCCGTTCGTCGGAGCCATTCACGCCCGTCCACGCCGCACACGACGAACGCCCCGCGCGTCCGATAGACGTCGCGGGGCGTTCGTCGCACACTCTCGATTGCGAGCGACCGTACAGTTTTGGACTGACGACCTCGTGCGCGGGGCAGCTCGCTTGAGCGGCCCTCGGGGCAGGTTACTTCGTGGCGCCCGCGGCACGCTCGATGAGCTTGGTCACGTCGTTCGCCTTCTCCAGCATGGAGAGGTGGTCGGCCTTGACCTTGACGATCGTGCCGTTGGCGCGGTGAGCCATCGCAAGCTGGCCGTCGACGGGAATGATCTTGTCCTCGGTGCCGACGAAGAAGAAACTCGGGATGGTCTTCCACGCAGCTACTCCGGATGGCTCCTGCAGCGCGCCACCGGCAACGGGGCTCTGCGAAGCGGCAAGAACGGCGGCCGTCGACTTGCTCAGCTTCGCACCGAAAGCATCGCGGAACAGCGCCTTCTTTACGTAAAGGTCGGGGTCGCCGGCGGGGAGGTTGGGGTCCTGCACGATGTCGAAGACATCCTGCGGTTCGGCTGCGAGGGCCGAGCCGGGAACGGAACCGGCGAGCTGTACGATGGTCTCACCCTGATCGGGTGCGAACGCGTCGATGTAGGC
>Ga0247809_1001518_pt1 | contig 10419 bp, 7 predicted proteins | sample UWRJL104311B1_FD_180951 | JGI IMG/M metagenome (GOLD analysis project Ga0247809, IMG submission 180951) | Plant litter microbial communities from Arlington Agricultural Research Station in Wisconsin, United States - UWRJ-L104-311B-1 | ecosystem: Environmental > Terrestrial > Plant litter >...
ATATGAACAGCTTTGAGAAATATACTGTAATAATCGGGTTACTTGCTGTTTTGATAGAAGGGGCTAAATACCTTAAGAAAAATTTCAAGGAATGGTTTGAGCACACTTAGACTCTTTATACTTTTTTAAAACATTATCTCAGAATATTAAATCTCGGCTAAAAAACCTTAATTTAAAATCAAAAATTCTGGTCTATATCAGCCTTAATCCAAAAATCTTTTAGTCTTTGGTCTTTTTAATCAACCTGGCAACAAACATTGTATCTGCATTCTGTTCGTAACCTTTAATTAATTCCATCGATTCCAATTCCAAAGATAAATTTTCAGTAATGTGCTTTACCACATCTTCATTTTCTGCAGCAAAGGCAGAGCAAGTGATGTAGATTAATGGCTTTCCAGGTTTGAGGTATTTAACAACGTTATTCACTATAGCTTTCTGAATTGTGGAGAAATGGTTAATTTTACGTTCTTCAAAAAACGTAAGCATTTCAGGGGTTCTTCCCCAAGTTCCGGAACCTGTACAGGGTGCATCGAGAATTATGCCATCGAAAGCATAGTGGTGCAGAATTTGATCATTATTTTTCAAAAGATCCAATTCTTTCTTGTGGTATTTTCTTATGCCAGCCAATCTGAAACGCTCATCTAAATTCAGTAAAATACTTTCCCTTAAGTCTGTTACCAATAAATCTAAAACAGGCTCAATACTATGCAGCAACAATGTTTTACCACCTGAAGCCGCGCAACAATCCCACCATTTATCCCATTTATTAGGTTTAAAGTACGTTCCGGTATGCTGGGAAGATAAATCCTGAACCTGATAGCTACCTTCTTTTAAAATATTTTCGAGTTTGGTTCCATTTGGCAAAGAAAGTGCAGTTTCAGAAATCTGCTTTACTTCAATATTTTCTAACTTAAGTTTAGATATAATCGCCGGTGCATCATTTGCCGAAACCCTTATGAAAAGGTCGGGCTGGAGAAAAAACGACTTATAAAAGTTAGTTTTATCAATATCTGCTCGTAGATGGCTATTAAAAGGAAAAATCTCTTCCAGCTTAAATTCAGGATACTTCAAGGAAATTAAATCGATTTTTTCCAATTTTGGAGCAGTGATTTTTTCAACCAAATCAGGTAGATTCTTTTCTACAATCAAGCTTAAGGTATCGTGACAAAGAAAGTCGGCAACACTTAACCTTTCTTCGTTTGTGAGACCGGATAAAGCTTTACCTAATCTGAAAAAACTGTATAAATGTCGGGTTGCCCATCTCCTATCCGACGAGCCCATTTGTTTATTTTGTTTAAAATACGCGGGCAAAAACCGATGCAAGGGTAAGCTTCCATCATAATTTCGCAAAACTTGTTCAAAGGCTTTCAGCTGATGCTCTACTCTCATTCTGTTAAATTATAAATTTACTCGACTATATTTAAAGCAAAATTCTTGTACCGCAAAAGCATTAAACTTGTATTAATGTAGCCAAACTGTTCATCGTAAGTAAAGATGAAATTGTTATGTAAACCCTTATACTTCTCTTTAGTTAAATATTCCACATAATCTTCTCCATAGTTTGCCATCAGTTTACCAAAGTAATAACCTTCATCAAAACCTTTAAAGGCATATTCTCCAGGCTCGAAACCATATTTTTTCCTGTAAGCCTTTATAAAATTAACGACATTTGCACTTCGGTAATCCACTTTATAAGAAGAGCTTATAATTGTATTTAACGCCTGCAATTTATCAACGGGATAGTTTTGTTTTGACCAAAGCGGATGTCCAAATAGATTCAGGGAATAGCCGCCTGTTGATAGATTTTTCAATTTATAAAGTTTTTCCATCGTCGGCAGAACGAATGCCCTCTCTGAAGAGGTTACAATTACAGCGTATTGTTTACCTTTAATCATTTTAGTCTCGAAAGCAAAAGCTGATGCATACTCCTGAACTATAAATTTATTAGTGGTTTGGCTTGAAAAATACTTCCTAAAAGGCGAAGCAAACTGCTCATCATCCGTTTTTCGAGGATTGATCATAACAATAATGGTATTAGAAGCATTGTAGGTTTTCGAAATATACATTGCCAACTTCTTTGCATGCAAATCGATATTACCTACGATCGAAATTAAGTTTGGGTTGTTAAAATCAGAAGGCTCTGATGCTGCCAAGGGAGAAACAATCAAGGCATTATTTAACTTCGAATAATTGGTGATGTATTTCAGCCCTTCAGGAAAAACCGGACCAACTATTAAATTACTTTTCCTGAAATTATGTTGATCATATAACAATCCAATGTGTGTATTATCATCCTGCGTGTCATAAACATTAAGCCTAAAATTTAAGCCAGAAGCGGCTACTGAATCTATGCCTAACCTGAATCCCTGGTAAAAATCTATGGGCATTGCATATTTTTCAACATCTGCTTTACTCATCGATTTAAAATTAACTTCATTGAGTTTAAAAGGAATAAGCAGCGAAATACTTGCCTGAGAAAATTTTTTAATGGATTTTTTCTCCACCGGCTTTTCTTTTTCTACTGGCTTAGCCGTTTCCTTTTTTACTGTTGTAATCTTAGGAGAACAAGCAGCCAAAAACAGGGCCGGTAAAATTGAAAGCCAATATTTTCTTTTTAATATCATTGTATTGTTATTAACAAAATATGCTGACGAAAGTTATACTTCTGCCAGCATATATAATAATAGTTATAAAAATTTGAATCAGTGTAACTGATCTATTATTCCCACTCAATAGTTGCAGGTGGTTTAGAACTGATGTCGTAAACCACTCTGTTAATACCTTTAACTTTATTTATAATTTCATTAGAAATTTTCGCTAAAACAGGATACGGCAGGTGACACCAATCTGCTGTCATACCATCAACTGATTCAACGGCACGTAAGCAGATTACATTTTCGTAGGTACGCTCATCGCCCATTACGCCAACTGATTGAACAGGAAGGAAAATAGCACCAGCTTGCCAAACTTTGTCATACAAACCAGCAGCTTTTAACTCGTTAATATAAATTGAATCCGCATGTTGCAGAATTTCAACTTTCTCTGCGGTTACATCGCCTAATATTCTAATCGCTAAACCTGGCCCTGGAAAAGGATGACGACCTAAAATAACATCATCAATACCCAAAGCTTTACCTACTCTTCTAACTTCATCTTTAAATAAAGTTTTAAGTGGCTCTACAACTTTCAGTTTCATAAAATCGGGCAAGCCACCAACATTATGGTGAGATTTTATAGTTGCTGATGGTCCGTTAACTGAAATAGATTCAATAACATCGGGATAGATGGTACCCTGGCCTAACCAGTTTACCCCGGTAACTTCGTGAGCTGCATCATCAAAAACCTCGATGAAAACCCTGCCAATTGCTTTCCTTTTTAATTCAGGGTCTTTTAAACCTGCAAGCTGACTAAGAAACCTGTCTTTAGCATCGATGCCTTTAATATTTAAACCCATATGCTTGTACTGCTCCAGAACCTGCTCATATTCATCTTTACGCAAAAGACCGTTATCAACAAAAATACAGTGTAGATTTTTTCCGATTGCTTTGTGTAGCAAAACCGCAGCTACACTGCTATCAACACCACCTGAAAGGCCTAAAACAACCTTATCATCACCAAGTTTTTCCTGTAAATCCGCAATTGTTGTTTCAATAAACGCAGCAGATGTCCAATCCTGGCTACAGCCACAAATATCAACCAAAAAGTTTTCTAAAAGGACTTTACCGTCAATACTGTGTGTTACTTCAGGGTGAAACTGAATGGCATAAGTATCAGATTCTTTGATGTGATAAGCCGCTACTTTTACACTTTCGGTACTGGCGATTAACTCGGCACCTTCAGGCATTTGAGTAATCGTATCGCCATGACTCATCCAAACCTGCGAATCAATATTAATGCCTTTAAATAATTTATTTTCCTGGTTTACAAAACTAAGGTTTGCACGACCATACTCGCGTGTTGACGAAGCCTGAACATCGCCACCTGATTTCTGTGCAATGTATTGTGCACCATAACAAACCGCTAATAAAGGAAATTTTAAATGGTAATTACTCAAATCAATCTGAGGGGCATCGTCCTGACGAACAGAATAAGGACTTCCGGAGAAGATAACGCCTTTAACATCAGGTGTATTTATGTCAGGAAGATTGTTGAATGGATATATTTCACAGTAAATATTTAGTTCGCGAACTCTACGGGCAATGAGTTGTGTAAATTGCGAACCAAAATCGACGATAATGATTTTTTCTTGCATCCGCAAAGATAGAGAAAGAAAGGGAATTGTTAAATTGTTTTATTGTTATTTATAGCCAATTTAGCAATTCAACAATAAAGCAATCTATAGCATATCAATATACATTATACTAAGACTCCATCAACTGAACCTCAACCCCAAATTTCCTTAAAAAGTCTACCCCTTCATCACTTGGCAAACCTTTATAAGCTGCATATGATTTAGAATAGTAAACCAATTTAATTCCTGAGGATAAAATTAATCTTGCGCATGCAATACACGGCGACAACGTGGTGTATAGTGTGCAACCTTCAATTTTAGCACCATTTTTTGAAGCATATAGGATGGCATTTTCTTCGGCATGAAGGGCAAGAGAACAGCTTCCTTTGCTATCGCGGGCACAACCTGCATTAGGCCATTCTTCATCGCAATTGTGTGTACCAGCCGGCGGACCGTTATATCCTATAGAAATAATGCGTGTATCTTTAGTTAAAACAGCACCAACATGGGCACGAACGCAATGCGAGCGTGTAGCCAGCTCAGTTGCCAGGTTCATAAATATAGTATCGAAACTCGGTTTGTTAATCATGTAAAAAATTAAAAAGCCACAGAGAAAAATGAATCTCTGTGGCTGTAAAATTAGTTTATTATATTTTAATGTCCGCCTTCTGCAGAAATGTTTTCGACATCAATACCTTGTTTTTTTAACTCCCCGCTAACTTTCCAGGCAAAGAAGATCAGATAGGCAAAGCCAATAACCGGAATTATATAAGAGTTATGAATACCTGCACTATCTGCAAGTTCTCCCTGAATAGGAGGAATTATCGAGCCACCCAAGATCATCATAATTAAAAATGAAGAACCTTGTGAAGTATACTTTCCTAAGCCTGTAATCGCAAGAGAGAATATTGACGGCCACATAATAGAACAGCAAAGACCACCGCTAACAAATGCAAATATGGCAACATGACCAGTTGTAAACAAACCTATTAACATAGCAACGGCACCTAATGTACCAAATATAGCCAGTGTTTTGGCTGGTTTTTCCTGGCCTATAAATACAGCAATAACCATTATTGCGATACAAACAGCATAAACGTAAAGATTTCCTACATCAGTACCCGTGGCATGGTTAACAAGTAAAATAATTCCAAAAGCTACAAATGGAACAATAACTGTTAATACATTTTTGACCATTTTTGATAGATTAAAAGCACTTACCGCTCCTGCCCATCTTCCGATCATCATGCTACCCCAATACAAAGAAATGTACGGCTTTATATCTGCATCTGCTAAACCACCAAAATCTGGCAGTTTTAATAACGCACCTAAATTACTTTGAATGGTTACCTCAGTGCCCACATACATGAAAATAGCAAGCATTCCCAACACTAATTGAGGATATTGCATGGCTCCCCAACTTGCAGAATTTTCCTTTTTTACAAAATATCCATAAAGCAAAGCACCCAAAATGATTACAAACGATGAATAAACAAATATTGACCCGCTGATGCCAGTGATATTGGCTAAAGGTCCTGCAGCTGCAACCATTAGAAATCCAATAATCATTACAACTAAAGAGCCAGTTGGTTTACTGCTGGCTTCAATTTTTTCTGTACTGGTTACATCAGGTAATTTCGAGACTGCAAAAAATATTGCTACAGCAAGGAACAAACCTGCTAGAATATAGTATAAATTATTTATAGAAGAGATATCAACGACCTTCGCAACTGCATCATTAGCAGTGCCAAATAAAACCACACTTACAATAACTGGTCCCATCAAACCTCCTAAATTATTAATGCCACCAGCAAGGTTTAAACGGTGAGCACCACTTTCAGGTTCTCCCAGTGCAACTACAAATGGATTAGCAGCAGTTTGCTGTAATGAAAATCCTAAAGCAATTACAAAGAAAGCAAATAAAATAAATAGGAATGAGCCAGAATGGACGGCTGGAATCATCAATAAAGCACCTCCAGCGGAAATTATTAAACCTGCTATAATGCCTTTTTTATATCCAATTTTATTTAAAATATCTACTTTACTCGCTTGCGAAGCGAAATACAGGATTAATGATCCAATGAAATAGCCACCGTAAAAAGTAAAATCAATTAGCTGAGATTCAAATTGGGTTAATTTGAAATGAGTTTTACAAAAGGGAATAAATATACCGTTTGAAGCGGCAACAAAGCCCCAAAAAAAGAATACAGTTATAATCGTGTATAGCGCTGTACCGTAATTTTTTGTCGTTTCTTTTGTCATTTTATACTTAGTTATACTTTAGTTTTAGTGGGGCTAAACATAATTAAAAAAAAATTAAAAAACGGCAATTTATGCAACCCAATGCAACAAAAATAAAGTTGATATGTTTAGCTTTAAATTGCATATTCGCATATTCATAAATAAAACAATGCATGTTTGAAGCCATATTGTTAGGTATAGGGGCAGGGATTATTTCGTCGTTTTTAACAGGTCCGGTATTTTTTGCAATGATAAAAACCAGTATCGAAAAGGGCTTCAAAGCTGGTTTTTCTTTAGCTATTGGTGTAATTATAAGTGATGTTATTTTAATTGGCCTAGTGCTTTTTGGCAGTCAGTTTTTTGAGTATAAGGCAGATTTTGATAAGTATGTTGGAATTGTTGGAGGCTTATTTCTTCTAGCGGTAGGCATTTACTACTTAGTATCGAAAATTACCATCCATTACGATAGTTCTACGCTACAAAAAGTAAGTAAACGGGGCTATGTACTGAAAGGATTTCTGATGTGCATACTTACTCCTTCCACACTAATGTTCTGGATTATTGTGAGCGGAATTATTTCAGTTAAACTGAATAACATGCTCAACGAAAAGCTTTTTTGTTTCTTTATCGCAATGGCAACACAATTGGCAATAGATGGCGCGAAAAGTTTCTATTCAAGTAAGCTCCGATATAAAATAAAAGAAGATTCCCTAAAAAAATTAAATAAGATTGCCGGCGTTGTAATTATCTTCTTTGCCTTTTGGCTGGTGATAAAGACTTATTTAAAGTTCTACGCTTAATTTCCTTCTCTCGTTCTTACCACAGAGTAAACAGAGTATCACAGAGGATTTACTCTCAAAACGGGCATAACGGCATGCCGTTATGCACATCACATTCATCCACTTTTACCACCTTAGAATTTTAAGTAACACCTAACACAAGTTTACAATGGTGCATTTTCTCACAGCCAAGTACGTCTTTCTCGCTCGCTAGGGAATCTCAATAATGCATGCAAAAAGTATGTTTATCATTTCAAAATGCGTTATTTAATCAGGGGAATGAAGAATAGTAAAAAAATAGCCCACATAAAATGTGAGCTACTCGGTATTCAAAAATATTTTAGAGATTAATATGCTCTTTGATTATTTCCCTCTTTCCAATTAACAAAAGCCTTGTTTACAACTTTGTTACCGCCTGGAGTTGGATAATTACCTGAAAAATACCAATCACCTTTGTTTTTAGGACATGCCTCATGAAGGTTCTCCAGGCTTTGATAGATAACTTCAACTTCTGCAACTGTGCCTTTCGGCGTGATAATCTGTGCAATTTTTGCTGAAATTTCCTCAGGTGTAAACGGTTTATATATATCCTTAACGTGATTAACAATTTCTTCTTTTGGCAACAATAAAGATGCTTTACATTTTGCATAAACATCTTCGATAATTTGCCATTGACCGCGTTCTGTTAGCAACTGTATCGCCGCATCAAAGGCAACAAACTGTCCCATTCTGCTCATATCGATACCATAACAATCAGGATAACGAATTTGCGGCGCCGAGGAAACAATAATAATCTTCTTCGGATGTAACCTGTCTACAATTTTAATAATACTTTGCTTCAATGTAGTTCCACGTACTATAGAATCATCCAATGCAACCAAGGTATCTTTGTGGTTATTTATAATTCCGTAAGTGGTATCATAAACATGGGCAACCATTTCACTTCTATCCGCATCCTGTGTGATAAAAGTTCTGAGCTTAACGTCCTTAACGGCCAGTTTTTCCACCCTTGGCGCCATTGACAAAAGCTCATCCAGCTGCTCATCATTAAGCTGCTCTTTATTATGCAGCAACGTATTTTTCTGATGGTTGCGAACATAACGCTGAACGCCATCTACCAGACCAAAGAAAGCCACTTCGGCTGTATTTGGAATAAATGAGAAAACGGTGTTTTTTAAATCGTAATTAACGGCTTGTAAAACTTTATCGCTTAATAAACGACCTAATTGTTTTCGCTCGCGATAAATCTCCACGTCGCTTCCTTTAGAGAAATAAATGCGCTCGAATGAACAAGATAATCGCTCGGTTGGCTCACGGAATTGCTCCATGCTTACTTCACCGTTTTTCTTGATGATTAGAGCATGGCCCGGATCGATTTCCTTAACATCTTTGAATTGTATATTAAAAGTCGTTTGCAAAGCCGGACGCTCAGATGCTGCCACAACAATTTCGTCATCGTAATAATAGTAAGCAGGGCGGATACCAGCTGGATCCCTCATAATGAAAGAATCCCCGTTACCAACCATACCACAAATAGAATAACCACCATCCCAGGTTTTAGCCGAACGGCGAAGGATATTGGCAATATCTAAATTATCTGAAATTTTATGGGTGATGGCTACATTATCATGGCCTTCTTTTTTATACTGGTCGAATAGGTCCTGATTTTCATCATCTAAAAAGTGACCGATTTTTTCAAGAACCGTAACGGTATCTGCTTTTTCTTTGGGGTGCTGACCTAACTCGTATAATTGTTCCAATAACTCATCAACATTAGTCATGTTGAAGTTACCAGCGATAACCAGGTTGCGTGTCATCCAGTTATTTTGCCTTAAAAAAGGATGGCAGTTTTCAATACTGTTTTTACCATGGGTGCCATAACGCAAATGGCCCATTAACACCTCGCCGATAAAGCTAACGTTGTTTTTGAGCCATTCTGTATCCTGCATTAATTCAGGCGTGTTTTCTTGTATGTCTACGAACTTATTTTGAACATATTCGAAGATATCAGCTACCGCATTCGAAGCCATGCTCCGGTACCTGCTAATATACCTGCTGCCAGGCTTCATATCCAGTTTAATGGTTGCTATACCTGCGCCATCCTGGCCCCGGTTGTGCTGTTTTTCCATTAAAAGATATAATTTGTTAAGACCGTAAAGTGCTGTACCGTACTTTTGCTGATAGTAAGAAAGTGGTTTTAACAGGCGAATAAAAGCGATTCCGCATTCGTGTTTTATCTGATCACTCATTGTGTGGGTTTGAAGCCGCAAAGTTATCCTTTTAAAGCTTAGCTACCTAAACAAAAATGTTTTCTTTTATACTAGAAATGTAAAGGATTAAATATGGGCAATACTGGATTTCAAATCTTCTCCAAAAAATATTGATGCATGTTCATCAAAGGCTTTGTAATCGCCTGTGGTAAAAAAGGATTTATTTCCAGCCTTTGAAAGTGTTGATTTGATTTCAGGATGTCTGTTCAAATAATCAACCAAACTTCCGGCTACAATTTCCCCCTGTGTTAAAATATCAATACCAGCTGGAAATATTGCCTTCAATTTTGGCATTAATAAAGGATAATGTGTACAAGCCAACAAAACACAATCAATTTCTTCAGATTGTGCCATTAACGAATTACAATATTCCTGAACAAAAAAATCGGCGCCGGGCTGCATGTGTTCATTGTTTTCTATTAATGGTACCCACATCGGACAAGCCTGCTGATACACTTTTATTTCGGGAAAGAATTTATTGATTTCTAATAAATAAGATTCAGAATTAACGGTACCTCTTGTGCCCATTATACCGACTTCTTTAGTGTTTGTATAAGCATTGATCACCTCAGCTGTTGGTCTGATAACACCAAGCACCCGTTTATCAGGATATTTTAACGGCAAGTCTTTTTGTTGTATGGTTCTTAAAGCTTTTGCTGATGCAGTATTACAGGCTAATATAACAAGATTACATCCCTTATCGAAAAGCCATTCCACGCATTCAAAAGTATATCTGTAAATCGTATCAAAAGCATGATCACCATAAGGCGATCGGGCATTATCACCAAGGTAAATATAATCGTAATCAGGAAGTTTATCGGCGATAGAACGAAATACAGTGAGGCCTCCGTAACCTGAATCGAAAATACCAATTGGAGAAGATTTTTTCATTATTTTT
>Ga0247809_1001522_pt1 | contig 10408 bp, 11 predicted proteins | sample UWRJL104311B1_FD_180951 | JGI IMG/M metagenome (GOLD analysis project Ga0247809, IMG submission 180951) | Plant litter microbial communities from Arlington Agricultural Research Station in Wisconsin, United States - UWRJ-L104-311B-1 | ecosystem: Environmental > Terrestrial > Plant litter >...
GGTTTGGCGCATGCTCGGTCAGCCATTCACGCAATACGGCTTCGGCGCTGAGGATCACCGGGGCGGTGTCCCACAGGGTGTCGTCGAGGTCGAAGGTGATCAATTGGATGGTCATGAGTCATCGCCCTTAATGCGTTTGGCCCGTGGATGGGCGCTGTCGTAAACCGTGGCCAGGTGCTGGAAGTCCAGGTGGGTGTAGATCTGGGTGGTCTTGATGTCGGAGTGGCCGAGCAATTCCTGCACCGCGCGCAAGTCTTGCGAGGATTCCAGCAAGTGGCTGGCGAAGGAGTGCCGCAGCATGTGCGGATGCAGATTTTGCCCCAGCTCGCGCTCGCCCGCAGCCTTGACCCGAACCTGAATGGCCCGTGGGCCGAGGCGTCGGCCTTGCTGGCTGACGAATACGGCGTCGTCCGCCGGGTTGGTCATTGCCCGCAGCGGCAACCAGAGTTCCAGCGCTTCGCGCGCTTTTTTGCCGACCGGCAATAGTCGGGTTTTGCTGCCCTTGCCCAGCACTTGAACCATGCCGTCAGCCAGATCCAGCTGATCCAGATTGAGCCCGGTCAGCTCCGAAAGGCGTAACCCCGAAGAATAGAACAGCTCCAGAATCGCCTGGTCCCGCCGCGCCAGGAAATCATCTTCCACCGCGCCTTCCAGCAGTTGCAATGCGCGGTCGGTGTCGAGGGTTTTCGGCAGGCGGCGCTCACCCTTGGGCGGCGCCAGGCCATTGGCCGGGTCGTGGTCGCACAGACCTTCGCGATTTAGATAGTGATAAAGCCCGCGCACCGCCGATAGCAATCGCGCCAGGCTGCGGGACGATTGACCCTGGGAATGCAGGCGGGCGATCAGGCTGCGCAGGCGCTGGATGTCCAGTGCGGCCCAGCTGTCGATGTTCTGTTTGGCGCACCAGCCCAGTACCTTGTCGAGGTCGCGGCGGTAGGCGTACAGCGTGTGAGGCGACACCTGTCGCTCACTGCGCAGGTGTTCGCAGTAAGCGTCCAGTTGCCGTTCCATGGTCAGCGTACCGAGCGCAGGGAGCTGTTGACCCGTGGCAGCACGCGGCCCATGACTTCGGCGATGTAGCTCAGGAACAGGGTGCCGACCGAGCTTTTGTAGTGCTGCGGATCACGGCTGGCGATGGCCAGGATGCCGTGAATGCCTTGGTGACTGATCGCGACGACCGCGGTGGAGCCGATCTGCTTGCGCTGTTCTTCGCCGAACAGAAAGTCCAGTTCGTGTTCACGCAGGCTGCCGCTGATGCTTTTGTCTTCCGTCAGCAAGCCGCCGATGGCCGTTTGTGCCTCGGCGTGAGCGACCCAGCGGCCCACTGGCATCGGGTTGTCACCCAGCAGAATCAAGCTGACAAAAGGCACCTGGAAGTCTTGGCGCAAGCTGTCTTCGACGCTGATCACCACGTCTTCCAGGCTGGTGGCGTCCATCAGCGCGAGAATCAGGCGGCGGGTCTTGTCGAAGAGTCGGTCGTTGTCGCGGGCCACGTCCATCAAGTGTGAGAGACGATGACGCAGCTCGATGTTGCGGTCACGCAGAATAGTCATCTGGCGTTCGACCAACGAAACAGTATCGCCGCGACGGTGCGGAATGCGCATGGCCGGGAGCAGTTCTTCGTGTTCGACGAAGAAATCCGGATGAGCCTCCAGGTACGCGGCAATCGCCGCCGCCTCAAGGCTTTCGCTAGGGGCTTCGTCGGGCTGCAGGGCGGGAACCTGGGGCTTATCGGTCATGGATTTCGCTCACTCAAAGACGCACTTGTCCTTCATATACGCGTACTGCCGGGCCGGTCATCATGACCGGTTGGCCAGGGCCTGCCCACTCAATGGACAAGCGCCCGCCAGGCAGGTCGATCAATAGCGGCGAATCCATCCACCCCTGGCTGATCGCGGCCACTGCGGCTGCGCAGGCACCGGTTCCGCAGGCCTGGGTTTCCCCGGCTCCACGTTCCCAGACGCGCAACTGCGCACGGCTGCGGTCGATGACCTGGAGAAAACCGACATTGACCCGCGCCGGGAAGCGCGGGTGGTGTTCGATTTTCCGACCCAGCTCATGCACCGGTGCGTTATTGATATCGCTGACTCGCAGCACAGCATGGGGGTTGCCCATGGACACTGCGGCCAGTTCGACCGGGGTACCATCGACGTCAACCGGATAGCTCAAGGCCTGTTCCGGGGCAACAAACGGAATGTCGGCCGGCACCAGGCGCGGTGCGCCCATGTTAACGCTGATCTGACCGTCGCTACGCACATCGAGCTCGATGATGCCGCTTTTGGTTTCGACGCGAATCTGCCGTTTTGCGGTCAGGCGTTTGTCGAGCACGAAGCGGGCGAAACAGCGCGCACCGTTGCCGCACTGTTCCACTTCGGAGCCGTCGGAGTTGAAGATCCGATAACGGAAATCCACGTCCGGATTGCTCGGCGCTTCGACGATCAGCAACTGGTCGAAACCGATGCCGGTGTGCCGGTCGCCCCATTGCTTGGCGTGCTTGGGCAGAATATGCGCGTGCTGGCTGACCAGGTCGAGGACCATGAAGTCATTGCCCAGGCCGTGCATCTTGGTAAAACGCAGCAGCATGGGGTTACTCCGGCAGCAGGCTTTCGCCAGCAAACAACTCGGCTACCGTCTCACGGCGACGCACTTCAACTGCCTGATCACCGTCCACCAACACTTCAGCGGCGCGGCCGCGGGTGTTGTAGTTGGAACTCATGACAAACCCATAGGCACCGGCCGAATGCACGGCCAGCAGGTCGCCTTCTTCCAGGGCCAGCTGACGGTCCTTGGCCAGGAAGTCACCGGTTTCGCAGATCGGGCCGACGATGTCGTAGGCACGAGCTGCTGTTTCACGCGGGCGAACAGCGGTGACGTCCATCCAGGCTTGGTACAGCGCCGGGCGGATCAAGTCGTTCATGGCCGCATCGACGATGGCGAAGTCTTTGTGTTCGGTGTGCTTGAGGTACTCGACTTGCGTCAGCAGCACGCCGGCGTTGGCCACGATGAAGCGACCCGGCTCGAACACCAACGCCAGCTCACGACCGTCGAGACGCTCGCGCACAGCCTTGATGTAGTCGCCGGCCAATGGCGGCTCTTCATCACGGTAACGAACGCCCAAACCACCACCGAGATCGATGTGGCGCAGGTAGATGCCGCAATCGCCGAGGCGGTCGACCAGGCCCAGCAGGCGGTCGAGGGCATCGATGAAGGGCGGCAGAGTGGTCAGTTGCGAGCCGATGTGGCAATCAACGCCGAGGATTTCCAGGTTTGGCAGCTGCGCGGCACGGACGTAGACGTCTTCCGCGTCAGCAATGGCGATGCCGAACTTGTTCTCTTTGAGACCGGTGGAAATGTACGGGTGCGTGCCGGCATCAACGTCCGGGTTTACACGCAGCGAGATCGGCGCGCGAACACCCAGCTCGGCGGCAACCACTTGCAGGCGCTCCAGCTCATCGGTGGATTCGACGTTGAAGCAGTGTACGCCGACTTCGAGGGCGCGACGCATGTCGTCACGGGTCTTGCCGACACCGGAGAACACGATCTTGTCGGCGCTGCCGCCAGCAGCCAGAACACGTTCCAGCTCGCCACGGGAGACGATGTCAAAACCGGCGCCCAAACGCGCCAGGACATTCAACACACCCAGGTTGGAGTTGGCCTTGACCGCAAAGCAAACCAGATGCGGCATGCCGGCCAGTGCATCGGCGTACGCCAGATACTGAGCTTCGATGTGCGCGCGGGAGTAGACGTAGGTCGGTGTGCCGAAACGTTCGGCGATGGCAGTCAGGGCCACACCTTCGGCGAACAACTCCCCGCCACGGTAATTAAAAGCGTCCATGTCGTTCCCTTATTGGTAGACGTCGTGCTTGTGTGCTTTGGATGCAGGCTGCTGCTGCGACGACTTGGCCTGCTCGACAGGGTCCATGTCTTCGTCTGGCAGATACAGCGGGCCTTTTTGACCACAGGCCGACACAAGGCAGGCAACCGCGACGAGCGCAGCAAGGGAGGAGATCAGGCGCTTCATGGCGAAATCCTTGAAAATGCATTAATTGCGCCGGAGTATACCGGCCACCCGACAGCTTGCCTATGCGATGGAGGTCCCGTCCGGCGGGGCTTGGCTGAGCCGGTCAGCCAAGTGCAATCCCTGTGGGAGCGAGCCTGCTCGCGATGGCGGAGTGTCAGTCAACATAAATGTTGAATATGATGGCCTCTTCGCGAGCAGGCTCGCTCCCACAGGTTTCGTTATCCTTTGCAATCACCGAGGCTCGCCCGTATCTTGCGGCGCTTGAGCGTGAACAGACACTTTTTGAGGTTGCCGCAATGAGTTTGACCGAAGCCCGTTTCCACGATCTGGTCGATGCCACCCAGCAGACGCTGGAGGATGTTTTCGACGAGTGTGACCTGGATATCGATCTGGAGAGCTCGGCCGGTGTGCTCACCGTCAAGTTCGAAAACGGCAGCCAGTTGATTTTCAGCCGTCAGGAACCGCTGCGTCAGCTGTGGCTGGCGGCTGTTTCCGGCGGCTTCCACTTCGACTACGACGAAGAGAGCGAGCGCTGGATGTGCGACAAGAGCGAAGAGCAACTGGGTGAAATGCTCGAGCGCATCGTCAAGCAGCAAGCTGACGTCGAACTCGATTTCGAAGGTCTGTGAAATCGTGACCCAGCCTTTGCCCGTTCGCGCGGCTAAACCGCTCTACAGCAATGTCAGCCCGGCGGTGCCTTCGCCGTGCAGCGGTGTGTGTCGGCTGGATGAGCAGAAGGTTTGCCTTGGGTGTTTTCGTCATGTCGAACACATCCGCGAATGGCGCTCGGCGGATGATGAGCGGCGGCGCGTTATTTGTGCGCAGGCTTCTCAGCGCAAGAACTCCGCCTGAAGCCATAACACGACCTGTAGCAGCTGGCGAAGCCTGCGTTCGGCTGCGCAGCAGTCGTGAAATCAGGCGATAAGGTGCATCAGTAATACCGAGAATTCAGGTTTTACGACTGCTGCGCAGCCGAACGCAGGCTTCGCCAGCTGCTACAAAGTGTGTCTGTCGCGCCTCACTTGTATATTTATTGAGCTGTGATAGTGTCCAGAAACGCCTCAACCCATCGAGGCTCGTTAAAACCCCGTCTTCTTCTGGCGGGGTTTTGCTTTTTCTGTGCAGAAGAAAGGAGTCTGCCTCAATCATGACCGCACCTTCCATCACCCTTACTCGTCTGGACGTGCAACGTCTGGAGCGCTTGATCGACAGCCTGGATGACACGCTGCCGGGCGTTATCGCGCTGCAAACCGAACTGGATCGCGCCGATACCGTCGTCGGTCACGACGAAGTGCCTGCCGATGTCGTGACCATGAACTCCCGTGTGCATTGTCGTGAAGAAAGCAGTGGCAAGGACTACCACCTGACCCTGGTTTATCCAAAGGATGCCAACGCTGACGAAGGCAAGATTTCCATTCTGGCGCCGGTCGGCAGCGCACTGCTGGGTCTCAAGGTCGGTCAGCACATCGACTGGCCGGCACCGGGCGGCAAGACCCTCAAACTGACATTGCTGGAAGTCGAATCACAGCCCGCCAATGGCGGCCACTTCCCGGAATAACGCCCCTCAGACCTGTTCGAGCGCCTCGTTCAACGAGCGCTCCAGGTCAGCCTTGTAGCGCAGGTACAGATTGCTGGAACTCTGACCATCACCCAGCAGGCCCGAAAGGTCCAGGTCGGTGATGTAGCAGCGATAGCGTTCGGTTTCACGACGTTGTTCGACGATTTCCTGTGCGACCACGCTGAACAGTTGGTCGCCATGTTCCAACTCTGAAAACTCTCGCTGATTGCAATACAAAGTCACCTGCACCTTTCCCGGTGCGGCGTTGCCGATGATTGCCTGTACGTCGTAGAACGGTTTGTTGACCGGTGTTTGTGGTGCTGGCCGCGCCTCAACCCGACGCGCGCGTCCGGGGCCGGACGGCAGCAGTTGGTAGTACAACGTGTCCAGGCTCAAGGGCTGCGCGGTGTACATCGGCATCAAGGCATCGCGCCGGTACTGGATCGATTGCAGGAAGCGTTGCAGTGGCACCAACAGGCTGTGTTCATCGTGATAGGGGACGCGTTGTTGCCACAGCGCATTGAACTCGTCCAGAACGTACAAATCGGCCTGATCCTCGTTAATTCTGTAGTACACCTGAATGCACTCGGGCTGGCCCATCGGCAGGATCAGCGCGAGGTCGTGGTCTTCCAGCGCCATCGGGTCCAGGTGCAGCGGGCTGTACCCGGCCAGTTCCTCTCCCAGGTAATCGATCAGCGCCGGCAAGGTGGCGATAGCGACGTGATTGATCTGGCCCGGCACTAACTCCAGTACGTGGTAGTGCTGTTGGACCTGGATCAGATAACGGTGATTGAGGTTGCTTAGCAGCAGGTTCTGCGCGGTATCGATCAGCTCTTCTACCCGTCGGGCAATAAACTGCGCACGGTTATGGCAGAAGCAGCGAACCCGCAATTTGGGTTGCAGTAGCCCGCTCGGCAGATTGTTGAGGTAAGCGCGCAGGCAGTCGAGCAAGGCGTGAGGGCCGTCGAAGCGACTGACCAGCACTTCGTTCCAACTGTTGAGCGTGACCTGATCCAGCGTCAGCACCAGGTTCTCGCGAACCCCGGCATAGCTCAGGGAGTCGGTGCGTTCGGTGGTCATCAGGATGTTCAAATCACGATGGTGCTTGAGCGGATCGACGCCAACGTTTACCAGAATCAACACCTCGCTCGGTACGCTGGGGCGCAGCAGAGGGTCCTCTGCAACGGTGGACAGGGGCAGGGCGATAGTCTGTTGCAGGCTGCCGAGCAGGTTGAACAGTTCGAACTCGCTCAGGTCGCTCGTGCCGGGGTGCAGCGCGAGTCGGGTACTGCTGTCGATCACGCCATTGCGGTGGCACCAGGTCAGGAGTTCCAGTAGTTGGCGGCTGCGCTTGATCGGCGCGAAATGCTCCCACTCCTGAGCGGTCAGACTGCCGTTGTACAAACCCCATTGGGTTTGCCCAGGCTCTTTCTTGTTGGGCGCCTGCACCAGCGTCAGCGTGTCTTCGGCCAGGTCCGGAGCGATGCCCGGATTGATGAATTCCACCTTGTCGGCCTTGCGTTCGAAAGCGGCGTACAGCCGTCGACCCAACACGTTGAGGTCGCGTTTGTTGATCAGGCTGACGGTATCTTCGGTACGGGCGAACTGGTTCAGGAAGCGATAGCTATAATTCAGTTCGTTGACCAAGGCGCGGCGTTCAGCATTGACCTGGCGCACTTTCCACTGGCTACGGCTATCGAGCAGCGCTAGTTGCCGCTGATCCCAGCCCCATTCCTGAACCAGTCGCTCAAGCAGTGAACGCTGCCAGCTCTGGGTGCGGCTGCTACCGGTAAGTTTGCGATTGACCTTGAGGTACAGCGCCCGGCGCACTAATTCCAGCCGCTCCGGTTCGCCCTGGGCTAAGAGGTATTCCTCGATACGGCGGTAGACCACTACGTAAGGGTCCAGCTCGTCGAGGTCCAGTTGATTGGCGAACACCGCTTGTTTGAATCGCAAGCTCAGGCAATGAACCTTCGGATGTTCGCTGGCGTAGACCTCGGTCAGCAGCAGCTTGAGCACCGACTTGTAGGGCGACTCGATACCCTTGAACAGTTGCCAGAGCCCGGCGCCGATGAATTCGCCGGGAGGAATGTAGGCCAAATGCCCCAGGTCCAGGCTTTCGTCGGCACGAATGAAGCGTTTGGACAGGAGCGTGTGGGTGTACCGGTCGTAGGCTGATTCTTCGTAGACCGGCACCAACCACCAGATCGGTGTGCGGCCCGCCAGCCAGATGGCGGTGCGGTAGAACTCGTCCAGCAGCAAATAGTGCTGGGTGGTGCCGCAGTCTTCGGAACTCAACGGGGTATCGCGCTCGCCAAGCACAAAGCGTGTCGGCTCGATCAGGAAAAAATGCGCCTCGGCACCCTGGCTGGCGGCCCAGACTTCCAGCAGCTGGCACTTTTTACGCAGCTCCGCGAGTTCGCTTTCGTTGAGGTCCGGCGCATGACAGACCCAAACGTCCATGTCGCTTTGCTCGGCTTGAGCCAGCGTACCAAGGCTGCCCATCAGGAACAGGCCGTGGATCGGGCGCGGCGGATTGCTACCATGGCGCGGCTTATAAGAGAACGAGCGGGTCAGACGTTGCGCTTCGGCGAGGGTATTGGCATCTGGCTCGAAGTTCGACAGCCCGGCCGGCGTGCTGCCGGAAACATACCCCGGCAGTAACGGATGATTAACGTGGAAAAACAGCGGTAGCAGCGTCAGCACCGTTTGCTGGCGGGGCGACAATCCTTCCATGGCCCGGGCCATGCGACCTTCATTGAGCGTTAGAAAACGTGCACGCAGTTGGCTGAGAACCTTGCGATCGATTCCCTCGTCCAGATCGGGGCGGATTTCATGGGTGCGGGTCATGTCAGCTCAAACCGGCTCGCGAGGCTCGGAAGTGGGATTGGCGGATGAGGGGCAGTTTAGCGCCTCGTGCCTGCCACTCTTAAGCTGAATTTGTTTTTTGACGTCAGATATTTATCGCACGGGTAAGGGAGGTCACGGAGTGTGCCCGCGGAAAACCCGGCTGCAGGGATTCCCGAGGGCGATGTGGTGGTCTTCAGGCTGTTTCTTCGACGCTCAGAATGGTCAGCACGGTTTGTATATTTTGCGCGGCGTCACGACCCAGACTGGTCAGATAACCGCCATCGGGCTGGTCGATCAGTTCTTTTTCAAACAGGCGTCGGGCGGCGGCAATGGCTTTCGGGGCAGCGGTCTGATGAATTTTCAAACCTTCCTGGGAACTGTCCAGGTTGAAGAGTGCGAGGATTTCCAGTTCGGCAACCAACTCAGGGGTAAGCGACATAAGGACTCCAGACTTTCTAGGAATTAGACGACAGCGCCCCTAAGGTGAGCCCACTTTTGCGGCATGTCCAGTGCCTGCATCAGGGTTTTTTTCGCCTCGGGAAGCATTCCCCTGCGGTGGTGTAGCGGCGGGGTGCGTACCAGTGTAGTCAGGGGCTGGGGGAAGGCAGGACTGAAGGGTGACAATTTGTGTGGGAGCGGGTTGCCCGCTCCTGCACGGTGTTATTTACTTCTTTTCCGGTGGCAATTCTGGAAGTGCCCGTAGCGCTGTTTCGTACCATTCGGTATTGAACGCGCGGTCTTCTTCGAGGATCGCGTCGATTTCTACCGCTAAAACGTGGGCCATCAGGTTGAGGATTTCCTCGCGCTCGTAACCGACCAGCGTCAGCTTGTTGTAGGTCGCCTTGGCGGCTGGCGGGTTGTCGCTTTCGATCTGGTTTTCGATGGCTTCGATCAGGGTGTTTTCGGTGAATTCTTCTTCGTCGCTATCGATATCGGTTGGCTCGCTCATGGCAGGCTCCTCAAGTTAAGGCGGCCAGTTTACCTGCATTCAGCGTCGTGATGCTGCTGGCAAGAAACACCTGGACGTTCTATAAAACAGGACTGCCAACCCCGCACGGCCTGGAGGTTATGTGATGCTCAAGCTTTATGGATTTTCCGTCAGCAACTACTACAACATGGTGAAACTGGCGCTGCTCGAGAAGGGACTGCCGTTCGAAGAAGTGGCGTTTTATGGCGGTACAACTCCTGAAGCGCTGGCCATCAGCCCGCGCGGCAAAGTACCTGTGCTGCACACCGAGCAAGGTTTTATCAATGAAACCGCGGTGATTCTCGAATACATCGAGCAAAGCCAGAAGGGTACGCCGCTGTTGCCGAGCGACGCATTCGGGCGTGCGCAAACCCTGGCGCTGGCCAAGGAAATCGAGCTGTACATCGAACTGCCAGCGCGCATGTGCTACGGCGAGGCGTTTTTTGGTGTGCAGATACCAGAGGCGATCAAGGAGCGGACCAAGGCCGAGTTGCTGCTGGGTTTCGCCTCGTTGGCGCGGCACGGCGAGTTCGCCCCTTATGTGGCGGGAAGCAGTTTGAGCGTTGCGGATTTGTATTTCCTGTACAGCGTGCCATTGGCGTGTGCCGTGGGGCAGAAGCTGTTTGGAGTCGATTTGTTGGCAGAAATGCCGGCGGCCAAAGCGCTGTTGCAGCGGCTTGAGCAGAATCCCCACGTGCAGAAGATTGCGGCGGACAAGGAAGCGGCGATGCCAGCGTTTATGGCGATGATCGCGTCCAAGAAGTAGGTTTTGTAGTGTTCTGAAGTCAGTCATCGCGGGCAAGCCCGCTCCCACAGTGGAAAGTGTTGAACACACCGGACCCTGTGGGAGCGGGCTTGCCCGCGAAGCTTTTAGCGGCTGGCGAGCAGTGCCTGGCCGCGAACCACTGCCAGCTTGACCTGCGCCGGCGCAGTACCGCCGATATGGTCACGGGCATTGACCGAACCTTCCAGGGTCAGCACGGCAAACACGTCTTGATCAATCTGGTCGCTG
>Ga0247809_1001524_pt1 | contig 10404 bp, 9 predicted proteins | sample UWRJL104311B1_FD_180951 | JGI IMG/M metagenome (GOLD analysis project Ga0247809, IMG submission 180951) | Plant litter microbial communities from Arlington Agricultural Research Station in Wisconsin, United States - UWRJ-L104-311B-1 | ecosystem: Environmental > Terrestrial > Plant litter >...
TCTTATCTTGGAACGTATTATCTTCCTGGATTGCAATGCGAAGCGATGTATGACCATTCCTATTTAGCACGCACCAAAGGGCAATGGATTGAAGTAGTGAAATAACGCAAGCTTTGAAGACCAAACTAAAAGCGTTTTTAAAACGCAGCATCAATTGGATAAAAAGCAACAGAATCAAGAGCAGTATTGCGCTTTTGATTCTGGTTGCTTATTATCTCTGTCTTCCGCGTATATTATTCAACGAACCTTATGCAACTGTTATCGAAAGTAACGATGGCGAACTGCTTGGCGCGAAAATAGCGAGTGACGGACAATGGCGTTTTCCGGCGCAGGACAGTGTTCCTGAAAAATTTAAAAAATGTGTCGTTTATTTTGAGGACCAGCATTTTTACAAGCATCCCGGTTTTAATCCCGTGGCAATGTTGAAAGCGATCCGGGAAAATAATAATGCCGGTAAAATTGTACGTGGCGGTAGCACATTGACGCAACAGGTGATTCGCTTGTCACGAAAAGGAAGGCATCGGACTTATTTCGAGAAAATTATTGAAATGATTTTGGCAACGCGACTCGAATTGCGGTATTCCAAAAATAAAATCCTCGAATTGTATGCTGCGCATGCTCCTTATGGCGGCAATGTCGTTGGTCTTGAAATGGCTTCCTGGCGTTATTTTGGCGTACAGTCGCCCCAATTGTCATGGGCAGAAAGTGCGACATTGGCAGTTTTACCCAATGCGCCAAGCCTGATTTATCCGGGAAAAAATCAGCAGAAACTGCTTCAAAAAAGAAATCGGCTGTTGCTGAAATTACAGCGTGAAGAGATTATTGATCGGCAGACTTATGAGTTGGCAATTGCCGAACCGCTTCCGCAAAAGCCGTACGATTTGCCTCAAATTGCACCGCACTTGCTGGAACGATCTGCGAAAAACCACGAAGGGCAGCACATTAAAACAACTATTGATATTGCATTGCAGCATCGTGTGAATCAGATTGCAAAATATTACTACAATCAGTACAAGCAAAATGAAGTCAGCAATCTTGCGATTTTAGTGGTTGATATTCAAAACCGGAATATTATCAGTTATGTTGGAAATGCGCCAACAGATGCCGAACATCAGAAGGACGTAGATATTATTTCAGCGCCAAGAAGCACCGGAAGTATACTGAAACCATTTTTATATGCTGCGATGCTTGACGAAGGAGAATTGCTTCCCAATACATTAATCCCGGATATTCCAACGCAGATTTCGGGTTACAAACCAGAGAATTTCAACCTGACTTTTGACGGTGCGGTTCCGGCGCATCGCGCTTTGTCACGGTCCTTAAACATTCCGGCTGTTTTGATGCTGCAGGATTTCGGAGTTAATAAATTTTATGAAGAGCTGCAAAAATTCAGACTCAGGGATATTTCCAAACAACCCGACCATTATGGACTGTCTTTGATTTTGGGCGGTGCCGAAAGCAATTTGTGGGATTTGTGCCGAACCTATGCCGGATTATCATCGACGGTTGATTATTTTAACAGGCATGATGCAAAATACCGATCTAATGAATTTGCAGAATTGAATTATAAGTATGGTTTTAAAACTGATTTTGGGTTTGAAAGTTTCCAAAAAACGATTTTAGGTGCAGGCGCTATTTGGCTGACCTACAATGCAATGGAAGAGGTTAGCCGGCCAGAAGGCGATGAAGCATGGAAGTTTTATGACAGTTCGCTTAAAATAGCGTGGAAAACGGGAACGAGTTTCGGAAATCGTGATGCCTGGGCAATTGGAAGCAATTCGAGATATGTTGTTGGAATTTGGGTCGGAAATGCCACAGGAGAAGGGCGTCCGACGTTAACCGGAGTTTCAAGTGCAGCGCCAATTTTATTTGATGTATTCAATTTATTGCCCCGAAAAAAATGGTTCGCTACGCCATTGAATGATCTGGAAGAAGTAGAAGTTTGTAGTTTAAGCGGTTATCTGGCCAAAGAAGATTGTCCGAAAATAAAGCAATTTGTTCCGTTGAATGGAAAAGCCACAAAAGTTTGCCCGTATCATAAAACAGTACATTTGGATAAAACCGAAAAATTCAGGGTAAACAGCAACTGTGAAAATATAGCCGATATAGTCACCAAAAGCTGGTTTGTACTGCCGCCGGGGATGGAATGGTATTATAAAAGCCAGAACATCGAGTATACGGCTTTACCGCCATTTCGCGGAGACTGCGCTTCTGGAATGTCCGGAGCGATGGATTTTATTTATCCGAAGGCAAATACAAAGATTTACCTTACTAAAAATTTCAATAGTGAAATCCAACCGGTAATATTGAAAGTAGCCCATACCAATCGGGACATGGAATTGTACTGGTATGTTGATGATGTGTATAAAGGAAGCACAAAGACATTCCATGAATTTGCCATTGATGCCGTTTCCGGGTTTCATTATGTGACTGTTGTTGATGAGACAGGAAATGAAATTAGAAGAAAAATTGAGATCGTAAGAGAGTGATTTTGTCTTTTTGAATTCAGAATTTAATTTTGAAATGAAGGCTCTAGCCCTGATGGAAGCGGCATCCTTTTGTGGAGCGCAGCGGAATAAAAGATACAGCGGACAGCAGGAAAATGCTTCAAAAAAAAGCATAAAAAAACCGCCAAATCGTGGTGAATGGCGGTTCTTTATTAATCTTTAATGTCTTTGCCGTCGTTATCATAGAAATGATATTCAAGGAACGTGTAAGCGTCACGCGGGATAATTTTTATCCATTTTCTGTGCTCCAGAAACCATTTGGAACGAAGCGACGGAAAACCTTTACTGAGGTATGCGGCCACAAACGGATGTACATTGAGTACTACTTTCTTGTGGGTTTTTAAAACTCTTTCCAGATCGAAGTTGATTTTGTCAATGATTTGTATTGGTGCTTCAATTTCACCATTTTCATTGTTTGGGTCTTCTTCCCTGGTTTTGATATTGACTTCAGGTCTTACCCTTTGGCGTGTAATCTGGACCAATCCAAATTTGCTTGGCGGCAGGATCTTATGTTTGGCCTTATCATCGCTCATTTCTTCCCTGAGGAAGTCGAACAAGACTTTTCGGTTTTCGGGATTTTGCATATCGATAAAATCGACGACTATAATTCCGCCCATATCACGCAAACGCAGTTGTCTGGCGATTTCGGCAGCGGCAATCATATTGACTTCCATTGCGGTATCTTCCTGATTGGTGGCCTTATTGGAACGGTTTCCGCTATTGACGTCAATAACGTGCAATGCTTCGGTATGTTCAATAATAAGGTAAGCACCTTTGCTCATCGATACGGTTTTGCCGAACGAAGTCTTGATTTGTCTCTCTATGTTGTATTTTTCGAAAATCGGTGTATCTTTAGATTGATAAAACTTTACTATTGATTGTTTTGAAGGGGCAATTTCCTGCACATAATCCTTCGTTTCCTGAAACAACTCCTCGTCATCGATATGAATACCACTAAAGGTATCATTAAAAACATCACGCAATATCGAAGATGCTCTGTTGAGCTCTCCCAATACTTTGGATGGATGATGAGCGGTTGGTAATTTTTTACACATTGCATTCCATCTGCTGAGCAGGTTCTGCAAATCTTTTTCTATTTCGGCTGTTTTTTTGCCTTCGGCTACTGTACGAACAATAACGCCGAATCCTTTTGGTCTGATGGTTTGTACGAGTTTCTTGAGTCGGTCCTTTTCGCCTTTTTCTTCTATTTTTTGAGAAACAGAAACACGGTCGGAAAATGGAACAAGAACGATAAAACGACCGGCAAGAGAAAGCTCTGAGCTGATTCTTGGTCCTTTTGTTGAGATTGGTTCTTTGACTACTTGTACTAAAACGGATTGATTGGAATTGAGCACATCGGCAATGGTTCCGTCTTTATCAATCTCTTTTTCAAACTGAAAGTTTTTTAGGGAGAAATCTTTTATTTTACCTGCGCTTACAAGTTTTATGAACTTTAGTTGGGAAGCAAGATTCGGACCTAAGTCATGATAATGTAAAAAGGCATCTTTTTCAAAGCCTACATTTACAAAAGCAGCATTGAGTCCGGCGACTGGTTTTCTGATTTTAGCAATAAAAATATCGCCTACCTGAAAGTTACTCGCTTCTTGTTCTTTGTGCAGTTCAATTAGTTTTCCATCTTTTAATAAGGCAAAATCTACGGCTTCGGAACTAGATCGGATGATTAATTCTTTATTCACACTGTAAATTTTTATCCGTGAATTAGTTGTTGGTCATATTAGTTGTTGTTGTCGGAAAATTCCATTAAACATCAACTGTCAAACCACCAACTTCTCAAGGATGGATTAAACAATAATTTAAACAGGTATTGTAATTACCCGGTGGAAATAGTAATATCTATAGTTCTTGTCGTTCGACTTCTGACTTTCGACTTTTGACTAAATCCGATTTCAATGAACGTTTAAAAAGAAAAAAGTAGTTTTTAGACTACTTTTTCTTTTTGTGGCGGTTAGCTCTCGCACGTTTTTTTCTTTTGTGGGTAGCTACCTTATGTCTTTTTCTTTTTTTACCACTTGGCATAGTTGGTGATTTTGTGATTAATAAATTCTTTTATTTTGCTTCGTTATTCGTTTTTACTCCTTCTACAAACACTTTTGCAGGTTTAAAAGCAGGAATGTTGTGTGCAGGAATTTTGATTGTAGTATTTTTCGAAATATTTCTACCGGTTTTTTCAGCTCTTGTTTTGATAATAAAACTACCAAAACCTCTTAAGTAAACATTGTCTCCAGTTTCGAGTGAAGTTTTTACTTCGTCCATAAAAGACTCTACTGTTGCCTGAACATCACCCTTTTCAAGGCCTAACTTTTCTGAAATTTTTGCTACGATATCTGCTTTCGTCATTTTCTTTCGTATTTAATATTTATGTGTAAATTTTTGAGGTTGCAAATATATGAATTTAAAAAACAAATATTCAACCTAAATCATTAAAATTTAATCATATAAACTTTTACTTTTGTTGACCTAATTTTTAACATGAATTTCACTAAGTCGCTTATCAGGTGGTATTTGCATCATAAAAGAGATTTGCCATGGCGTGATACCGTGAATCCATACCATATATGGCTGTCTGAAATCATGTTGCAACAAACGCGAGTTGCTCAGGGAATGCCGTATTTTTTTGCCTTCACCAATGCATTTCCAACAGTTTTTGATTTAGCCAATGCAACCGAAGAACAGGTTTTAAAATTGTGGCAGGGTTTGGGTTATTACTCGCGCGCCAGAAACCTGCATAAAACCGCGCAACATGTGGCTTTTGAATTCTCTGGAATTTTTCCGGGCAATTACCATGATTTGATGAAATTGAAAGGAATAGGCGAATATACCGCAGCCGCGATTGCTTCATTTTCTTACAATGAAGCCGTTCCGGTCGTTGACGGAAATGTTTTTCGGGTGCTGTCACGTTTTTTTGACATACCAACTGATATTTCAAATGCTTCGGCGAAAAAAGAATTCTCGGCATTGGCTTTTGAACTGATGCCAAAAGGCACAGCCGAAATGAGCGAAGCCAATCCGGCCATTTTCAATCAGGCGATGATGGAATTTGGCGCTTTGCAGTGCGTCCCAAAGAATCCAAACTGTGAGGTTTGCCCTTTGAATTGGGGTTGCCTCGCTTTGCAGAAAAACAAAGTAAACAGTCTTCCTGTGAAGTCCAAAAAAGTGAAGTTCAAAAACAGGTTTTTCAATTATCTTATCTTTTCTGACGACAATCAAAATACAATCATTCAAAAACGTTCGGATAAAGGAATCTGGCAAAATTTATATGAATTTCCGCTTATCGAATCGGAATCAGAATTGGAGCTGGATTTTATTTCAGAAAAAATCAGGCAGAACCATTTTTTTGCGAATGAAATCCTGTCGATTGAAGCGTTAAATACGAAAGGGCAGATTCATAAACTCACACACCAGCACCTTTACATCAGGTTTTGGAAAGTAAATGTGAATGGAATTATCCCCGAAGGCATTGATTATGAGTCGTTACTCAAATTTCCTTTTCCTGTTGTAATCTATAATTTTATAGAAAGGGATTGGAAATAGTTTTCAAAATTTTACTATATTTGGATAAAATACAATTGCTAAGAAAATGAGCGGAACCTTAAATAAAGTCATGTTGATCGGTCATTTGGGCGAAGATGTGAAAATGCATTATTTTGATGGTGGAAACTGTATCGGCAGATTTCCACTCGCCACAAATGAAACCTATATCAATAAATCGACTAACGAAAAAATCACGTCAACCGAATGGCACAATCTTGTTGTACGGAATAAAGCCGCTGAAATCTGTGAAAATACTTGTCCAAAGGCGATAAAATTTACATAGAAGGCCGTATCAAATCGAGACAGTGGCAAACGGAAGATGGCGTTACCAAATATACAACCGAAATACAGGTAACGGAATTTACATTCTTAACCGTAAAAAAAGAAATTGAATCGAGCGGTCGCGAAACCAGAACGCCCAATTTTGATCCCAATAATTCGCCGTTGCCCGAGAACGATATGCCGTTCTGATTGTTTAACTAACTTTTTTTAATTTGGATCCTGATCCCGGTTTTTTATCTGCCATAGACACCAATCTTGTTTTGGGCTTCATTGCCATCTTTTTATTGCTGTTCTGTTCTGCTTTGGTTTCTGCCGCGGAAGTTGCTTATTTTTCACTGACTCCGAAAGACCTTGATGAATCTGCACAACACGATCCTTCGAAAACACAAATCATCACCACACTGTTGCAAAAGCCTAAAAAGCTTTTAGCTACCTTATCGGTTGCCAATAATTTTATCAATATAGGTGTCGTCATTTTGTTTTTTTACATCGGAAGGGATTTATTTGCGCCCATAATATCTCCATTATTCAAGTTTATTTCCGAAGTACTTCTTGTCACTTTTTTGATCTTGTTATTTGGCGAGGTTATACCAAAAATATACGCCAGCCGCAATACGATCAAGTTCGCAAGGTTTTTTGCCTTGCCGTTGTCAATTCTCGATAAAATGCTTTCACCTGTGAGTTTGCCCATGCGGTCACTAACAATTTATCTTCATGAAAAACTGGGGAAACAGAAGTCGAATTTTTCAGTCGACCAGTTGTCGCAGGCATTGGAGCTGACTTCTTCGGAGGATACCTCTCAGGAAGAGCAAAAAATCCTTGAAGGCATTGTATCGTTCGGAAATACTGATACAAAGCAGGTTATGAGTCCGAGGATAGATATTTTCGCATTAGAAGTCGACGAAACTTTTGCCGAAATATTCCCGAAAATCACCGAAAAAGGCTATTCAAGAATACCGGTTTACAGGGATAATATCGACCAGATCGAAGGCGTTTTATTTGTGAAAGACCTCATTCCGCATATCAATAAAAAAGAGTTTGACTGGAAAAGCTTAATACGCGAGCCATTTTTTGTTCCGGAAAATAAAAAGCTTGACAACCTGCTCAAAGATTTCCAAAGTATGAAAAGCCATTTGGCAATCGTGGTTGATGAGTATGGAGGTACTTCGGGATTGGTTTCCCTGGAAGATGTTATAGAAGAGATCGTTGGCGATATCAGTGATGAATTTGACGATGAAAATATCAATTATTCACAGATAGATGACAGGAATTTCCTGTTTGAAGGCAAAATCAATCTGAAGGATTTCTACCGGATCATTGACGTAGATGAAGAACTTTTTGAATCAGCGAAAGGAGAAGCGGAAACACTTGCGGGATTTATTCTTGAAATCCTGGGGAATTTTCCGAAAAAAGCACAAAAAATAAATTTTGATAAATGCCGTTTCACCATTGAGACAGTCGACAAAAAGCGCATCAAACAAATAAAAGTCACCATTGAATAAAAAGTAATGCTCAAAAAAATTATTTCCTTTTCTATATTATTCCTTGTGTTTGTAAGTATTTTCGGCTGCAAAAAAGAAGTGCTTCCGAAGCCTTACGGACAATTACGGCTGGATTATCCCGAGGCAGAATATGCTCATTTTGAAAACAAATGTCCGTTTACGTTCGAGATTAATTCTGAAGCCATTATCAAAGAAAAAACCGACTGTAATTTCACAATCGACTATCCAAAAATGAAAGCTACCATTTATGTGAGCTACAAGCCAGTCAGTAACAACATCAATGCGCTTTTGCGCGATGCACAGAAACTGACGTACGAACACGTTATTAAAGCCGATGATATATTAGAGCAGCCTTTTATCAATAAGGAAAATAAAGTATATGGGATGTTTTATCAGGTTGACGGGAATGCGGCGACGAATGCGCAGTTTTATGTAACTGACAGTATCAGGCATTTCATAGATTGTTCGGTGTATTTTTATGCCAAACCCAATTTTGATTCAGTCATGCCCGCTGCAAGTTATGTTAAAGATGACATGCAGCGTATTATGGAAACTTTGCGGTGGAAATAATTGTGGTGGAAAATTCAAATAAAAAAAGAGCCGGTAAATTTTACCGGCTCTTTTTTTATTTTAAACTATGCTTTTTTCTCGTCTGCTGAGCAGTGTGCTTTTTTAGCAGAGCAGCATGCCGGTTTTGCTTCTTTAACCCCCTTTTTTGTTTTGGTAGTTGGCTCTGCTTTTTTCTCTTTTTCCTGATCCAAAAGCATTGCGTGATTTCCGGAAGCCTTAACGTTAGAAACTTTGTATGTTTTCCCATCAGCGGTAGCTTCAACAATTTTTGCTAATGTTTCTGGTGTTTGCTGATCGGAATCAAATTCTACAGTGGCTGTTTTTTTGTCAAAATCAACAGAAGCTTTCTGAACGCCTTCTAACGCTGATAATTCTTTTTCAATTGTTTTAGCACAACCTACAGAGCAGGTCATTCCTTCAATTGTAAAACTGGCAGTTTCCAGTTTCTCCGGATTGACCGCTTGTTTTTCAGTAGTAGCGACTGTTTTGTTTTCTTCTGTATTTGGCGCGCTTCCGGTTTCTTTACAGCCTATCAATACTATTCCCGATAAAATTAACGTGGCTATGGATTGAGTGAAATTCATAATAATAATTTTTATTGTTTAATGTAAATGCACATTGTTGCTTTTGAAAGCGTTACAAAAATAACTAAAAAAAGAAGTGGTAATTCATAAAATTATTACAATTTTGAGCCATTACTATTCAAGGTATGGAGACAAAACAATTAAAGTGGTTTTTCCTGATTCTACTGGCTTTAATCTGGGGAAGTTCATTTATATTAATAAAAAAAGGGCTTGTCGGACTTAATCCATTCCAGTTGGGTTCTTTGCGGATGATTTTCGCAGCTGTTTTTTTAGTTATTATTGGTTTTAAAAGTATTGCTTCGATACCGCTTCACCAGTGGAAATATATTGCGGTAACCGCACTTTTTGGCACATTCATACCCGCCTATCTTTTCGCAATAGCGCAGACAGAGATAGACAGTTCGGTCAGTTCGATACTGAATTCACTGACACCGCTAAATACTTTGATTTTAGGCGCATTGGTTTTCGGGCTCCAATTTAAAAGAAGCCAGATTATGGGCGTCATAATTGGGTTGGTTGGAAGCGCTTTGTTGATACTGAATGGCGCCATCCATCATCCTGAGCAGAATTATTATTATGCCATTTTGGTTGTCATCGCATCGATTTGCTACGCTACCAATGTCAACCTGATCAAGAAGTATTTGTCAGATCTTACGCCGCTAAGCATCAGCACGGGAAACTTCCTGATCCTGTTTATTCCGGCCTGTGTTATTTTATATTGTTCCGGGTTTTTTGATATTATCCATGTAGAAAAAGTGCAGCATTCTATGATTTTTATTATAATTCTGGGTATCGTCGGAACCGGAATCGCTAATATTCTTTTCTTTAAGCTGATACAAATGTCATCGCCTGTTTTTGCCACTTCAGTGACCTATCTGATTCCTGTGGTTGCTTTCTTCTGGGGATTATTGGATAATGAAATGTTGACACCGGTACAATTTGTGGGCGCTTTTATTATATTGATCGGCGTTTATCTGTCGAGTAAAAAATAAAAAGGCTGCCTGTTGTACATCACTTATTGAAAATCGGTATCTGAAACCCCTTCGTTAATTTTAACCTCTGTTGTGGTAAGGTCAATCTCAATGCCCATATTTAATACCGAATGATAAGGAACCTTAATTCCTTTGACAACTCTGTAATCGTCAAATGTTGTGGTTTGGGTCATCTTTTGTCCGGCCATTTCTACCGTAAAAGCTTCGGCTACTTTCAACCCGGATTTGACATCATAATACAAAGTCATTTTGCCGTTTTTAATAACATAGGCATCGCTGCCGTTATAATTTTCGATGCCTTCTAAAACGACGCCTTCTTTTGTAGACAATGCCAATTCCGGAAACGGAATAGCCTGTGCTTTGCTTTCTGCCAAATCTTCACCGGACAATTCTGTCTTTTGTCCCTGAACCGTGC
>Ga0247809_1001526_pt1 | contig 10399 bp, 13 predicted proteins | sample UWRJL104311B1_FD_180951 | JGI IMG/M metagenome (GOLD analysis project Ga0247809, IMG submission 180951) | Plant litter microbial communities from Arlington Agricultural Research Station in Wisconsin, United States - UWRJ-L104-311B-1 | ecosystem: Environmental > Terrestrial > Plant litter >...
AACTGCGGAGCGAACTTTCATAACCGACGCGGCGTTATCACCTCGAAGAACAAGATGGCGACTGTCAAGCATCATCGAATCCCATTGGTCCTGCTGAGCTGATACTCTGTTGGTAATCGCATCAGCATCAGAAGGACTTGTACCAATGACCTCGTAGTAATCAACGTGCAATTCTCGCCCATCTGGAGCAGTTTGACCCTCGAGAACCTTCTTCAATTCACCGTACAATGTCAAAGAAGTGCCTTGAGCAAAGTTGAGGGCATCGTAAGTTTTCGTTAGGTTACCTGAAAGGACGCATTGCAGATGGCCATAACCATCAATGAGAGTAAGGAATGTGGCCTGCTTCTGTTCACCTGCGTAATATTAGCAACGCACAAATTTCAATGGGGCAATTACACATACGCAATCTATGAATACGTCCAGAGACCTTCACCCGAGTTCCTTTCTTATCTCCCTCTCCGAGCTCAACATCCTTTTGCCAAAGCTTGATTTTCTTAGCTTTTTGAAGAGAAGAATCCTCAGTAAGAATGATCTTCTTTGCATCTTCCAGTGTCTTGAGGCGAGCCTTTTCCTTCTCAGCTTCCTTTTCAGCCACTTGCTGCTGCTTCAAGAGCTTCTTCTTGTGCGCATCCAAAGCACCTTGAGCTTTCTTCACGGCACTCTTTGCTGGTTCTTTCCATACCAATCGCTCTGCTGGATCGCCGTCTGCAGACACTGCTCCAGTTGTGGATGCGCGCGATTGATATGTGTTTCCATCACTGCCTCCTTTTTGTATATACGCATATGCAAGAGATTTGTATGGCTTGGACTCAGTGCCAGTTGCGGTACTAAAAGGTTATAAGCTTTTGGTCAAGTGTATCTCGAGGGGCGAACTCACTCATCATCAAGCCCGACGTCTAGGAAGATAACAACGTCAGCAACTGGCTTAAGAAGCAATTGGAGTAAAGGTTCATGAAATGTGTCCCAGTGTGAGATTTACACTACCCCGCCGTGCTCTAAACTTACCAGTATCAATGTATATTGTTGAGTCAGCCTTGATACGCTCTGCGAGGTCTTCGATTGCTGCCGCCATCTCGAATTACGATCTTCTCGGTTCTGTTTCTTTTTCTTGGTGATAACACTGGTCTTAAACTTGGTGTTTTGGTGGGGGAATTAAGAGGGAGTCACTTTACTGGAGACTGCCAGGCGGTCTATGACTCTTCAAGAATTACTTTTAACACCCGGGGTGCCTCTATCCGTTTCCTTATCCGATAGTCACGGGGAAGCGAGACGCGCTATGTAAGGTAGGATCGTTGACGCGACGTGTGGAAAGTGATGCCCTGCCTAAACTAGAAGCTGTAGTCACCTAATCAGCTCTCCTTCTATCTGCAATTCTGGCTTCACGAAATATCTCCAGTATAGCTGGGAGAATATCGTGGACCTCACTCCGATTATTTGTGACAATGTCTCCTAAGCAGGCAACATTGGGGTATGTTAGAGACCGTCAAACCACCATAGGGTTGGTTAAATTGAGACGTTACTAAATTCCGTACTGAAAATAACATTATGTAGCAAGTTCTTCGGAAAACCCAATGCCACTCAACCGCCCGCAAGGCAGTCTACATTAGCCTTCTCTAATAAGTCCAGTTCTAAGAATGACACACCAAGCTCAAGCTTAGCGAAGGAGGTTGAGGAGGTTGAAAAGGTGGAAAAGGTGGAAAAGGTGGAAAAGGTGAAGAATGAGGAGGTGAAACCCGGTTTGTCCCTTCTCCATTATTTGCCATCACGGCTATTAATAGAGTCCAGTTTTTGCAAAGAAACGTTCAAGATCACCAGAATCCAAAATCAAGTCAGAGAGCCCGAAAGAAAAGGGCATTGTTGAGATAGAAGACGACGAAGACGAGGAACCCATTGTTAAACGAGCCCGGCGAACTGGACACGCCATTGAGAATGTTCAGCCAACCACCAAGACTAAATCGACTACTGCTTCAGCTTCTAATAGTTCCAACATTCCTCCACCACCCAAGGAAATAAAGAAGCAAGAGGAAGAGGAGGATGAAGATATCGGAGAAAATATCCACAATTCAAAAGACCTCAAGACACGGAGAGCATCGGATACATCCAAATCAGCATCAGACATAGACGAAGATGTCAGTGAAGATGATGACGATGAGGAAAAACCCGAAGTTGCGGCCAAAGCACGGGAAAAGATTCAAACTACATTAAAATCTAAAGCTAAAGACCCATTTCCAGATTGGAAACCTGGAGAGCCAGTGCCTTATGCAGCTCTCTGTACAACCTTCTCCCTGATTGAGATGACGAGTAAACGTCTTATCATTACAGCACATTGCTCCCTATTCCTTCGACAGGTTCTTCGACTAACCCCAGATGATCTACTTCCAACCGTTCTCTTAATGGTAAATAAGCTTGCTGCTGACTATGCCGGAATCGAATTAGGAATTGGAGAGTCTTTAATTATGAAAGCCATTGGAGAATCAACGGGCCGTAGCTTAGCAATAATCAAACAGGATCATAAAGAGATTGGTGACTTAGGACTTGTAGCAGTCAAAAGCAGAGCCAACCAGCCTACTATGTTCAAACCAAAGCCGTTAACAGTCAGAGGAGTTCATGAGGGACTGGTGAAGATTGCTACTACATCGGGAAATGGAGCCCAAGGCCGAAAAGTTGACGGGATTAAGAAACTGCTTTCAGCTGCTGATGGGCACAAGCCCGGTAAAGTCGACATAACAGTCGATAAAGGAGGTGCCAGTGAAGCGAAGTTTCTCATCCGCTTTCTGGAGGGCAAGCTTCGTCTTGGTCTCGCTGAAAAGACTGTTCTTGTGGCACTTGCCCAAGCCATGGTCTGCCATGAAACCGAATCAAGGGGAGCTGGCAAGGTACCAAGTACAGAAAACATGGCGAAGGGAGAGTCTATAGTCAAGCAAGTTTTTAGGTAAACTACACCCCATAGAACCCTTCTAATAGCTGCCACTGCTAACATCATGTACAGTAATCTTCCTAGCTACGAAGTTATTATTCCTGCTATGCTGGAACATGGAATTGACAACCTGCAAGCAAACTGTAAACTGCAACCGGGCATACCATTGAAGCCTATGTTGGCGAAACCTACAAAGGCAATTACGGAAGTTCTTGATAGATTTGAAAATCAAACTTTCACTTGTGAGTACAAGTATGATGGCGAAAGAGCCCAGATACATTACGTTGCCAAGGATTCACCGCAGCAATATAAAGGAGCTGCTACAGCAGCTACAAAAACTGCAACAGGTGGCCTCGCAGCCATTTTTTCGCGCAATTCTGAGGATCTGTCCAAAAAATACCCAGATATTTTAGAGAAACTAAACACCTGGGTAAAAAGCGACACGAAAAGTTTTGTTCTAGATTGTGAGAGTGTTGGATGGGATGTGGTGGAGAAGAAGGTGCTCCCTTTCCAGCAATTAATGACTAGAAAGAAAAAGGATGTCAAGGTTGAGGATGTGAAGGTCAAAGTGTGTGTATTTGCATTCGATTTGTTATTCCTGAATGGTGAGGCAGTGGTTGAGAAGTCTCTTCGGGAACGACGTGAGCTTCTCCACAGTGCGTTCAACCCAATCGAGGGCGAGTTCCAGTTTGCTACTAGCATGAATGGCCAGGAGATTGACGAGATTCAACTGTTCCTAGATGATAGCGTTAAGGCATCATGTGAGGGTCTGATGGTAAAGATGCTGGATGGGAAGGAAAGTGGCTACGAGCCAAGCAAACGTAGTCGAAACTGGCTCAAGGTATGTTTCGTAAAGGCTTGGTTGCACTATGTACTGACCGAAGCAGATTAAAAAGGACTATCTTGCTGGCATCGGCGATTCTCTTGACTTAGTAGTACTAGGAGCCTATTTCGGCAAAGGCAAACGTACATCGGTATATGGTTCATTCCTTTTAGCTTGCTACAACAGCAATACGGAAACCTATGAAACCGTTTGCAATACCGGAACTGGATTTTCTGAGGCGGTACTCGACGAAGTATATTCGCAACTGAAAGACATCACGATCGATCGGCCAAAGCCTTTCTATTCTCATTCTACGGGCAACCAACATCAACCAGATGTTTGGTTTGAGCCAAAATATGTCTGGGAAGTGAAGACTGCAGATTTGACCATTAGTCCTACATACAAAGCAGGCGGTCAGGAAGGTGTTGACCCAACCGGTGAGGGGCGAGGTGTCAGTCTTCGATTCCCTCGCTTCATCAAAGTGAGAGATGACAAAAAGCCCGACATGGCAACGAACTCTCGGCAGGTAGTGGAGATGTATCGAAGGCAGGAGAGTGTAACGAAGAACAAAGGCCCCGCTGCAGATGATGATTTTGAGTACTAGAGCTCGGATCAACGGCAAGTGTTTGCTGTACTGCTGGTGTACTGCGTGTGCTGTGTTCAGGGCTTAAGATGATAGGGCGTTCCGAACCTTGCACATTTAACGGGTTTGGTGAGCATGGCATATATGTACGATTTCGCTACAAGCTGTGCTAGACACAACATATATACACTGGTTGATCACACAATGTAAACTTTACGTGGACATTGCGATCTGTCCATTTATTGGTGCTAAATAGTGTTTGTAGGCAGCAGAATGATGTTCTTGTGCTACCTCTGTATTGATAAAGATGCCTGGGAGAGTCGGAGTCACCACTTTTGCAGACTTAAGTCAATAACACTACACCACATAGGCGCAACCGCTAAAAGTTTGAGCTGGGCTACCTTTATGCTACACATATTGTGCAGTGAGATGCTCTGAGCTGAAAGCAATTCTCATCCAGTGATACCTTGACTCGACTGAGAAGTACCACCCAAAGCATCCAACTCCTTCCTCATATTCTTCGAATCATTTACGTAGTCACCATCCTGAAACTTGACCAAATATTTCCTCCCCCTTCTCACTCTAATCTCAATCTCCGCCATCTCCCTCTGCACCTCTAGTAGCCTGGGTATCAAACCTACCATACAAACCGCCTCCTTTTGCGCTGCACGCAAAGACTGCGGTGGCAGAACAGCAAACATGCTGATCGGATCTTTATTCCCCTCTTTCCCCTTTTCCTCAATCTCAAACTTCCAGCTGGGACTAGGTAATGATGTGCTGCCTTCTGATTCATCTTCCTCTCCCGTTATCCGACATAGCCTGCTCGCCTGCATCTTCTCGTCATATCTGTCTGCTCCATAGCTTGATATGCCGCGGTCAGGGGCAAGGTTTGCGCGAGAGAGACTTTGGTAGAAGGAGGATTGGGAGGTGTTTAGCTGGGAGCGGAAAGTGTGGTATTGGTCCGAGAGGTGTAGGTAGCGCTGAATCAGATTATCGATGTCATTGGAGATCTGGTCCCGGCCGGGGCTTTTATTTGATGCTGCCATAATTGCTGCTAGGCAGGCGTCTGGATGTATTGGAGCTTCCCAGCGTGATCTTAAGACTTGGAACAACCGAAGAGGCTGAGATGCGCGCCTTGTTTAGGAAGGAGGCTGCGAGTATGGAATTATATGGACGTGAGTTGTCGTTTTCTCAGATCGGCCACGCGACACTGACGCGTCAAGTGGCTTTGGGTGAACGAAGATCCTTGGTGGGCATCCTCACATCAAATAAAGCTTGGTGCAGAACATTGTTTTAAACTTCAGCACACCACACGATAACTAACGGTGCCCGGAACACGGACATAGCTCGCAGCTGTTATTGAGCTCAAACGATCATCTGGTTGGCTCTGCATCAGGTGCGTGTGTGTACATATATATATACATCCACAGCTATATAGCTATGTGTATTTTATAGCCTTGGAAGCATCTATATACTGTACGAATTTCCATGCAAAGTACAGCATCATTATTATTTGCATACTGCAATTCTACGCTAGCATAAAAGTCCATCGAAACTATCCTTGTTAAGGTCCAAACTAGGCGTTGTCAATGCAAAACCTCATCTCTTTTCCAGCCTTGCACAATTAGCAACAACAATGACTTATCAATTAATTAGACGATAACAGTTGACTGATTATCTCTATCCATCCATCCATCCATCTATCTATCTCACTCTCCCTCTCTGTAACCCTGTCTCTCTCTCCTACTCCTCCCCCTAACTAAGCCTGACCCGAGCCGAGATACGACCCCAACTCCAACCGTCCATAAACCCAACTGTCCATAAACTCAATTCAAACATTGAAGTCGTACCTGAACCCTGAATAATTACCTTCCAAAGAAAAGTCCGCCCGAGTTACGTTAAGATCCTCACTTGCGACTAGCTAGCCTCCATCTCCTGGGGAGAATCCCGTAGCCAGACTAATATCCACCAAAAAATAATCCCTCGCGCGACTAGCCCCCCCGGGACTCTGTTGCACAACGGCTGCAGGTAAAGTACTCCAGTCTCTGGAGCACAGCGTGTCTGAACCTCATTCGGGTCTGCAACACAACATAAAATATACACAGCAATAATCGCTATCCTTGCAACACATATCCAGACAAAGCCTCCCTCTGGCAACTCGTCCCCTATCTGCAACACATTGGCGTGTGTTCCTTTTCCTGCTCCTTTTAGCCGCAGTTAATCAACCCAAAAAGGACGTCCCTCAGCGTCTTTCTATCGATCTCTGACATCCCAAAAAGCTGCGCCTCATCAGCCCGTCAAGTTTTATACCAAGCACTTCGTACAAAGTACGAGTACTGGTAGTTGAACTCGGTCAATACACGCGAATTTTCAGAGCTGTACTCCGACACAAAAGCATATCGCGAAGAAGCCAGGGTCCTAGCAGAGTAGCAGATCTAAACATGGTTGTTGCAACGATAAAGTTAGTAATCCCTTGATTATATGGGCATATGGAGAACTTGATGGATAGGGATATGCGGCTGCGTCTTGATATGCGCTCTTTGTGCAAAAGCATTTGCTAACACGTCTCTAGATGTGTTGTTGTAGGTGATGGTGCCGTAGGCAAGACTTGTCTCCTGATCAGCTATACCACAAACAAGTTCCCCTCCGAATATGTGCCCACCGTCTTTGATAATTATGCTGTCACGGTCATGTATGTCTACTCCATCCTCGTTGCAAGAGAGGCTTGTGCCAAAGTTGCGAGATCAACTGCAAACATCAGGACTAATTTACTTATGTAGGATTGGCGATGAACCATACACCCTCGGACTCTTTGATACTGCAGGACAAGAAGATTACGACCGGTTGCGTCCGCTATCATATCCCCAAACCGATGTCTTCCTAGTCTGCTTTTCCGTCACCTCGCCTGCATCATTTGAAAACGTCCGTGAGAAATGGTTTCCTGAAGTTCACCACCACTGCCCTGGAGTTCCTTGCCTCATTGTTGGCACACAAACAGATTTGAGAGACGACCCAAGCGTACGGGAAAAACTGGGCAAGCAGAAGATGACGCCAGTCAAGAAGGAGGATGGCGAGAGGATGGCAAAGGAGCTAGGTGCCGTAAAATATGTGGAGTGTTCAGCTCTAACTCAATACAAGCTGAAGGACGTCTTTGATGAGGTGAGTTTTTGCATGACTATAAACTAAAGCAGAACTAACACACTTCCAGGCAATAGTTGCAGCGCTTGAACCCCCAGTTACAAAGACCAAGAAGAAGCATTGTATAATTCTTTAGTGTCTCGAGCCCAAATTCCTTTTACTTAGACTCCCTTCAACAAATCCATTCTCACGATATCTCACCTATGCCAACAACCTAAGACAGGGGGAAGGGGCACAGAGAAGCTACATTCTGCCCCAAAGTGGCCCCACTAGTTTCATTGCTTTCTATCACATGGCGCTGGGCTTGGAGACTTAAGGTCTATTTTTTGATCTACTTGTTTCATGCGTGCGTTAGGTGCTGCGGTGGATTGATTTTTTTTCCCATAACAGCAATTGGCTGAGATTGTAAATTCAAATACAAAGATGCCAACATCTCTTCAGCACTGGAGCACTGGATTTTAGAACATTTTTGGTATCATTTCAGTTTTTCCATACAACGCCAAGCTTTCAAGGTCAAAGGCTTCCTCTCAGTCTTCCCTTCAAAGGGCATAGAGCATAAACCTTGACATGAACCACAAGCGTAGTTATCCCATATGAACATCCTCGGGCACGCTCGTTCCCCCATCCATATGAACTCAACTAACTCAAGAGTGGGGTATCAATATTTCCATGACTACAACTTTGTGCCCACTCTGCTGTGTTTCTATCCTCTAAGATGCCAAGGATAGGTGGACTATCAGCCAGACTATCAACCACTCTAGTTGTTTTAGGCTTATTCCCCTGGTAGGAATTCGGAAATACAGCTCATATTTTGGTGATACCAAAATTTGCTCAAAGCAACTTCTTTCTAGCCACACATCAAGTCAACTGCCCTGGTACCAAAGCTTCCGTCACTCTAAACCATCCCAATTTGAGTTGAAGGAGATCAACATGAAGGTTCAATTGACGTCAATCCTGGCGTTATGCAGGGTTGTGGCGGGACATGCTGGACACCACCATGAACACGATGAAGAGCTTCCCTTACATGAGAGGCCGTTTGTACAGGACAGTCCAGAGGAACTGCAGAGAAAATGGAGTTTTGAGGTATGGCGTCAAGTTTTTCTTCAAAAGTCACGTGTGCTTCATCATGACTTTCGCAATGCTCCAATTCATGTTTGAGTACAAGATGTATATAGGACTAATTGGAAACAGTGGGGCTTCTCTGGGATATCAACCTTTGCTCATCTCCCACATACCAAGTGTTTGACTTCAACTGACACACAATTCGACATTGGAATCTTGGGAGTACCTTTTGATACAGCTGTCTCTTACCGTCCCGGTATGTTTCTCTATCATCCTACTTCAGCTTTCATTAATATCTTAAAGGAGCACGGTTTGGTCCTCGTGCCATTCGAGCGGCATCTGCCCGTCAAACTTCTTTCCGGGGCTTCAATCCTCGAGCTGGAATCAACCCATATTCCTCGTGGGCAAAGATCATAGATTGTGGTGATATTCCAGTCACACCAGTTGATAATGCCGTTGCTCTTACACAAATGACAAGTGCTTACCTTGAGTCCGTTCCTCTTGAACTCATGATAAATTCCACGCCACTGACCGAACCACAGGCTTGCCCACCGCACACCTTTGTCCTCCACAATCAAGTACCCCAAAATCATCTCCCTGGGCGGCGACCACTCTCTTGCCCTAGCTGCTCTTCGTGGTCTCAACAAAATTTACGGCCCAGTAGCCGTTCTCCATTTCGATGCCCATCTCGATACGTGGCATCCCGCGAAGTATCCGTCTCCCTGGCCATCAGACCAAGCACAATTTAACCATGGAAGCATGTTCTGGATCGCCTCCAATGAAGGTCTCATTCTCAATGGCTCTTCTGTTCATGCTGGACTACGCACACGTCTTTCAGGTGACGACTGGGCTGATTTTGCTGATGACGAACGTCAAGGCTTTCTCCGCATCACAGCTGATGATATCGACGATGTAGGCGGTCCAGCTGGAATTGTGAAATTAATCATGGATCGCATAGGGACTGAAATTCCGGTTTACCTAAGCATCGATATTGATGTCCTCGACCCGGGGCTAGCGCCAGGAACAGGTACCCCTGAAGCAGGAGGATGGACAAGCAGAGAGCTGATCCGGATCTTGAGAGGAATCGAAGGATTGAATGTTGTGGGTGCGGACGTGGTGGAGGTTGCACCCGCTTATGATGGGGTTGGGGAGCAGACTGCATTGGCTGGGGCGCAGGTTGCTTATGAGATCTTGACGAGTGTTGTTAAGAGGGGTTTATTGGATATGGGAAGGACGGCTGAGGTCCCAGGGAGGGACGGGAAGCCGGTTGTGGAGAAGAAGGGAAAAGATGAGTTGTGAGACACTGGCCATTTATCAGTTGCGGTTAGAGATTCTCGAAGATCGATTTATTTGATGTCAGAGACTATGATCCTCAAAGGTCTCTCCGCGTAGCCTAGCGCTTCTATTCGCTCTAAACGATTAATTATATTTGACACAACCAGCTATAACTATCTCACATCACTCACATTCTTGAAGTGGTAGTCTACATACTCAACTTATGTGAAATACTTTTAAAAATGTTAGCCGCCTATGGAACCTTAGTATCAATTTCGCTTCCAAGTCAGCCATTCGCCATCTGCCATACCCATGAAGTATAAAGCGTGGTTAAGATATGACTTAGTCAAAATCTACACTGCACCAGGAACAAGATTTCAATCTTAAAATATAACAAGTAGCAAGGGTCTAACCTTTAGTGTTCTTCATATATCCTCTGCCACTTCAGCCACACATTGGGCTTGCGATCTTGCAGGATAGAAATTGAAAGGCATTGCTCTCCTGTCCATGATTGTTGCGTGGACTTTGAGACCCCTGGAAAGAAAAGAAAGAAGAAGAAGAAATAAAGAGAAGGAAGAAGAAAAAAAAGAGAAAAAAAAAG
>Ga0247809_1001528_pt1 | contig 10392 bp, 14 predicted proteins | sample UWRJL104311B1_FD_180951 | JGI IMG/M metagenome (GOLD analysis project Ga0247809, IMG submission 180951) | Plant litter microbial communities from Arlington Agricultural Research Station in Wisconsin, United States - UWRJ-L104-311B-1 | ecosystem: Environmental > Terrestrial > Plant litter >...
ACACACACAACATGAACCACCTGCAGCATACACATCTACATCCGATGTTTCCGACGTCAAAATACCACTACTACTACTGAGCCATTAAGTGTTTCTTACGCACGCATGCATGCAAGCATAAGTTCAGGGTAAGTAGTAGGCAAGGATTACGTATACACTCATCTCTCGATACGAACATCGACTTTCTTGCGCCAAACGTGACATTGTGTCCAACACAATTGTCAGGGAAGTTATAAGTTATCTATGAAAGATATGAGGAGTAACAATTTACCACCACATTCACGCTTCACCGCCATCACAAGACAAGTCTAGACCTCCAAGAACGCCGCCTCCTAGATCTCACCGCAATTCATAGTCAACACTATCACGCTCGCTCCTTTCATCTCATATAAAGCTCTACAGTATCATAGATGTCATGCATACCACAAGACTTCGTCTCGGCATTTGGAGAACAACCGAAATGTACACAAGACAACAATGGCTCCAAACTAGACGTTGCCGAGCTCGCCGGATCAGCATCTCAAGTGTTCTCAAAGGCCATCAAATCAAGCTTGAAGAACTTTCTTTTGGACATGATTCCAATTCAATCTCAAGTTCGGCCGGGACATCGTTATCACTATGTATGACCTAAGGCACCTACATACCACACGCAACATACTGTTCACCGCTATCCTAAAAGCCTCAAATCTGGACAGGAGTATCAGTTCTACCACGCTCCAAACGTACTACAGTCTAAAGCCAGTCAAACATGGCTTCCGTCAGTGGCTGATCCACTAGCTAGGTATGTAGGTACAGTACCAACCGCATGTTTGATCATCAGACCAGCCACAACCTTACTTCGCACCAACCACCAACCATCTCACACAACCATTGAAGAAAACGTGGAATTCTTGATTTCTCTGTCCCGACCATGACTTGAGCTTTGATACCAACTGTGCGTGACTCTCTCAAGCTAATCAGACTTTCTATAACATGTCTGTGTAGTCAAGCGATTGCTATTATCGTGTCAACAATCGATAATGTATGCCAGCACAGCATTAGCGAGTGGGTGTGCATAAAGATGACATCGAGACACGGGATATGTCTCAGATGTTTGACCAGACGGAGAGAAACTCCTCCTTCTTGCGAGTAGACGTTCAAAGTTATTACTGCTAGTCTGAGCATGCCATATGACTTCACTATAATGGTTGTCGCTGTCGTCGAATTTGCTGCTAGATGGCAACTTTCATATCACTTCTACAGATGCGCTTTGGCAGCACTCTGTTTTTCTAAGCTCTTACATATCCAACTATCTCATCTGTGTAAAGGCCTGATCATGAATGAGCTTTTTATTGACAAAGTGATGACGCAGGAATTTAGTATGGATATGTCACAAGGCGTAACATCTCCCAGTGTTTTTGAAACCTCATAATTGTTCGCGTAAGATTGATCCATCTACGACTGCGACTACAAAGATTCGAATGCTAGAGATGAATACTTTGATCTCTACGTAGATATTTAGCCATGCATAGAATGTGCTGTAATACGTTGAAGCATCACCGCAAATGCATCGCTCATATTCCCTCCTTCTTGAGTCGAAGAAACATTCGCCCATCGATTCCAGATAAGCTCAGGTCTATCCTATGTGATCTCACTTGTATACACTCCCTCTCAGCAGAAAAATCTACTCATCTCTTACTTGAGAGACACTCACTCAAGCCATGCCAACTCAACAAATACTCGTTGTGAAAGTCGCCCACTCAATGACTGCTTGAATATCAAGACCTCTTCCATAAGGCGTCGTGGTAATTTCACTACCTCCTCATCCGAGCCTTTCCTCAACCTCGTTCTATCGCTTGGTGCGTGGAAGTGATCCTCGCTGGACGTACTACATTCCTCAAGCAGCGACCGACACTTGTGATGATATTGAGCCAGTCTCGTCACTTAGCTTCAATGAGAAATTATCAACTCGTAAGTACAAAGCTAGATATACTGAAAAACTGCGTTGGAGATTGAATACGTGCTCACCGGCAAGTAATTGGGTATCTATTTCTGACGTTCCTATCTCACATATTACATGACCGTCCGACTCAACTTCCACCGCATCACTGATTCGGTGAGGGTGGATATACTGTCATTCCACGTAAGGCTTACTGTACGCCCCTAGCTCCTCAACATCAGACTGAGGGGAACGCTCATCACAGTTTGTCGCCACAAGTCATTCGACTCGATTGCGCTTCAAATAACCGCAGCTCAACCAACAGTCACCCCATCGACAGTCCTGTCCCAAATCCTTGTCTGATTATCCTTATAGAACCCCTTTGTCGCCTCCCTCGTCTCTGCCCTCTCCACCTTCTCCACAATCTCCCTCTCCATCGCCCTAATCTCACTCTTACACTTACCAATCAACTCCCCAAACTCCTGATTATGCAACTCCCTCCAGTACTGATGCTTACATTTACTCCTTTTCGGAACATGGCATAGGTCAGAAAAGTCATCGGCGTCGTCTAGGGTTTTGGCTTTTGGTTGCTGGGAGAGAAATGGGATGAGTCGAAGGGTTGGGGGTGTGAGGTGATTGAGAGTGTTGGTACTGTAAGCTACTTGGGCTTCTTCGCTTTGGAACCAGATGTTGAATTCGTCGATGTTAAAAGAAAGGCGAGGGTCGTAGCCACATATCAGGTTCTTGATGTCGCGTCCTAAATATGTTGTGGCCCGTTTCGCCCGTTCATTTACAAACTTGAGAAGCGTATACTGGTTTTGATAATCTGCAATAAGTTGTTCCTTGACTTTGATATTCTGTTTGAGTGCTTCCACGCTGGCTCTTTCATGTGTGGAAAGAAACTTTAGCCCTACGGATTGAGGTTCTGCGGAGTTGATGCCTTCAGTTGTGAGAATTCTGGGTTGTTGTCCCAATCGATGGAAGGCAGCTGCATTTGGTGCAACTTCTAGCAAATGTGCTACCTCATACCGACTGACGGCACCTCCCACAGACGGCCTCTCATCCTTTCTCAATAGACTGGCCACATATCTCCAGAAGACCTCTTTACACTCATCGCTACAGTATTTGCTCGGAGTTTGAGGTTTACCATCCGCATCCTTGTCGTTCACACGGGCAGCCCTTCGACATTTCCCGTGCCTTTTGTCTACATTATTTCGTCGACACATTCGCTTGAAGTTGGTCATCAATTCTGGTGTGGTACATTCCGTGCAGACATATCTGTCTACAAGGCCATTCTCGACGTCTTCCAATGGCAGCTTCACGCATGGTGGATGGAACCAATTGCGGCATCCAGCGCACTCGATCATCAGCGAGTGGTCATCTGGTTTCTTGCAAATACAGTATAACGTGCCACTTCGTGTACTAGCATCGCTGTCATAGTCGGAATTGACATCAGGTGCTGCAATATCTGGTGTCTGACGAGCTGAGCTTGAAGGAGTGTCTGTCCCACTTAATTAGTATATCTTCTTGATAGTCCACTAGAAGCACTTACGCCCAAGCTTCCTCTTCTTCTGCATTGGTTTCGAGCTAGGTTTCGCAGTCCCTCTCTTGACAAAGTCCTTTGCACTTGACGGCTGCGGTGTTCCTCCAGTAGATGAAGGAGCGTGTGGAGCAGGCCCTACAGAGGTTTTTCTTGATCTACCTTCAGCCTTGATCTTCTCAGATATGCTCATAGCCATCATGTCCGACGAGGGTGTGCCGTCTCTTGAACTGATTGGAAACTCTCTCGGTGCAGGTGCATGTGAATTTTTGGATCTCGAACCAGATCCACGAGCAGGTATTCCAAGCGCTTCCTTCTCCCTCTTCTCTTTCATCATGACAAGCGCAAGAGCACGAGTTTCTCCACTTGCGCGATATTTCCTGGAACTATTGGCATCTTTGCCATGTTTGTTGTACATTCGTGAATCTGCGGCCGTGTATAATCTGTTCCATCCTACATCGTCAACGCCTGGAGGTGTCGGTGCCGCTTCAGGATATTTGTACTTGAATCCCGGGACATTGTTAATGATCTCTTGCGGCTCGAATGGACTCGATGGGGGGAATACTGTATGTGTAGGAGTGGCTGCTGATTGGGAATCATTTGGTAGGCTACTTGGCGGCAGCGAGTTCCTTGTCTGTAGTCACATCGGATGATTAGCGGCATTACATAAACGTAGCATCACAAGTAGTGTAGTTTGCGACGTGGTGTTGGTCGTGGACTAAACACTTTTGGTTTACACACCTGTTCTGGCAGAGCAGGCTCTACTGAGGACTCACGAACGCTATTGCGTCCAGTATCGAGGAGATCCATCTGCTGCAACTTTCCAGCTTTGTAACGCAGTAACAGTAGAGAGATTGTTACTGATGTTAAATGCTTGAAGATAGAAAGATGTTAAGGACAAGGCTGAAGACTTCGCTCTGCCTCGTCGCGTATCGTGTCTTGGCATTTGTACGACGACGCGCTTTTGCACGTGCCACGGTAGTTTTTATAGACTGCATATTAATATGGATGAGTACAGAGTGAGCATATGAGAATTTAAGTTTGAGATTTGTAATAAAGCCATATCAGTGCGCTTACCACAATATCTCTGGCGTTTTTCAAAGCACATTACTCTCGTTCAATCTTGATATACAGAATGATGTGTTAAATGAACAGCCAAAAGGACTTTCAAAAGCAGCTGGGTGATATACAGACTGCTGTGATACGAAGGTCTCCAATCTCGCTCTAGCCATGGCTATTGCAATTCATAGGCAGTGGTCAAAAGATGTATCTGCAACTACGGACGTAAACTACCATAATTACTCGACATACGAACATGGTGGTAGTAGCAACCTCTCATTCTCGTACGCTATCATACAACTAATACACCCTACCAGCAGCATTCAAATCCTTGTCCGTTTCTTGCCATCGAGGAGTGAGAAACTTCCCATCTCGAATCAAGGTGTGTACACATTCGACACCCAACGCATCAGACGCTAACAGGGTATCAAAACACTTAAGCCTGCTAATTTTCAATAACGCCAATACCAAAAAGTGCCGTGAGGCATATCTTCTCCAGCCGTGAGGCACATGTCTTACATATCCGTGTACGGGTTCATTAGAACCAATGCCGTCCTGCCCAACATCTAGCCATCTTCGACATATCAAAACATTCATCTCCTATGTCTTCTAGAACTTCCAGAACTTTCTCCATGATGATGTCGGTGAGAGCGATGACGGTGGCTACTGCCATGTCCATGCCCTGAACCACTGTTTTCCACTTGTATCTCCATCTCTTCCACCCTTTGCCGAAAACCCCGTACCATTTCCCTTATATTTGAGATCTTGTCAAAATCTGCCTCCAATTCGTCTATCTGCCGCAAGATATCATGGAAGCGTGCAATTTCTGCATCGGCCAGCTCGATTGCGTTTCCTGCCCTATCATACTGCTGCTGCGCAACAAGCTGCGATTGTTCTGACAGGTAGTCGAGTCGAGCTTGTATTTGTTGCATCAAGCGATCGAAATGTCGTCCAAGAGCCGCGAGGGAATTGCCATCAAGAAGGAGGAGACCCTGTGAGGATGCACGAGACGCGGCGCGAGATGAGGAACCGCCAGCGGTTGAGGCTGCTGCTTGCTGATGATGTCGAAGGAGTGCAATTTCTTCATAGGTGAGTCCAAGCTGAGTATCTGGCACGGCTTGAGCTTCAGAGGCCATTGCCGTGCTGGCTTGCGATGCGCTTGTGGTCAAAGTAGAAGTAAAAAGATCAAGGTCTTCGCCGAGGTTGCTGAAGCTGTTGTAAGCTTCATGATAGTTGCGTTATCTGCAAGATCATCGTCGTATTTTGTGTGCAAATTGTTTGCCAAATTCCCTATTATTTGTGCTTGTAGAGTTGAGAGCAAGAAGTGCAAACCGACGACGATTGCGATGGTGTGTGCCACACACACGGCAGATGAGTATTTGTTTTTTTGGAAAGGAGAAAAATGGAAGTTGGATCAGCTGAGTTTTGCAGAGGTCGCTGGGCAGGGAACGGGAAGTTGGGTATCAAGTTGGATTTGACAAATGCAGAAGAGGTGTGATACAACGATAGAGTGAATATGAATAGAAGGAAACAGATTATAATTTGAAACAATCAGATTGATGATGTAAGACAATGATGATTGCACTGTTTGAATTGATGCAGGTTGCCGCAATGCTGCATTGTCGAAGAGGAGGATCTACGAAACCTGGAGTCAAAAGGCTGGAGTGTTACCAGACTGGCGGTATCCCCTTCTGAACCAAGCGGCTAGTCAAGCCTCCAGTGGGTTCTTCTATGTCTTACCCAATAGCGGACGGCTTATGTAACATTCTCCACCTTATACAGACTGTCAGACTTGTCTCATAACTTGCCTTTCTTCAACTCATCACGTTATTTCAACGTCAGATCGTCTTTTGGACGCCAAAAGGTTCTCATCTCGGCGCTTTATCACCAGTATTCGCTTGTCATTCTATGCAGATAAACCCACGATTGGCCAACGACCCGTCATGAAGCTACTGTACACACAACGTCTTCGGCTATTTACAAACGGAAACTGGTCTTCCGTCGCGTTGAAATGACGAGCTCTAGCCTGTTGTCAACAGTGGAAAATTATATTGACATGCAGGCACAACCCTGACCACATGAAGCTCTAGACATGGAATAAAGGAACCACTTCCACCAGAATGAGGGGAAATCTGGTCGTCTTTGCTACGATTTGTTCGCTTCAGCAGGCATCTCGTCCGATTTCCCCAGACTACACATGGCAGTCTACTCTACGATTTACGGTATCGTATGCACTTCGACGGTTTCTCCGTTGCTCTGAGCAGCATTTCCACTTTAGAGCAGCTTCAAAGCTTTGGTTCTGTAGGTGTCGCTCGCCTTTCGTCCGAGTGGTTCACGTTTTGTGAACAAGCTTTCTTTCAAATTATCACAAGGTACAATGTACTACAGATATGCAGGTTCGTCGGAAGTGAACTATATTTTGGACTTGGTTATATAAAGTGCGCCAACTTCCTCTTCGTTTTGTCTTTCCTCTTCTCCTGACTTTTCTTGTCATCTTTGCAACCTTTCTCTCTGGCATTTGAGAAAATGAAGTTCTTCTCATTATTCCCCTTCGCTGGTATTGTCTCGGCAACAATCCTTCAGAACGGTCAAATTCGCGAGGAAGTCTATCCAGATACGAAAATCAATCCAGCTGACTATAAATTTGCAAACTACCGCGCTGGGACCCCAGAGGTGTCGTACAAAGGAAGATGGGATGCTCAACACATCTCTTGGTGGAGTGCACCAGGTCTGAAGTTTGGATTCAGCGGGAAGCAAGTTGCTATTACTATGGGTCCAAATACAATCAATACTACCCTTGTGGCGTATAGATTGAGTGGTCTCGACTGGCAGTTCACGAATGTGACTGCCGGTGCCACGCACTTGTTCATTTCAGAGCAGACACCAGGCGTCGATCTAGACTCTCCAATTACTCCAAAGACATTTGAACTGCGCGTTACAAATTGGGAGTATGGCATTCAAATTGATAAGGCAAGTAATGATTGACATGTTTCTTCTGGAATCGTAGATTCTTTCACTCTAGATGTTGTCTAACAATGAGACCAGATTCACGTTGCAACCGGCAACAAACTCCTCAAGCTGCAAGACTACGATAGACGAATTGAATTCATTGGTGACTCCATCACTCAAGGCTACGGTGCTACATATGAAGGACTGTCGAGTAAGATATGATTCCCTATAAGTTGGTTTCGCAACCACTAACATCAAGACTTCAGGCTTCGCCTGGGCATTGGCAGACGGATTTGGTGATACTGAATTCTCCATCAACGGCTTCTCGGGTATCTGTCTCCAAGATAAGCTCTGTTGGGGACATGAAAGGGGACTGTCCTACCAATGGTTTAGAACCTCAGATGTGAGTGGACGGGCAGGCACTTTATATGGATCTCGTGGCGAGAAAGCTCCAAGATGGGACTTCACCAAGCAACAAGCAGCGGACATCGTAGTAATAAACGCCGGGACAAACGATGAGAATTCTTATAACAAACCAGATCCAGGTGAGACTTCTTCTCTTTCTTTCAACGTCAGGTCGCGGGGAAAGTGTCATGCTAATTCACGTGCTCAAGCTGGTTATGTTGCGCATTACAAGACTTTGGTGCAAGGTGTTCATGCTATCTGGCCAAAGGCCCAAGTCATTCTTGTTGTAAGTCTCACGATACCCATGCCTTTAGACACTCGCTAAACGTGATGCAAGATTCCCGTTGGAGGCTTCGGTCAAGACGGCAACACCTACAAGCCATCACCCATCTTCCCGACACAAATCAAGAGCGTTGCAGATTATTTCAATTCGCCAGAGTATCTTTCCCAACCAGTTCTCTATGACCACATCAAGAACAAGACTTACTACGCCTCTGCTCCATCTCAACCATTTGTGCACCTTTTCGACACCAAGGGAATGCTTACTCATAACGATTACCAGCCAAAGTATCATCCTACCGACTTTGGACATATCAAGTTGGCGACGCATTTGATGCAGTATATCAAGATTAAGTTTGGGTGGGAGTTGCTGAATAGAGGCGAGATGGTGTTGAGTGGGACCACTTATTGGAATGATCAGGATGCATACTAGATTTGGACGTGTAGGGAATAATGAAATGGTGTGATCAACAGAAACGAGTTTGGTATGAGTCTGCTCAAGCTTACTTTGAGCTCTATCGCAATGTTATAATCTTCTTCCAGCTATCTGTAGCCATATACTGTCGTCCTCAATATGTTGTAACCGACCCTTTTGCAGCCGCGTGACTATAAGCTTGTGATGTCGGAGGCCCTCCAGGTCTTTGTTTTGATCAAGTCCAACCCAGCTCTCAACCGCCCATACGAGATCCCCAGCCACATCATCTGATTGACTCTTACGCTTCATAGAGTAAAAGTTGTGCTACCCTGTATTTACTTTTCTCCCAGATAAGTTTAGTGCGGGGCATTTGCCAAGACACGACATCCACACTCCGTACAATCGAAAGCGCGTCTGTCTAGCTTTGTCAAGTCACCCAACGACTCGAGTCAACATATCTACACAGTCTCTAATCTATTCGATCATAGCTCGTAGTTTCTACAGATTTGGGATTCCGGGATTCACCCCACAATTGATTGGCAAGCAACAGCAGCGCGACTGCTCCTCACCAAACCATCAACAACAAACAATGTCCTCTCGACTCCCCAACCCGAACGCTCCGCGTCTTTCCACAGCACCGAGTAGTACCAAACCCCGTCAATTAGTACGTAGATATATTCCCAGCCTCTGATTCCCGCAGTCGTATTTACATCTACTCTGAATTTGTTCACACACTATTTCCACTACAGCTGACACGATTTACCCATCTTTAGTCCCATCTACACTCCCAGCTCGCGCAACTCTCCGCCAACCTCGCCGATCTCGAGAACCTGCTGCATACCACCAGTGTACAAGCAGAAAGCATGCGCAGTCTCGGTGCTTTTCACGGTGGACTGTACGTCTCCTTACCTTTGCACCTTTCCAACACACTTTGATTGTCATACCATGACAGAAGAACGCGTGTAGGTTGATTGAGGAATGTGCTGATTTTATGACATGTTAGATTCATGGCTGCTTCGAAAGTTCTGGGTGAGGAGACGATTGCGAGTTCGGCTGCGAATCAGCAACAGGCGCAGAAGAGAGATGGGTGAATGTAATTTAGATGTCAGGGGAGACAAGAGCAAGAAACGACATGCCGTGAGAGAGGTTGCTTGGTGCAATGTGGCAGAGACAATTGGACTCATACTATGCCATGATGGGAAACTTTTCCGCGATTGCGGTGGCCTAATTGCGCAAGGAAGTCACGACGGAGGGTATGAGGGATCAGGTGGAGAACTTGGGAGCCGTGGGAAGTACGCTGCTTATGGGCATTGAAATGGGAATGGACGATATGCACTTGCAGATGCAGGAGTTGTGACATCAATACTGCTGGTGAAGTCTGGGACTACAAGTGTGCTTTCTTCTAGCTAGAGGATGTGGCAGTAACGAGAAATGTCAATTCACTATTAAGCGTTCGTTACGCCTTCGATCGGATGACTCGAGTTCTCAACTTGCATTTACCTTGCACTCTCACCGGTTCTAGTTGGAACTTTCTCGCCATCACGACTGCCTAATCTAGAAACAGTGCCCTTACTCGCTCCGACTAAATGGCTCCTCACATCCGCCGCATCAAAGTCGGCAACTCCAAATATTTTTTCCACATCAATGGATCATTCACCAAGTCTCTTGTGCCCAGATCCGGCCTCAGTAGGAGACTGCTCGGCATCCTGCCTCATTTCAATACCGTGACTATTCGTAGGCAAATTTCGAAGCGCTTTCCCCCTTTGCAAGATAATCTCCACATTGTTGAGCAGGAAGGGACGTCTGATGCTGACGCAAGTAGGATGC
>Ga0247809_1001530_pt1 | contig 10389 bp, 9 predicted proteins | sample UWRJL104311B1_FD_180951 | JGI IMG/M metagenome (GOLD analysis project Ga0247809, IMG submission 180951) | Plant litter microbial communities from Arlington Agricultural Research Station in Wisconsin, United States - UWRJ-L104-311B-1 | ecosystem: Environmental > Terrestrial > Plant litter >...
GCAAGGCATATTGGGCGCCCGGCAAGACTGGCATAGATTAAGGATAGCCCCAACCGCCGGTCAATAAATGCACCAGCTCAGATGTTACCTGGGACACGACGTCCAACGACCGGCGGCATGCGCCCCTTTGCGGACCTTCGCCGCCAGACGTCTCGGAGGTTATCGACGCCCCAGCGCTAACTCAGCTGCTGGTATTTTTATGTTCAGATATTTGCTGATGCATAGGAGAGCAAATACTGCGCAAACTTCTGTTCTATCCTCGAAGGTTGTTATTGTTGTAAAAATCATGCCGTCTTTTACCTCACCAAGCGTATATCTATCGCTATGTTTTCCATAGGCCCACCCACCGGAACCGCGTCTGTCTTCGATATCAATTTCCCACTCGCGAATAAGTTGCGGGTTCATATCCAGACACTCCATAATTTCGTTGACAGCCAAATCGTGAAGGTAAATTCTTATACCAGATTGGCGTGCAAGTTCAATTCGAGAAAGATTCCCGTTTCGCCAATCACAGGGGATTGAGCAAGCCTTCAAAATCGACTGTTGGCGGTCCTGTCTATTAGATGTTTCGGCGCTCATCGAAGGTCTCCTTATGGCCGGAAGCGGGCCAAATCAAGTCTAAGCTAGGAGAAATAAAAAAGGGGCGGATACTTTCGTATCCGCCCCTTTTTATTTTCCCGCTTACTTCTTGGCCGGAGCCGGCGCCGATGGCGCTGCGCCGCCGGAGCTCTTGAAGTATTTGAAGAAGTCCGAGCTCGAATCCATCACCATCACGTCGCCGTGATTTTTGAAGGTGTTTCGGTACGCTTCCAGACTGCGGTAGAACTTGTAGAACTCCGGATTGCGGCCGAACGCTTCGGCGTAGATCGCCGACGCCTTGGCGTCGCCATCGCCGCGAATCTCCTCGGCGTCACGGTAGGCTTCGGCCAGGATCACCGAACGCTGACGGTCGGCGTCGGCGCGGATTTTTTCCGAATCGGCCGAACCGGTCGAACGCAGCTCGTTGGCCACGCGCAGGCGCTCGGCCTTCATGCGGTCATACACCGAGGTGTTGATCTGCTCCACGTATTCCACGCGCTTCAGCCGCACGTCGATGATCTCGACGCCGATCTGCGAGGCTTCCTGCACCACCTTGGTCCGGATGCCCTCCATGACCTTGCCGCGCTGGCCGGAAATCACTTCGCCGACGGTGCGCTTGGTGATCTCTTCGTTCAACGCCGCCTTGACGATCTGCGACATGCGGTCGCGCGCGCGGCCTTCGTCGCCGCCGAAGGTGACGTAGTACAGCTTGGGCGCGTTTTCGCTGCGGCCGATGCGCCACTTGACGAAGCTGTCGATCAAAATGTTCATCTTCTCGGCGGTGATGAAGCGTTCCGCGTCGGGGGTTTCGATGGTCATGATGCGGTTGTCCAGATACAGCACGTTCTGGAACGGCGGCGGCAGCTTGAAGTGCAGGCCCGGCTCGCGGACTACTTCCTTGATCTGGCCGAGCGCGAAGACGATCGCGTAGCGGCGCTGGTCGACCACGAACACCATCGACGACAACAGCAGCAGCACGACGAACGCCGCAATGAGGGAACTAGCGATGCGATTCATTAACGGCTCTCCCGGTCACGTAAGGCGTCCCGCGAGCGCGAGTCGCGCTGGCGGCTGACTTCCACCGATGGAATGACATCGGCGGGCAGTGTCGCCGACGATGGCGGCGCTGCGGCTGCGGCGCGGCTGGCGGTGGCTTGCGCGTCGGTGGCCGCCGCCTGGGCGATCAGCTTGTCCAACGGCAGGTACAGCAGGTTGCTGCCGCTCTTGGCGTCGACCATCACCTTGCTGGCGCTGGAGTAGATCTGCTGCATGGTTTCGAGGTACATGCGGTCGCGGGTCACGCCCGGGGCCTTCTGGTACTCGGTCAGCACCTGCTTGAAGCGCGAGGCGTTACCGGTCGCGTTCTCGGTGACCATCGAGCGGTAGGCTTCCGCCTCCTGCATCAGGCGCGAGGCGTAGCCGTGCGCTTTCGGGATCACGTCGTTGGCGTAGGCCTGGCCTTCGTTCTTCTGGCGTTCGCGGTCCTGGCCCGCTTTGACGGCGTCGTCGAAGGCGCCCTGCACCTGCTCCGGCGGTTGCACCGCCTGCAACGTCACGTTCGAAATCAGCACGCCGGAGGCGTAGCGGTCGAGGATCTGCTGCATCAGCTGCTGGGTTTCGAAGGCGACCTTGTCGCGGCCCTCATACAGCACGAAGTCCATCTTGTTCTTGCCGACGATTTCGCGGATCGAGGTCTCGGCCACCTGGCGTACGGTGTCCTCCTCGTCGCGGTTGTTCATCAGCCAGGCGACCGGGTCCTTCAGCTTGAACTGCACCGCGAACTGGATGTCGATGATGTTTTCGTCGTCGGTCAGCATCAGCGATTCGCCGGCCTGCTTGTTCTTGATGTTGCCGCGATAGCCGATCTCGACCATGCGCATCTGCGAGACGCGCACCGTTTCGTCGGTCTGGAACGGATACGGCCAGCGCCAGTTGAAACCGGAGCCGGTGGTGTGGCTGACCTTGCCGAAGGTGTAGACCACGCCGGTCGAGCCCTCTTGCACGATGAAGGAGCCGCTGGCGAGCCAGATCAGCGCGACCACCACGCCGACCGCGCCGGCGGTGGCGCGCACGCCGGCGAAGTCGGGACGGCCGGCTGGCGGAGGATTGTTGTCGCCGCCGTTGTTGTTATTGCCGGGAGGACGGTTCTTCTGGCCGAAGAAGCTGTTCAGGCGCTGATTGAAATCGCGCCACAGCTGCTCCATGTCGGGTGGGCCCTCGCCGGGCTTCTTGCCTTCATTGGCCTGCGGCTTGCCGTCTTTCTTGTCCGAGCCCCAGCGGGGATCGTTCAGCGACAGCTTCAAGCCGAATCGTTTCATAAGTGAGGAGACACGCATCAGTGTGGTCCAACGTGAGTAAGGGTGGGACTGCTCTCTACTGCTTCTGATTCTTCTTCTGATTCTTCTGATTGTTCTGCTTGCTCTACCTCGTACGACTGGTGCAGGCGTGCGCCGGGCGCGGCCTTGGCCCATTCGACCACGGTCTCGCGCAGCAGGTCCATGCCCTTGCCGGTGCGCGCGCTGAGGAAAACGCGGGAAATCTTATCATATTCATCCCGCTCCACCGACGGCTCCAGCTCGGCCGCGTCGATCTTGTTCCACACCAGTATCTGCGGAATATGATCGGCGCCGATTTCCTTGAGCACCAGGTTGACCTGCTCGATCTGCTCCATGCGCACCGGCGACGAAGCGTCTACCACGTGCAGCAACAAATCGGCGTGGATGGTCTCCTCCAGCGTGGCGCGGAAAGCCGCCACCAGCTGGTGCGGCAGTTCGCGCACGAAGCCGACCGTGTCCGAGAACACCACGTTGCCGACCTCCTGCCCCATGTAGACGCGGCGCGAGGTCGTGTCCAGCGTGGCGAACAACTGGTCGGCGACGTAGACGCCGGCCTTGGTCAGCGCGTTGAACAGGGTGGACTTGCCGGCGTTGGTGTAGCCGACCAGCGATACCGAGAAGGTCTGGCTGCGGCCGCGCGAACGGCGCTGCGTCTCGTGCTGCTTGCGCAGCTTGCCGAGGCGGGCGCGCAGAGCCTTGACGCGTTCGCCGATCAAACGGCGGTCGGTCTCCAGCTGCGTCTCGCCCGGACCGCGCAGGCCGATACCGCCCTTTTGCCGTTCCAAGTGGGTCCAGCCGCGGATCAGGCGCGTGGCCAGATGCTGCAGCTGCGCAAGCTCGACTTGCAGCTTGCCCTCGTGGGAGGCGGCGCGCTGGGCGAAAATGTCGAGGATCAGGCTGGTGCGATCCAGCACCCGGATCTGCAGGCGCTTTTCCAGGTTGCGTTGCTGGGCCGGCGACAGCGCGTGATTGAAGATGACGATCTCGATCTGGTGATCGAGCACGGCGAGGCCGATCTCGTCGGCCTTGCCGCTGCCGACGAAATACGCCGCGTCCGGGGACGAACGCTTGGCCGTGATCGTCGTCACCGGTTCCGCGCCTGCCGAGCGAGCCAGCAGTTGCAGTTCCTCGACGCTGGCGGCGAAGTCGCCCTGGCCGAAATCGATACCGACTAGAGCTGCGCGCATACGGCGATCAAAGTCGAGCGGGTTGGGAGGAAGCGGTGATGCAAGTGCTTATTCCGCTTCTGATTCAATGTTGAGGTTGACGGCGCGTGCCGGCACCACGGTGGAGATCGCATGCTTGTAGACCATCTGGGTGACGGTGTTACGCAGCAGTACGACGTACTGGTCGAACGATTCGATATGGCCTTGCAGCTTGATACCGTTGACCAGGTAGATCGAGACGGGGACATGCTCTTTGCGCAAGGCATTGAGGAATGGGTCTTGTAACAGTTGCCCTTTGTTGCTCATAACAGCTCCAATTATGTTGTTGTGTTGGATTTGGAGGCGGAACGCTATATTTCAAGTACGTGGCTCAGCGAAAGTCAAACGATTTTCGCTGAAACACCGCTCGCCACGCTGGGAATGGTGCTTCTAAGCCACTGTACCCTGTTTTGGATTTTTTTGCAGGGCGTTCCTGTAAAAAAAACAGCTTATTTCGCCGAACCTTTGGCGAACGGATTCTTACCTGTGCGCAGTTCAATCCGCAGCGGCGTGCCGACCAGTTGGAACGTATCGCGGAAATGTTTTTCCAGATAGCGCTTGTACGGCTCGCCGACGGCGTCCAGGGCGTTGCCGTGGATGACGATCACCGGCGGATTCATGCCGCCCTGGTGCGCATAGCGCAGCTTCGGACGGATCGAACCCTTGCGGCGCGGCTCCTGCTTCTCCACCGCCTCGATCAGGGCGCGGGTCAGCTTCGGCGTCGACAGATTGCACATGGCGGCGGCGTAGGCCGCGTCGAGCGACTTCATCAGTGGACCGATGCCTTGCGACTTCAATGCCGAAATGAAGTGCATCTTGGCGAACGACAGGAAGTCCAGCTTGCGGTCGATGTCGATCTTGATCTCGTCGCGCTCGTCGGTGCGCAGGCCGTCCCACTTGTTGACCGCGATCACCAGCGCGCGGCCGGTCTCCAGCACGAAGCCGGCGATGTGCGCGTCCTGCTCGGAGATGTCCTGCTGCGCGTCGAGCATCAGCACGACCACGTTGGCCTCCGAGATCGATTGCAGCGTTTTCACGACCGAGAATTTCTCGATCGCCTCGAACACCTTGCCGCGGCGGCGGATGCCGGCGGTGTCGATCAGCGTGTATTGCTTGCCGTCGCGCTCGAACGGAATCTCGATCGAATCGCGGGTGGTGCCCGGCATGTCGAAGGCGATCACGCGCTCTTCGCCGACCAGGGTGTTGATCAGCGTGGACTTGCCGACGTTCGGGCGGCCGACCAGCGCGATCTTGATGCCGTGCGCGGTCTTGTCCAGCTCGGCCGCGTCGTCCGGACGCTGGGCGAAGGCCAGGTCCAGCGCCTCCTCCACCAGGTCGGACACGCCGTCGCCGTGCGCCGACGAGATCGAGTACGGTTCGCCCATGCCCAGTTCGTAGAACTCGGCGACGACGGCGGTGTAGCGCATGCCCTCGGACTTGTTCACGACCAGCATCACCGGACGGCCGCTTTTACGCAGGAAGTCGGTGATGGTCTTGTCGTGCGGCGTCAGGCCCTGGCGTCCGTCGACCAGGAAGACCACCAGGTCGGCCTCGGCGACGGCCTGCTTGGTCTGCTTGGCCATCTCGTACATGATGCCATCCTTGGCGACCGGCTCGAAGCCGCCCGTGTCGATGACGAGGAATGGGCGTTCGCCGACACGGCCCTCGCCATAGTGACGATCTCGCGTCAACCCAGGCAAGTCCGCCACCAGCGCATCGCGCGAGCGGGTCAGACGATTAAACAAGGTCGATTTCCCTACATTGGGTCGACCCACTAGTGCGATTACCGGCTTCATTTTTTACTCGACCGCGAGAGCGGTCACTGTCCCTGATTGGGTTTGGAAAATCAAATTCGCGCCGGCGATGACGGGATCAGCCTGAATCTTGCTGCCGTCGGTCGCGGTGCGACCTATGAACGCGCCATCTTCCCGCGACAGGAAGTGGACGTAACCCTGGTAGTCGGCAACCGCCACGGCGCGGCCATACGACACGGGGGTCGACAGGTTGCGGTAGGACAGTTTATCGTTTTTCCAGGCGTTGCTGCCGTTTTCACGGCTGTAGGCTGCAACTTCACCTTTGTCGTCGGAGACGAACACAAATCGTTGATCGACCGCCACGCCCTTGTCGGACGAGGTCGGCTTGCTCCAGTGCGGCGCGCCGGTGATGGCGTCGAAGCAGGCCACGCGGCCTTGATACGAGACGGCGCAGACGTCGCTCTCGAAGATCACCGGGGTGCCGGCGATGTCGGTGACGCGTTCCAGCTCGGTGGCGCCGCGCGGTTCGCCGACGACGACTTCAAAGCGCGGCAGGCCGGTGGCCAGCACCAGCGCCAGCAGCTTGCCGCCCGGCTGGGCGACGTACACGTTCAGGCCGTTGACGACCATGCCAGGCGCGTTGCGCAAGGTCAGCGCCGGCGTGGTGCGGGCCACGCTCCAGCGCTTGACGCCGGTCTTGGCTTCATAGGCGGTGATCTGGTTGTCGACGCTGCGCACCACGACCACGCCGCCGCCGACGACCGGCGACGACAGCACTTCGCTGCTGGCCTGGCCTTTCCACAATTCCTTGCCGTTGGCGTCGAACGCCAGGATGGCGCCCTTGACGCCGCCGACCGCGACCACTTCGCCGTCGGTGCCGACGCCGGCCGTCAGGTCGGAACCGGTCTTGATGCGCCAGTTCTGCTTGCCGGTGGCGGCGTCGATGCTGGCCAGCGCGCCGTCGGCGTCGGCCACGTACAGGTTGGCGCCCGACAGCGCCGGCGTGAACACCGCGTTGCCGGATTTGCCCATCGAGTATTTCCACACCGTCTTGGGCGTCATCGCGCCCTTCAGCTCGACCAGCGGCGCCGGCTGGTTCTTGGTATCTTTGGAGCCAAACAAGGAACAACCGGCCAACATCGCGAACACGCTTGCAGCAACAACTTTTTCGGTAATACGCATCTTTTTAACCTTGATCTGGGGGCGCGAGGGACGGCGGATTAAGCGGCGGATTTGACGGCGGGAACGGAGCCGCCGATCGCTTCGAACTTCAGCTGGATCAGCTGGCGGCCCGGGTTTTTCTTGTCGGTGACGTCCAGCGCGGCCTGGTAGGCGGCGCGGGCTTCGGCCAGCTTGTTCTGCGCGGCCAGGATGTCGCCCTTGCGGTCGGCGATGGCGCCGGCGAACTGCGGCGGCACGTCGCCGGCCAGCGCCTTCAGCGCCTCTTCGTAGGCTTTTTCATCCAGCAGCACGCCGGCCAGACGGATCTTGGCGATCGCCTTGAACTCGTCGCCGCCGTGTTCGGCCGCCCATTGCAGGTGGATCTTGGCCGACTTCAGATCGTTGGCTTCGAACGAGCTTTTGGCGGCGACCAGCGCGGCCATCGGCGCGTAGCTGGTGCCGCCGAATTTTGCTTCCATGTCGCCGGCGGCGCGCAGCACCTTGGCGTTGTCCTTGGCCTGCACCGCGCTTTGCAGCTCGTCGTACAGCGCCGAGGCGGCGCCGGCCTGGTTGCGCTGGTAGTAGTTCCAACCCTGCCAGGCCGAATAGGCGGCCAGCACCGCGACCAGCAGCCAGGTCGCCAGGTTGCCGTACTTGTCCCACCACGCTTTAAGAGTAGCAAGTTGTTCTTGTTCTTCGAGATCGTATGCCATGGTATTCGTCTGCCGTTATAGTTGATGGATTAGTGGTTGCAATGCTCGTCGTGCACGTGGTGGTGATGGTCGCCGCTGCCGGTGATCTGGTCGACCACGAAATCGACGACGTCGTCGAACGGCACCGTCGATTGCTGCTGCTCGCCTTCCGACACGCGCATCGCCTTGACGCTGGCGGTGTGGTTGGTCACCTCGTCTTCACCGATGATGACGGCGAACGAGGCGCCGCTGCCGTCGGCTTTCTTCATCTGGTTCTTGAAGCTGCCGGGACCGCTCGCGGTCGAACCGTGCATGACCACGTCCAGGCCGGCGTCGCGCAGGCGCTCGGCCAGCACGAAGGATTGCAGCTGCGCCGCTTCGCCCTGGTGCACCATGTAGACGTCGCACTGGTTCGGCGCTTCCGGCTCGCCTGCTTCCTTCATCAGCTCCAGCAGGCGCTCGATGCCCATGGCGAAACCGACGGCCGGCGTCGGCTTGCCGCCGAACGAGGCGATCAGCGGATCGTAACGGCCGCCGGCGCACACGGTGCCTTGCGAACCCAGGGCGTCGGTGACCCATTCGAACACGGTGCGGTTGTAGTAATCCAGGCCGCGCACCAGGCGCGGGTTGATCACGTACGGGATGTTGTTGTGGTCGAGGATCTTGCGCACGCCGTTGAAATGCGCCAGCGATTCCTCGCCCAGGTAGTCCAGCAGCTTAGGCGCGCCGTTGACCAGCTCCTGCATCGCGGGATTCTTGGTGTCGAGGATGCGCAGCGGATTGCTGTGCAGGCGGCGCTTGGCTTCGGCGTCGAGCAGCTCTTCGCTTTTTTCCAGGTAGGCGATCAGGTCGACGCGGTGGCGCGCGCGCTCTTCGGCGTCGCCGATCGAGTTCAGTTCGAGGCGGATGTTTTCCAGGCCCAGGTCATCCCACAGGCGGCGGCACATCATGATCATTTCCGCGTCCACGTCCGGGCCGCTGAAGCCGACGGCCTCGCAGCCGAACTGGTAGAACTGGCGATAGCGGCCGCGCTGCGGACGCTCGTGGCGGAACATCGGGCCGGTGTACCACAGGCGCTTCGGGCCTTCGTAGACCAGGTTGTGTTCGATCACCGCGCGCACCGCGCCGGCGGTGCCTTCAGGACGTAGCGTCAGTTTGTCGCCGTTCATCGAATCCTCGAAGGAGTACATTTCCTTTTCGACGATGTCGGTCACGGCGCCGATGGCGCGCGCGAACAGCGAGGTGTTTTCCACGATCGGCGTGCGGATCTGCTGGAAGCCGTAGCTCTGCACCACCGATTGCGCGGTGTTCTCGAACAGCTGCCACAGATGCGAGTCGTTCGGCAGGATGTCGTTCATGCCTTTGACGGCGACGATTTTTTCAGTTTTGGACATTGCTGTAGTTCTTTTTCACGTAGTTCAGGACGATGTCCTGGAATTCTTCGACGATGCGCTCACCGCGTAAGGTCGCAAACTTGGCGCCGTCGACGAACACCGGCGCGGCCGGCGATTCGCCGGTGCCCGGCAGGCTGATGCCGATGTTGGCGTGCTTCGATTCGCCAGGACCGTTGACGATGCAGCCCATCACGGCCACGTTCATCGCCTCGACGCCCGGATAGGTCTTTTTCCATTCCGGCATCTGGTCGCGCAGATAGGTCTGGATGTTGTCGGCCAGCTCCTGGAAGGTGGTCGACGTGGTGCGGCCGCAGCCCGGGCACGCGATCACCATCGGGGTGAATTTGCGCAGGCCCATGGTCTGCAGGATCTCCTGGCCGACCACGACTTCCTTGGTGCGGTCGCCGCCCGGCTCCGGCGTCAGCGAGATGCGGATGGTGTCGCCGATACCCTCTTGCAACAGCACCGACAGCGCCGCCGTCGAGGCGACGATGCCCTTGCTGCCCATGCCGGCCTCGGTCAGGCCGAGGTGCAGCGGATAGTCGCAGCGCTTGGCCAGCTCGCGGTAGACGGCGATCAAATCCTGCACGCCGGAGACCTTGCACGACAGGATGATCTTGTCGCGGCCCAGGCCCAGCTCCTCGGCGCGCACGGCGTTCTCGATGGCGGACGTGATCAGCGCTTCGTACATCACCGCCTGCGCGGTCCATGGTTGGTCGCGGCCGGCGTTTTCGTCCATGATGCGCGCCAGCAGCGCCTGGTCCAGGCTGCCCCAGTTGACGCCGATGCGCACCGGTTTGTCGTAGCGCGCCGCCACTTCGATCATCTGCGCGAACTGCGTGTCGCGCTTGGCGCCCTTGCCCACGTTGCCCGGATTGATGCGGTACTTCGACAGCGCCTTGGCACACTCCGGATAATCGTTCAGCAGCGTATGGCCGTTGTAGTGGAAGTCGCCGACCAGCGGCACGTCGACCTCCATCTTATCGAGCTGCTCGCGGATGTAGGGCACCGCTTCGGCGGCCTCCGGACGGTCCACCGTCAGGCGCACCAACTCCGAACCGGCGCGCGCCAGGTCGCGGATCTGGATCGCGGTCTCGATGGCGTTGGCGGTGTCGGTGTTGGTCATCGACTGCACCACCACAGGCGCGTCGCCGCCGACCCAGATCTTGCGCTGGCCGTGCGCGACCAGCACGCTGCGGCTGGCGCGGCGGTTCGACGGTCCCGAAGGAATAGCTGTTTGCGTTGAAGACATGGCGGTTCTTTTTTAC
>Ga0247809_1001531_pt1 | contig 10389 bp, 11 predicted proteins | sample UWRJL104311B1_FD_180951 | JGI IMG/M metagenome (GOLD analysis project Ga0247809, IMG submission 180951) | Plant litter microbial communities from Arlington Agricultural Research Station in Wisconsin, United States - UWRJ-L104-311B-1 | ecosystem: Environmental > Terrestrial > Plant litter >...
GACACATTGCAAAGTATTACTCTATGTCACATTCCCAAAGAGAGCAAGACCATGCTGGACTTTACCAGATTCCCCGCGTTGAAAAGATTGACCATGTCGGCCTTTGACGTTATGCAAATCGAGACACCTGCAGGCGCGCTGCAAAAGCTCCCCGGAACGTCGCTCAAGCATCTGTGCTTGGATGTCACGCCCGAGGACCAGGAAGAACCATTCACAACAGAGCAGCAGATGGAGTGGGTTTCGTGGCTCACGGAGTTTGCATCCGTGAAGCAATCAAAATACCCCGATAGCAAGCTGGAGGAAGTGTTTGTAAGTACCGCCAGCATATTATAACCCATCTTTTTTTCTTATCTTGCTGGTGCTGCTTTCACACCACACCGGCTGCTAACCACGATGCCACACAGATACAATTCAAATGGATGGTCAAGCCCGCATGGCTAGAACCCGCCAACTTCCGTCCCTGGCCCTGGGCGTATCTCGAGCGCGGGCGGAACGCTCTTGCGAAGTACGGCCTCTCGCTCGGCTACGACGAACCGCTGCTCTCCAAGGAGATGTGGGATATGCTAGCAAGCAGAGTTGTGGAACCGGATGATGACGGGGAGCATTTTGACGCGTCGTCGATATCGCCCACGCGAGTCGAGGCCAGTATGCATGCGACGGAGAGCGCGGCGCTTAGGGGATGGCTGAATGGTCAACGGAGCGATACTCCTCCAAGGGGGAACAGTGGAATGGACGATATTGCTGAGCCGGATGAGGAGATGGAGATGGAGATGGCTGATGATTAATGAGTCTTCGACGGTACTAAGCTCAGCTATCAGTGCTGAATTACCAAAAAAAAAGAGGGCACGGTGGCGATAGGAAATGGACGTTCGAGGAGCACAGATGTTTGTATAGCCGATATATATTTTTTGTAACACCACCTCGACGCAGCTCGATCCATATAGCGGCGCATATTCACAATGGATTCATTCCTAAGACCCAGGTACTTCACATACCCCATACATACATATCCCATACACAAAACACACTGTCTGTACAAATAGCAACAGTGCCCCCCCAGGTCCAGAGAAAGAATACCTTTCCCTCCCATTCTCCAAATTCTTCCATTCCCTCACTCTATATATCTATATATCTCTCCATCTACTTTCTTCTCTCTCTCACCTTCCGCATGACAAAACCTGCTTAGGCTAGTTTCGTGCAAATCCAAATCCAAAATCCAAATCCAAAATCCAAATCCAAATAGGTAATTTAACCAAATTTTCATATATTCGCTCTCTATACAAAACATTCTATCACTCGATTTACCCTACCCTACCTACCTACCTATCTAGCATACCACGCAAGCAATTTCTTTTTACAGTTTTGCTCACCAAAGGCAAGCAAAAATATCACCAAAAGCATCAATGTTGAAGGAAAAAAAAAGATATCTAGGACGAAAATATGATGATGATGATGACATACATACCCTTGAATTTCTCTACATAGGGAGGAAGGCAGGATCTTCCATTTTTCCCCTTCTTTCTTTTATGGAAACAGAGCCACTTTGTTTTCCTAAAAGGTATAATATCGTATACAAGGAAAGGCAGCGAGACTATGTCACAAGGAAACCCGGGGAACAATATAATATATATAGAAATTGCCTTTTCCTTTTTAAAACCCTCCCAAGTAGCTAGCTTCCATTTTTGTGTTGAATTCTCGAGAGAGAGGCAAAAAGAAAACAAAAACAAAAAAAGGAATATAACCCTCCCCCAGCAAAAAATGCAATCCGATGCGCTCGTGCTCCCCATTCAAAATATGCAGTCTCCCCAGCACCACTAACGCTTCAAGATTACATGCATAACTAAGAAAACACAGGGAGAATTTATGAACGGCCATTGCCACCACTCTTGCCCTCCTTCACGGCCTCAAGGACCATATCCTTGGCCTTCTCAATACCATCGGCCGAGCCAGAGATCTCGATACCTTCATCTCTAGCTTGATCCCGGGGAACAGTGATCTTGCAGCCTGTAGCCTTGCGAATGCTGTTGACTTTGCTTCCACCTTGGCCAATGACAAATCTGTAAGTGCTTGGATCTGGGAGGACGAGGAATCCGGTAGAGGTGTTCTTTGATGCTTGCTCAATAGCTGCGAGGAGCGTGGCCTTAGCCTTGGCGACGTTCTCAGCACTTCCGCGGAGGACCCATGGAATCGTACCTTCTAGACCGGCGTCTGTAGCTTGGACGACAGTCCATGAGAATGCGTCGGCGCTAGCTTCATCATCGTCGGTGATTAGAGGCAGGGAGCCTCCATTACCCCGTGAATTAGCTGGTGCGGATGGCTTTGCCGGGATTGGTTGACGATCATGGTTGACAGTGACTTGAAGGTTGTTTTGAAGTCTGCGGAAGAATTGTCCATTGTCTGAAATTATGTGGTGAATGTTTTTGTTCACCTGGATAGTTTCTCCCTCTTGCTCTTTGACAAGTTGCAGAATGTGGGCCTTGGCCTTCTCAACATCTTCCGATAGTCCGACAATCTTTACGCCAGTTTGACCGTTGCCTTGTTGGGGGATGTTCAAGGAGACCTTGAATTTCGATTCAAGATCCTTCTTCGTCTCTCCACCACGACCAATCAGCATTCGGTGTTTGTCTGTTGGCACATCGATCGTTTCGGTTGTTTGGTTTTCTAACTCGGTGATGATTGCTTCCATCGTTGCGATGATCTTATCGACGACATCTTTGCTGCCCTCGATCTTAATCTTGTTTCCATCAGCTTCTTGTTTGGGGAACTGAACGGTCCGAGCAAGTTCACGACGATCATCCGATCCACCGGCTTGAACAACAATCTCACGAAGTTTTGAGCCTGTAATTGATTAGCAAGATTCTTGACGGGACACTGTCCAACTTACCTCCACCACCAATCAAAGCTCTATGGTGCTTCTTGTCCACCTCTAGATGTTTCGTAATGGTGTCATTATAAACATTCTTCTTCTCTTCGATCAGTTTTTTCGCTTGTGCTACTTGTGATTTTGTGCCTCTGATTTGAATGTCTACATTTCCGGATGCATCCTTAGCATCCTTAGAGTTTGGTACATCAATTCTAGCACCGGTGGTGGTTCGAAGCTCATCCATAAGCTTGCCACCTTGACCGATAAGAGAAGGAACTTGACTTTGTTGGACAGAAACAGTTGCTGTGAAAGCGTTGTCTTGCAAGTACTGGACAAGCTCGAGTATTTCTTCTCTAGCACCATCCGCGCCCTTCTTGGGTCCCTTGACAATGACTTCGTTTGGAGCCTGGTCGCGTCTGTTCGACTTCTTGCCAGAATCGCTAGCCGCATCTCCATTTGACTGGTCGTCCTTGACAGGTCGGGCTGATCGCGGAAAGTGGATCTGAACGTTGTACTTCTTTTGTAGCTTGTTGATCTGGGTTCCTCCTTGGCCGATGAGCTCACGGTGGAATTTGGGATCGACTAGCAAAGTATGTGTAGCTTCATCAGCCCACTGGCTTCCTAGCTTGGAGATGTGGGACTTGGCAGCTTCAGCCTTGGCTTTTGGACCCTTCAACTCAACTTTGCCATCATCGACCTTAATATCAACATCAAACTTCTCCCGAAGCTCATTGATAAAGCTACCGCCCTTACCAATGAGTTGATTTGCATGTTTTTGGGGAAAGTCAAAGGACATGGTAAACCCGCGCTCCTTGTCATCTTGGATGGCCTGCTCTACGAAGTTGTTGATCTTTTCAATGAGAGTCTCTACAGCAGGTTTCGGGCCACGGATGGTCAACTTGGTCCCGCTTTGGTTAATCCGAACGGGTATATTGCCAGCCTCTCGTTCCTTGTTCATCTCACTCTTGATGAATTTCTTTAGTTTATCGTGGAATCTGTAGCGGTTAGAAACTAATCGTAGAGAGATTGTGAAACACTTACTTGAAGGGCACATCGACGTCGGTCGAGGATATCTCGGCTTGCGAGCGGAGGGTTTCTAGAATGTGCTTCTGAGCATCTTGTAAACCTCGCTTGAAGGCTTGCACCTGATCAGAGTCAGGTTTCGCACGAGAAACCTTGTAACCAGCGTCTTGTCCGTCCTCTCCCTCGAAAACAAGAATGACATGGCCTTCACCATCATCTGGTACAACGATATGAACACCAAATTCGGATTTGGTCTTAGGATTTACGTCGTTCTTAAGGTAATTGTGGTAGAATGGGTCCACAGCGACTTGAGCAAGTCGGGTTGGAGGATGGGCATTAATTATGAGCTTCATCTCAGATGAGGCGTCGGAAATATTGGCATAATCTCGGGAAACCAACTCCCAGGGAGCTGCACCTGTGGTAAGAATGCGAGTCTTGAAGTCGGCTTCAAGCTGCTCGACCGCCTTGCGTTGACGCAAGTACTGAGTGAGATTCTGGGCATATGCTCTTTGAGCATCTGGTGACTCCTTACTTCTAGAGAGTTTTGGGATATCAACATGACCAGTTTGCAAGCTCGAAGCTTGACCTATGGCTATGTTTTTAGCTGCTGCAATTCTGTCTGATGGGCCAATGATGGTAATTTCATCCTCGTCTTCATCATGAGGTAAGATGATAGCACAACCAGTCTGGCGAAAGAAGTCGTCTGATTTCATCCCTGACCTGCCAATAACAAACTGATGCCTGGCTCGCTGGACCATGAATTGTTCAATTGCTACCTGTTCCTTCAGTTCCTCAACATATCTCTCTATCTCGGACTTCAAGGCTTGGACAGCTAGTCGTTCTCCAGTAAGAGTGATGAAATCTTCCAAGGCAGGTTGGAAGTCTTCAGGTGATTGCGGAGGTGCTTGAGTCTTCCAGGTATGGTATTGGGGGATTCGCATTTCAACACCTTGGTTTTCATGAGATTTGAGCTTCTCATTCTCGGCGATGAAGGCATATAATTCCGCAGGGATTGTGCGAAGCTTGGAGTTTACGGGAGGAGTTCGTGCGCTCGCAATCTTTAGAATTTCGCTTTGGGCGGCTCCAACGGAAAGGGCATTTCCTTCAACCGAGATTTCGATAGTAGGATCATCATCCTCGTCGGTAGGTCGTGGCGTATCCTCCATCTTTGGGATATGGATACGTGCTCCACTCTTTTCTTGAATCTCCTTGATCTTCGAGCCTGCCTTTCCAATTATGTGGGCTCTAGTTGATTGAGGAATGGTAACCTTTTCGGTAATCTGCATAAATGTTAGATCAATCTCATATAGAAAACTAAAAATTATTCATACCTTCGCACCAACCTGAGAGACCACATCCCGTAGAGCTTGTCGAACAGCTTCCACTGATGGGCCAGTGGCAGTAAAAGTAGTACCAGCTGGTCCAGCTGACTGGGTGACAGTCACTTTCTTGGATTTGCGGTTGATATCCTTGAGAATATCTGGGAGAGGCTTCTTCATCTCTTGACGGGGCAAGATTTGAGTTTTCTGCAAAGTGTAATCCTCCCTGACCTGACCAGGAATGTTGATCTTGCGAGGATCTTGCTGAGCTGGTGTAGGCGTAGGTGATTTGGACACACCGTTGGCCGTGCCATTTGTAGGGGCTGGTCTAGATGTTCCACTGAACTGTTTGCGCCAGTCTGCTCCGACAGTTGGCTGTGCTGGCTTAGGTCCTCCTCCAAGAACAGGGAACAGCTCCTCGGATGCTGGGTCAAGATTTGGGCGGCTGTCGGCTTTTGAGGACTCCTCCTTGCGCTTTCCTGCTGCCTTTGCTGATATAGGGGCGGCCCAGCTAGGAACAGGCTCATCACCTGGGCCCTCGAGGATGCTGGAAGAAGTGGGCTCCACGCTGTGCTTCAGATCTGCCTCATCCACCTCGTCCTCTATTGTCGGGTTGTGTACATCGTGTTGCTGCATAAGTTTTTGCGCTGAAGATACACCCGACTCAACGTGGCCATTCGGGGCACCTGAATCTACAGAAGCCATATTGCAAGTTTGGATTATGTAGCTTCAAAAAGGGATAATAGATGTAGGTACAGGTAATTTTTGGCAGAGGTGTCTTGATATATGGGGTTTAAACCTTATTAGCCTGCTAATGTTAGCAGGTGACATGGCACAAGTAACCAAAGCTAACTCACAAAGAAGAAGCAGATCAAATTGCAATGCAATTGATTCCGACTAAGTGGGCAGATATTAAAGGCCACGCAGACAGATATAGAAAGTGGGCAAGGACTACTCCTATATTGTCAAGAATTGCATACAGGGCAATGGGGAGAGATGTTGGAAGGAATATTGGAGAGTATGGATGCGAAGATGCACAGTTTCTGCAAGATGCCGGTGAACTGTGTTCGTTCAAGTTTGTCCTTTGGGAATAATTGTTAGACTTCGGCTTCAAGTGACTGGCGGAGCCGGGGGAATTTTAGTGTGATGCCAAGCGATGGCGAGCAGGTTAGGCTTTATCAGGTATAGCCCCTCGTAAATCTAGTGGGGCACGCATTGTTGTTTTTATACAGGACAATTTCACATGAGCCACTCGTTGTTCTCTTGCTTTCTAGAAGGTCCTAGATAGCTTGAGATACAAAGTGTTATATTATGGTTTACTTTATATCAGGTGTTACAAGGTAATATTGCACTAACTGTGTTCTGTTAATCATTTCTGATTACTAGGAAAGTATCGAAGCAGTAGGTATTACTGTACACACACATTTACACATACATACGTATATGTATGGAGCACATTGTACGGAGTAAAGTCGTTTCCAACTCCATACTCAGGCAGAAAACCTAAAAACACTTTGGTTTCTGGGACTTTTAGAAGAACATAAGTAACTAGCTGATTCTTTGATATACTTCAAAATATCTTTGTTCTTTTGCTCTTGCTTTCTTTTTAAGGACATGCAAGTTATCATTATTTTCATTTTCAATGAGGCAAACAGCTTGAAATCACGTGTGGGATTTCACAGTTAATGTAATTTCGCAGTTAATGTCAAGTTTATTCTGATGCTTAGCGTCTAGTTGAATGATGGGTAGATAGGTTCACAAAACCAAAACGCTGATTGTGTCTGAAACCAAGCAGTGGTGAGCCGTGGGGTAAGCTCTCAGTTTGCTTTAGATTCCCGTTACCGAGTTCTGTTTGAAGGCAAGCACAACTAAATACAGAAGAGAAACCTCTCTTAACCTTACATGTTTCATTCTCAGTACTTCCTACCCGTTGTGAGGTTTTGGTAGTTAACCAAGCCAAGACCAAGCCATGGCGAAGCCATACGCAAAGCAGTAAAAGGGACCAAATCGGGAAGTCTGTTGAACTAAAGGGCAGGTTATTCTCATTCTCCTCTTGAAACAACAAAGCAAAGCATGCGCGAGGAGAATTCTGAACAGATTCACAGCATATATCTCCTAAATCATGTGAGTCTGGCAGGAGACCTACCTGTATCTTCTCTTCGCCTTCAAGGCTGTTACAAGCTCCTTCGGCTTCGGAATCGTCTCAGACTTGTGTAATATAAGCCGACGTGACAGGTACCGTTCGAATTTCTGAGCTCATGTTCCAACGGCTTGTGGGTGCACTACAGCAGCGTTCCGCAATGCGTGGGTGTAGGTGATTTTGGTAACAGTCGAAAGCGTGGATGTTGAAGTTTTTCCTATCAGCGGTTGAAAGCATTGAAGGTGGTTAGTAGACTCTTTGATGAAATTGTAGTTTAAATAGGCGTATCCCATAATTGGTGTCGTCTAGCGCGTGTATATCATATATGGCTGCAAATGCAATCATCCCCAGCTATCCCTTTCATGGTCAATGCTCATTGCCATTTTATTTTCTGTTGGCATGTCTTCCACTTCATCAGTGAAAGGACGATGTGGCTTCCGAGTTCTAGTCTGATTTCGGATGATATCCCGATGCTGAGGTTGTGGTTCGGTTGTGTAAACATTCTTCTTTTGCCTCATGACGGGTAAATACTGTATTACCGCATGATCCATCTTTCATCTCGAGCATTCATGAATTCAAACTCACCAGTCAGTCTGGAGGATTGTCGTGGCTGTGGCAATGCCATTGAGAAATAATAATCCAAACAACTAAGAGATGGAGGTGAGAATGAGTGAGAATGAGTGAGCAGAACCCCGTTCATACGCCACCGATCCCTTGAACAATTCCTTCCAGAAGTTCGGAGGGGAGAGGCAGATATCCCCAATTCAGCCAAACCGAACGAGCCAATGGACGAAATCATTGGCAGCCCCAAGGAACCGAGTGGGATCTATATGGGTGGGCGGGACGGTAAAAATGCTGTGCCCCCTCACCATCAGTGCCTACGTGCCTCGACTCCCGCGCAGTGGTGTTGTGTAAGGAGGCAGATGCAGATGCAGAGGCAGAGACAGAGAGAGGCACATGGAAGGGGGTGGTGGTTAACTGTTAATTCCTAGTATTCCTAGTATACTAGTATATTTACCGTCAAGCACCGCATTGCTCTGGCATGGGATGGCAAGATATGGTGTGTTGCATTATGTATGCGCAGTACATACTTCGTCCAGTACATCACTATCCTATCCTGGAGCGCGCGCAGAGGGATCGTACGTAGCGTAGGAGGCAAATCATTATCTTTTGGCAAAACGTGAGAGTTTTGGGAATGCTGTGGGATGGTCGAACCAGGCAAAAGAACGGCCGCGGTAGGACAGGCTCCATTGGATGGTATTGTTATGGTTGTGAGGTTGTGGATTTGGTTGTGCGGTTGTGTAGTTGTAGTTGTGGTTGTAGTTGTAGTTGTAGTTGTAGTTCTAGTTCTAGTTGTAGTTGGAGTTGGAGTTGGAGCTGGAGCTGGAGTTGTGGGTTTAAACTGTCGATGATGTGATGATGTCGATGTGGACATACATATGCGACGAAACGAATGCATGTACTGTACGTACAGTATGTACTTCTGCTCGGTGCACTCCCCCCACCAGCTCCAGCCCAGCTACGTACGTCGTCACAAGGCTGCATATTATCTGCAGGCATCTCCAGCGCGCGAGAAGTTGAGCTGCCTGACGCGCCTGAGCTTGAATTGACTTGGCGGGTTGGCTGCGGTGACGGTGACGGCGAGGTTGGAGATGGTGATGATGATGATGATGGTGGTGGTGGTAGAGGTAGAGGTGGCGGTAGATTGAGGTCTTTGGTTGTGCCAGGCGGGAATTGAGTAAGTGAGGTTATTCACACATAATGGGCCTACCTACCTACATATAGTACTGGACTTCAAACTTTTAAGCTACACACGACACGGTTGGATGATGGATGATGGAATCTTTTCTGTCTTGTCCCAGCCGTCCAGTTATCCATGCATCCAGTTTATCCCATCATCATAGAGGAGAGAGAGAGAGAGAGAGGTATGTGTATATATATATCAACATACAGTATACATATCATACAGTACCTATCTATCGACAGTAGTATTCTTATTATTTATTATACATGCTATGCCATCCATCCATCCATCCATCCATCCATCCATCCATTCATATTATTATATATCATTCCCCTGCCCTCCCCCCTCCCCTAGCGAGGAGCCCCTCCAAGCACAACACCGTCAGTTCCGTCATCCCAACCCCCGAAACCTGCATCTGGCAGCACGCACTCCAACTCTCCTCCTTTTGCGGTGGTGGTGATGGTGATGATGGTGATGGTGTGGTTGGATTTGCCTTACCTTACCTTACCTTACCTTATTCCTTATCCCTTATCCATACAGTATCCTCATTCCTTATTCCTTATTCCTTATACTTTATCCTTTATCCTCTACCCTTACCCTTATTATATCTTATATTCTTTACCTTTTACACCTTCACACCTTTTACCTTTTTTATGCTTTTTTTGGAATTTGCATTTGGTGTTGCTTTCTTTCCCAGCACCGCCATTAGCCTCGACCCGTCCCTGTCCCCCTCGCCTTCCCCCATATTTTACTGGATACTGGCTCCGGACTGGGACGCTGGTTCAAACCCACACGAGCCACTCACTCTCCCACTCAACGCGTTGTGTGGAAAGTCGACCGTGGAAGAAGAAGAAGCTCGCTCATTCATCCACCCAACCATCCAACCGTCCATCCCATCAATCAATCAATCAATCAATCGCTTGCTTGCGCGAGCACCCAAACCAGCCCAGCAAGCCATCAACCCATCAGCACTCCCGCTTCACTTCACTTCACTTCACTCCACTCCACTCCACTCCACTCCTCTCTCCTCCTCGCCCCAAAAATACAATAGTCATCCACATCCACATCTACATCCACAGCCACATCCATTATCACGCACTTACTCACTCCTCACTCCTCACTCCGGCGGTGGTGGTGTCTACCCAACCCAACCCAGCCAATTCTATGGGATCGCATCTACCAATCTTCCGCTGAACGTTAAAACCTCACAAGCGCCGGTTACTGGTCGTGGTCTGCGCGCCCACTACCAAAACGCCCAATCGCAGGGCAAAACGGCACTTGCCCCCTCCCCTCCAAGCCG
>Ga0247809_1001532_pt1 | contig 10388 bp, 14 predicted proteins | sample UWRJL104311B1_FD_180951 | JGI IMG/M metagenome (GOLD analysis project Ga0247809, IMG submission 180951) | Plant litter microbial communities from Arlington Agricultural Research Station in Wisconsin, United States - UWRJ-L104-311B-1 | ecosystem: Environmental > Terrestrial > Plant litter >...
CACGAAGGCACCAGATGGCTCTTTTGGGATGTCATGATGTGGCGCTATGTGATGACCATTAGTTGTATATAAAGGATGGCTAACTGCCGGCACTGGGGAATCCGCGGGGACCCGTGTTCTAGAAAATGAGATCGGCGAGAACGATACTACCTAGGGCATTGAAGACAAAAGATGTAAGATATCTCGAAGATCTGAGATAGTTCAAGTGCATATTCCCAGCATTGTTGATCCTGGGCCAGGAAAGTGGGTGGATGGCGGTTGACGTGCCCAGAATGTCGGACGACACCGCAAATATCCCAGGAGCCCATATAATAACCTGTACCGTACCGTACCGTGACTTGCACATAAGTAATGATGGCGCTCTCTTCGTTCCTTGAAGGTAATCTTAGCTGCCTACAGAGCATCCAGCCCTGGGAAGCCACGAGGGAAGCTTCCCCCAGCAGAAATGACAGCAGAACGACAGGTGACAATTCGGAGGTCAATTCATGCCGCCTGCAAGGGGAGTAGTTGTTGTTGGGAGGCGCCACGAGTTGCAATGAATTGCCTTTGCCACATCATGATAAAGCGTGATGGTTACTTATGCCGGTTCTAGATGGTGCTTAGTGGTGGGCGGTGGTGCTGTGGCTTGGCAGTCGAGGCACGACGCCGCCAAAATCTTCAGATCATGCATCTTCAGCCTCACCAATACCACAGTAACACCCAGACACCCGTATCCTGTCTCCGAAGCGGGCATCTAAACGAGCAATGCTTGACCTTTTCCCGCATCTAGTCTAGTCGGCCAATCGGATCGATGGCATGCCTTGACCCTCTCGAGCCTTCGAACCACCTTCTCCACCTACGGCGGATTTGTACTAGAACTGTACAAGTACTGTACAGTAGTTGTGTACGTTATACTTTCGTATATGTGTAACCTTTTATTTATAGGACACTCACGTGTTCGACACTCCTTGGAGGTGTTGCGGCTGAACCTTGTGGATGGATGCTCGGACATATCTGCTTGCTTACTTTGTAGCTCTTCGATGATATATTGTCTCTCATGCCAGCTATTTGGTGTTGGCAACATTCAACTGAGCTTTACAGCTAAGTTTGATCCCAACTCACTCCCATACGGTTCTGGGAGGCCTTTTAGGTTTGTAGCCTTTCGCGGGGGAGGGGAAAGGGTGGTCCTGTCGAAGCTAGAGCTTTTCCGTGCTCTCGATTCTTATTTCTTATATTTTGTTTCTTGTTTCTTGTTTCTTGTATCGTTTACACTTATTTGTCGATTAGTGGGGATGTTTCCTACTTTTGAGATTCGGCAGATTTGAGAAAGTAAGGTAAGGATCAAAGACAAAGAGACGATCAGGAAGGTAGCATCCATCAGATGCTCGTCCTTGACCAACATCCTTCAAACCCAAACACCGCACTTTAGCCGAATCTCCTGGCTTATTCTGAAGTGGAACTATTTAGAAGTGAGAGACAGCTCAACTACCATGTTACTATCCAGTAATGAACTTCTATGCTGGAAGTTTAGACGCATTCATGCATTGGACATCTTCATAAAGCTAGGCGGTACTAATTATACCGTCAAAAATACAAAAGTCAAATGTCATGGCAACCTCCAAAGTCAAGATGCTGAGAGCAGCTGTATGCTTAGGGAGCCTCTTCTCACTGTCCAAGATAAAGAAACTGCTTTGATGGTTGCTGTCATAGAAATTAGTTTCAAACACCTCAAATTATTGATCATGAACTGATCCTTTGCCCCCTTGATGCAAATTTGATGGTTTCTTAACCGACCTTACCAGTGTGACAAATGATCGCCATGGTCTATTCAGCAATACGATGCTCGAAGCCTGAGAATTAATAACGGAAAACGTTGTCACTTTAGGCATACATGTGTGAAACTACCATATCAAATTGAATAGTGCGCTGTCGTGGCTTTTTGGAAAGAAAGAATATTTCGCTCCATCTGTTTCACTAGGGTAGCTGGCTTTCCTTTTACCTTGTCGTGGTTTTGCGGAAGGAAAGCATGTTTCGCTTCACCTGCCTTACCAGGGCATATGATCTCACCTTTACCTCGCCTAATAATAAATTATATGAAAAAAGATCCCGACAGGCCGATTTAACGCGAATATCTATACGCTAAAATCGGTATACCAAATTTGTGATAAAGCATAAACGCACCTCCAAAGCCCCCAATCTTAAACCTTTAAACCTATAGCAATACCAAGTCTTCTACGTCTTTCTAGCAAAGTCCCACTGCTGCAAATAGTCAAAGTCGAAGCTCAGTGTGAGGAAGAGATGAGATCGATATCCTGGAGCTATCCTTTACATGTCTCGATTAATGACCGGTTCGTATGTCTCATTTCACTGTCAAGTATTATTGGCTTCGGCTCAACGTGGAGATTTCTCCCGTCTCAATTTGTCTATCCCAAGCTCATATTGCTGCTCTCATCGTATTCCGACTGCACAGCCAGGTTATATGAGTAAACCCTCCCCTACTTAGATTCCCCTTCCTTACAACGACTGTTACTCCACGCCGAACGACCACAAGGACCCCTGGACATTAACCAAGCTAAAATACAGTGCTTTATCAGCCTGAATGCGCAATTCAAAGTTCAGAATTGTAAAATAACGTATACTGGTACTGATAAATGGCTTTTTCACTTACAGAGAGAAAGTTTGGTGGCTCTCACTAATGATGTGGAACACATCATCAAGGATTTCTGGGATAAGTGGAAACACTTTAGAGGTCTCTTTGACATCTCATGTAGTGAGCCTGGTGAGGTATAGGTGTCTTTGGTGACTATGATAGATGTTGATATGATTAGTACGTTTTGATTAGTACAGTACATAGACTATAAATGGAGGCAAACCAGTAACAATCGGCGAATTTTGAGATTTCTAGACCTATGATCGGGTTTCTTCTCACGGTTAATGTTAAAAAAAAAGGTTTAAGATGCTCTTGCCGGTTAAAGAGGAGTCGGCGATGGTCGTGGAGGCTCCTAAATCAGAGATTCAAACGGTGCTAGAAAAGGTGGGTTCACAAGATTAGACTAACTTTGTCAGCCTATGGTTTTATATCTTTCATGTGGCTATTCTTTTCATTCTCTAAATAATGCCGAGTTGAATCTGGCTTCGAATTTCATTTCTTTCCTCAGACCTCTCTACTCTTCTTAGCCAGGATCCAAAGAAAGGGAGCATCTTTTAGATCTTGCTTGATATTGGCTTCAAGCAGCTCGAACCCAGCTGCCTCAACCAGCTCCTTGCAAGTCTTTTTGTCAAAAGCACTCCAGAACATCCGGTCTCCCCCCAACCAGCCATCTTCATAAGAACCGGGATTGTCATCTCCTCCTAAATTAATAAGCAGATACCCACCAGGTTTCACCCACTCTCCAATGCGACTGATAATGACCTTTTGCTCCGGTCGAGGAAGATGGATGACTGAATACAGGCCTACAACAGCATCTAATGATGCAGCTTCAAATTCTAGAGACATCATGTCTCCATGAATAAGCGTTGCTCCAGGGACGTGTTGTTTTGCAAGCTCAATTTGAGCAGCTGAGCTGTTTGGCAAGTTTGTTAGCCTAGTCCCTTCTGGTTTCTGAGGAGTCTAACATATCATTGCCGGTGACAGTAAAATGCTTAGCGAGCAGCTGGGTGGCCGGCACGCCAGCACCACAACCAAGCTCCAGCACCTTGGTGGCCCTCGAAGCAGGCAGCAAAGCAATCAGCTTCTGGATTTCTTCAATCCTGGTCGTAGGGGTCTTTGTAGCCCATTCGAGATATGCTGGGGCTATCTTGTCGTATCCCGCCTCAACAAGACGTTTCACGTCCACCCCGCTTTCAGACTCGCCTGCTGCTTTCGGGTTCATTTTCACAGTTAGTATTTTTGATAGTTTTCGTTGATGATTAAGTCATAAATGGCACTAGATCAACCTTTAAGTAGGCGGGTAGCTGTGTTGTTGTTCTATTATGAGTCACGTGGCAAAGGTATGCAAGTTGATGGTAGCACAGAAACGGTCGCTTGAAACTATCCACAAATTACGCCTAATTCTAGCATTGAGATGATTTTTAAGTATTGGCTGCTGGATTGTACTAATTGATCGAGCAAAAGAATTTATAATATTTCATCATAGTGAGGTCAGAGGGACTGGGTAAATCAAGTTCTTCTGGTGATCAAAAGATGCCCATGCAAATAACTTTCCTCTCCTCCGCAGTCAACTTCTTGAAAACCGCCTCCTCTTTCTCCTTAACTTTCAAATAAAAATCTATGATCTCAGGCCCCAATGCACCGACCAGCTCTTGATCGTTCTTGAGTTTCGTGAGTGATTCTTTCAGGGACGTCGACATCCGCTCCTTGATTCCATACTCCGCAGCTTCTTTCTCATCAATGATCGGCTCTACAAGGAACTTTTTTGGGTCTGTCATCGTCAACACCTTGTCAGTCTCAAATCCAAGTATTCCTGCTGTGAGAATTGCAAGAAATGCTAAGTAGGGATTCATTGTTGCATCCGCACTTCGTAATTCCTAGAGTAACGAATTATCATTAACATTTCAACTGAATACGAGCTCTTTAATATCGAACGACTATATAGGGAAGGCTTAAATCACTACGAAAACTTACCCAATGTGCGGTGTTGATCTTTCGAATAGGCACGAGCCTATTTCCAAGGCCCCAAGCTACCCATTCGTTTTCCCTCACACGGCGATATGAGTCGTAGTTTGGCATATAGAATGCGGCAAGAGCTGTCCATTTTTCCAAAAGACCCGCCAGAAACGAATCTTCTTTCTCCGTGCGAGAAATGGAAAGATGAATATGAGAGCCAACTGATTGGGATTTTTCACTATATAATCGTGAGCATATCTTGCGGAAGAGGCTGGGTATATAAAGAAAGGTCCTACAATGGCTTTGGAAACAGGGTTGCATGTAGTCCACGGTTGGAGCAAACTGATCTGATGGTCTCTTGCATGAAGACTAGAGTATCAGCCGCCTCGAGTGGGGCAAGTGGTTCACCGGTGATCTCAAAGAATCCGCGTGCCCCTTCTCCATGGAACTGACGGATTTGAACTCCAGCCTTCACTAATGAACTCACGATCTCCTCGAGAACCGGCAAATAGGCGTTGCGCAAACTGGCCGTAGAATAGGGATGAGAAGATGTCTGTACTTGCTGAGCTGGAGTGGACTCCGTTGCAGGCTTCATGAGCTGGAATTCTACCTCCACTCCCATAAGAAATTCCAAATCATGCTTTGACTTGGCCGTCTGTTGGAGCTCCTGGAGCCGACTCCTTGGACCTGCGAAACAAATCAGTGAGCAGTACTTAATTAGTAGTATAATACTGACACCTCCTGTACCCCTTCCCCTTCTGAGCCCCACACTCTTCAATAAAGCACCTAACACCAATATTAGTACTTAGGACTTCATGGTTTTTTGTAGGTAGTAATCTACCAATCACTCACATCGCAGAAGCATGTCCAGGTGCATAGTGGCAGACTTTCAAGGTCGACCAGTCAGGCCACAGCCGATCCTCACCAAGGTCGAAGACATCAAAAAATAAGCTGCCGTCAAGGAGAAAACCACCCTGGACACCCGCCGGAGTAGTAACTGCGGTTTTCTTGCGTTCCACCGACAGAGCGTACTGTTTGGTGATTACGCGCACCATAGGTACCCCTGCATAGTCTATCCATTGACATCGAAAAAACTCGATAGTCGGATTAGCATCGATAAACACCTGGAGGTCATTTACCGCGCCAGCATCATGCGAATCACCCATATTGAAGGGTTGATTGACAAACGTTTGCGACGACACATTAGCTCTGGACTAGGAATCACATTCTTTTAAAGAATGTCATGTTCCAGAAGCTTTACAAGCTTTTACATATTGAAGTCTGACATGGACTAAGCATGAATAATTGGAATAATTAGGCCGCATGGCCGATAAAGCTTATTAATTTCAACTATCAGGAGACTGATTTGGGAAGGTGCCATCTTAGCTTCGCCGAGTATCGAGTATAAATGAGTCCTATGACTGTATGGTTGCCATCGTGACTCAGCAACAGTTTAGATGGCGATTCCCAATAATGTTGACTTAGTAGACTTACGAGGCAGAAGGAGCTGCGACAACCATATCATTAACCCCAGCTTCAACAGAAACATGAAATTATAATTTGCCGTATAAGTGTAATTCATTTATTGATATCTTTGCCATGACGCCTAAACCTACATTTCTCCCCAAAGCCTCTTTTTAATTTGACGAAAAATCAGATATTGTTCCCAGCTTCTTGCCCACTTGCGTAGCAGCACCGGTCCTCTTGATTGGGCCGGTTCCCTCTCCTTGCAGCGCTGGCCGTCTATTCACGTTGAATGGGCTTCCTTCAGCTGCCCCATATGCATCTAGCGAGAACAGCGACCAGAAGTACAAGCCGAAAAAGGAAATCAACGCGTCTAAGAAGCCCTTGAAGTTGGTTGGCTTCGAGCTACCAGTTTTCCCACCAAGTGTGTGGCCGACCGAGGAATATACTGGTTTCGCGGGGCCGGCAAGTTTGACAGCGTTCTCGATGGCCGTAGTAAGTTTGCGTTGGTCGGCTCCTTGAATGGTCTCGATCACAGAACCAGAGCGGAAAATGAGGAACGTTGGCATACTAATATGCCTATATTAGCTTATCCGATGTGGCGGGCAAATAGACTACACGTACGCGCGGACGCCATATTTCTGGGAGATTTCCTGTTGATTATCAACGTTGACTTTTGTGAAAGTGACCTTCTTTGGCTGCGAGTGCTTCTTTGCTAGAGCTTCATAGGTAGGGGCAATAGCTTTGCATGGACCACACCAATCTGCATAGACTTTTGACGTGTTAGTTGTTGCCTAAGAGAGAGCTAAAGAGAGCTTACAATCTGTAACTACAATCGAGGAGGTGCTGAGTAGCTTGCTGAACTCAGCAGAGGATCCGATATTCACTGCCATTGCTAGAGACTATTAGAGTGTATTATTTAATTGAGGAAGTAGAAGGTGAGAGTGCGGAAATTCAGAGTATGACGGGTGGAGAACTGGCTGAGGGGAGGTAGAAGGCTGTAATCTGTCATCGAACCCCCCCATGCTAAGGCGATCACGCTACGTACACATTGGATAATATTATCACTGGCCCACTCTTTTTTCTCGCGAGGCTGAAGAAATTATTTCTGAAGCAGCAAGGCCTTGAATCACTTCTCTTCGAACCTTTAGCTTTGGTAATTCCTCGACTCTACAACATTCAATTAGACAGCCGTCATATCAGCAGACTCAATTCTCGGTATCTTATTACAAACGGAGTTTCTGTCAGATATTCAAGATGGGCAGAGGAGAAACCTATACCAAAGTAAGACCTCCATGAAATCCTAGGGACTAGTTATTAAATACAGCAAACAGAAGCGCAAGCGCTTATCTGAAGCGAAACAAAACCTACAAAACAATACTAAAGTCACCCCAAATGGCACGCCGAAGGTGCCAATCGCAGAAGACACCTCGAGACCAACTGCAGTCTTCAAACCCACCCAAGGACGAGACTGGACATTAAGTGTGGCACTGCCAGGAAGTATAATAGCTAAGTCGGTACAGTCAATTCGAATTTTGCATTAAGTGCTAACATAGCATAGCGCACAAAGTCATGAATTGAAAACCTCCATGGCGGGGCAAATTGCGCGAGCTCTGTCTGTTTTCTGCGTTGATGAAATCATTGTCTTTGACGATGGCAACTCCCACTCTTACCAAAACCCCAACGATGAATACACCGGAAAATCGGATCCAGATCATTTTCTGTTTCAACTACTCAGCTATCTCGAAACTCCTGCGCATTTACGAAAACTTCTTTTCCCCATACACCCCAATTTGTCCTCTGCCGGCCAACTCCCTAGTCTCGATCTACCGCATCATCTGAAGCCGAAAGAATGGTGCCCGTACAGGGAAGGAGTAACGCTACCAGGAGCAGATAGTAGAGGCACACTTGTAGAGGCAGGATTAAGGATACCAGTCACAGTGGAGGCTCAAATACCAGAAAACCACAGGGTGACTCTCAAGTTTCTTCCAGGCGCCGAAGCGGCAGCAAAAGACACTAACGCCACGGAAATTAAAGCGGAGCCAGTGAACCCTGAAGAACCGAGAGAAGAAGCAGGGTACTATTGGGGCTTCAACGTCAGAAGAGCGAAAGGTCTGAGCACAGTTTTCACAGAGTGTGGACATGAGGGAGGCTATGATATGACTATTGGAACATCAGAACGAGGGCTGGATATGGAAACATTATACTCTAGTGATGAAGAGCAGAAGGTCGAGAAATTCAAGCACTTGCTAGTTGTTTTTGGTGGAGTCGCTGGACTCGAGGTCGCCGTCAAGAATGACCCAGATTTGCAAAAGCTCGGGGTAGTAGATGCTAAAGTTATGTTTGACAGATGGGTCAATGTTTGCCCTGGGCAAGGCAGTAGGACGATTAGAACCGAAGAAGCTGTTTGGATTGGGCTTATGGGTTTGAGAAGACTCGTTGCGAATAATTAGTAAATACCAAATGTGCAAGCAATTATATGAAAGTTAGAATGGGGGTTAGATTCAAATGGTGAGTGTGAAGTGGCATCTTTGAAATATCATGGGTTGGGCGCTGCTGATACCAGGAGCTGGCTTTTTATCTTGGTTGTAGGGAGAAATATTGAATACAAGGCAGTCATAAAGTCAAGGTAAGCCTGGCTGCCTGGCCTCCTACTCCAACTCTGCCCCTTAACTTTCTCGCTTAATGTATTGGTGGTTTCTCGCATTATTTTCAGGAGTTGATAACTCTCGAAAGCACGAATTGGTGATTTAATCTCATATAATTGTCTTTTTACAATACGACGTTAAAGCGCCGTATCTCGTATTGTTGTGATACTGGTCCAAATACTGACAACGTATCAATCACGTGATACGCTACGTAGTTTGTTAAGAGTCTTTCCAGGCCCAGTGATATTCCCGCTCCTGTTGCTTGTTGCTGTAGCCTAACAAAAAGGACGAAACCCAACAGCTTGCAGTGCTTGACCTTTAACATTACAAACACCCAAAATATACCTTTCACAATACAATACATAACAATACATCTATCTATCACCGCCAAAATAGGTCGCCATCATAAAAATCGCCACCAAAAGGCAAACGAATATTCAGCCCGCAGCAACACCGGTAAACCCAAAAAGCACCGCAAAATGGGCCAAGAACAATCTCAATTCCCTCCGAAGCCCCTTTCCGATATTGTCGATTACATCCTCTCCGATGGAACCCCTAAGAAAATTGTAGTTCTGACAGGCGCTGGTGTCTCAACAGCAAGCGGGATCCCTGATTTCAGATCACCTGAGACTGGACTTTACGCCAACCTCGCACGACTTAATCTTCCCTATCCAGAAGCCGTATTTACGCTTGACTACTTTAAGGACAACCCGTTACCATTCTATACGTTGGCAAAGGAGTTGTATCCAGGGAAGTATTTTCCCACGATATCACATGCTTTTATAGCGTTGTTACATCAGAAGGGGATGTTGGAGATGCTGTTTACACAAAACATTGATTGCTTGGATCGACAGGCTGGAGTGCCTGATGAGAAAATTGTAGAGGCGCATGGCAGTTTTGCGACGCAGAGATGTGTTGATTGTAAGACAACATTTCCGGATACATTGATGGTAAAGGCTGTAGAGAACGCCGAGCCTCCTCACTGCCTGAATCCTGATTGTGTAAGTAACCTTTCCAAGGTAGTTCCGTTGATTACGATGCAACATCTACTAACTTCACCTGTAATATAGAATGGATTGGTGAAGCCAGATATCGTCTTCTTTGGAGAAGGTCTTCCATCCGAATTCTTCGCCAAAAGAGAGTTGATCAAAGACGCTGACCTCCTCATTGTTATGGGTACAAGCCTCGCTGTAGCTCCTTTCAGCATGCTCCCTGACATGGTCCGGGATGATTCAGTCCCAAGAGTTCTCTTTAACCGGGAAAGGGTAGGCAACTTTGGGAGCTCCGAAAATGATTGCATCGTTCTAGATGATTGTGATTCTGGAGTTAGAAAGCTTGCAGAGTAAGTGGGGTTGTTGCTATGTTGTTTACCATCTAACGTCTCTTTGTTATTACTTAAATTGCTGTGACTCTATATGGAATATTAGCTAACTTTAAGTTTACTATAGGGGGTTGGGATGGGCGGACGAGCTAGAAGCGTTATTCCTAGAAGTAGGTGGCAAGGTTAATGCCAACGAGTCTGCCAGACTAAAAGAAGCACGACTTAACATGTCAAACGACGAGATCCTGGAAGCAGAGATAGAAAAGATCACAGAAGAAGTGGATGAGATGTTGCAAATTTCGAAGAATCATACTGAAGAAGTCAAAAATGAGCTTGCAAAGGATGCAGCTAAACACGATAGCTCTTCAGC
>Ga0247809_1001533_pt1 | contig 10384 bp, 8 predicted proteins | sample UWRJL104311B1_FD_180951 | JGI IMG/M metagenome (GOLD analysis project Ga0247809, IMG submission 180951) | Plant litter microbial communities from Arlington Agricultural Research Station in Wisconsin, United States - UWRJ-L104-311B-1 | ecosystem: Environmental > Terrestrial > Plant litter >...
CCGTGCAGCAGGCCTTGGTGACCAGGGTGTAGCAACATCTGCAGATGTTTTTTCCCAACAATGGAATCCTGCCAAATATGCCTTTTCAATAGACAAACAAGGCTTGTCGGTAAGTTACACTCCTTATTTGACAGATTTAGTAAATGATATTTCATTAAGTCAGCTAACCTATTACAACAAAATTAACGAAAGAAGTGCATTTGCTGGTAGCGTGCGCTATTTTAGTGTTGGAGATATTGAATTAAGACAAGATTTAAACGGACCCGTAAATACCGTTAAACCTTCAGAATTTGCAATTGACGGCTCGTATTCCTTAAAATTAAGTGAGGAATTTTCAATGGCTGTCGGCGCAAGGTTTATAAGTTCTAACTTAGGAATTACAACTGAGGGGCAAAGTTTATCTGCAGCTACTTCATTTGCATTTGATGTTGCCGGATTTTATCAGTCTGAAGAAATTGCGTATAGCGATTTCAACGGTAGATGGAGAGCAGGTTTTAATTTTCAAAATCTAGGACCAAAAATTAATTATGATTTAAGCGAAGACACTAACGGAGCAGGATCGAACTTCCTGCCAGCGAATTTAAGATTAGGAGGAGGATTTGACTTTATCCTGGATGATTATAACAAGGTAGCGGTTAGTGTTGAATTGGCAAAACTATTAGTACCAACTCCACAAATACCAGTCCCAACTGCCACAGACTTAAATGGTGATGGCGACACAAGTGACCCAGGAGAAACAAGCGATGGCGTTCAGGAAGCAAACAACAAATACAACTCCATTGGCTGGGTACCTGGCATTTTCAAATCATTCGGAGATGCACCTGAAGGTTTCAGCGAAGAATTAAAAGAAATAACCTATAGTCTAGGGGCTGAATATATGTATCAGGATTCATTTTCTATGAGATTGGGTTATTACCATCAAAGTCCTGAAAAAGGAGCCGTACAATTTTTCTCCCTCGGAGCGGGATTCAAATATAATGTAGTAAAGGTTGATGTATCCTATTTATTCTCAGCATCGAAAGTTAAAAATCCGTTAGAGAATACACTTCGTTTCTCTTTAACTTTTAACTTCGGTGATAAATACGATGAGTATTAATTAAATTATTAAGACATAAAAATAATATAAATCCAAATTTCCAGTTTTAGGGAATTTGGATTTTTTTTCCCAAAAAAAACAATGAAAGAGATAAATATAACATCATCATTTCTGGTATTTGACACATTTGAAGAATTACCAAATGATGTTCAAAATTTAATGACCCATGCTGTAGAAATTCGTAAAAAGGCTTATGCACCATACTCACAATTTAGGGTTGGCTCAGCATTATTATTAGATAATGGAAAAATTATTTTAGGATCTAATCAGGAAAATGCCGCCTACCCATCGGGATTATGTGCTGAACGTGTTGCCATTTTTCATGCCGGGAGTGTTTATCCGGAAGCTAAAATTTTAAAAATGGCCATTACAGCAGCTTCTGACACGAATCAAACTCAGGCTCCTATTCCACCATGTGGCTCCTGCAGACAATCAATTGCAGAATACGAAATCAAACAGGAAACCCCTATAGAAATCTATTTTATGGGAGAAATAGGCGCAATTTATCAATCAGCATCCCTCAAAAACCTGCTCCCTTTCATGTTTGATAAAAAGTTCTTGTAAAAAAAGCCAAAAAGTGCCTTTTAAATTTTAGTTCTTAAATGTAATGTCTTATTTTTGCATCCCGACCCTTCGGGCGCAAATTTGTTAGGAGGAAACTATTTTGCGTTATAGGCAACAATTGATAACACAAAAAAACAACTTTAGCAAAAGAAAGAATTCAGATGAAAGAAGTTACAAAAGAGGTTTACTTAAAGTGGTATGAAGACATGCTGCTTTGGAGAAAGTTTGAAGACAAACTTGCAGCATTATATATCCAACAAAAAGTCAGAGGATTTCTTCACCTCTACAATGGTCAGGAAGCAGTATTAGCAGGAGCTTTGCATGCCATGGATTTGACCAAAGACAAAATGATTACTGCTTACAGAAATCACGTGCAGCCAATTGGTATGGGAGTTGATCCTAGACGTGTTATGGCTGAACTTTTAGGAAAGGCAACCGGAACTTCTAAAGGTATGGGAGGTTCTATGCACATTTTCTCAAAAGAACACCGTTTTTACGGAGGCCACGGAATCGTAGGTGGACAAATTCCAGTTGGAGCCGGATTAGCTTTTGGGGACAAATACTTCAATACAGGAGGAGTTACTATGACCTATTTTGGTGATGGAGCTGCTCGTCAAGGTTCATTACACGAAGCTTTCAACATGGCGATGTTATGGAAATTACCAGTTGTATTTATCGTTGAGAACAATGGTTATGCGATGGGAACTTCTGTTGAAAGAACTGCCAACCATACTGACATCTGGAAACTTGGTTTAGGATATGAAATGCCTTGCGGACCAGTTGACGGAATGAATCCTGTGAAAGTTGCTGAAGCAATGACAGAAGCAATTGACAGAGCACGTCGTGGAGACGGACCAACTTTCCTTGAAATGAAAACGTACCGTTACAGAGGACACTCAATGTCTGATGCACAATTATACCGTTCAAAAGATGAAGTTGAAGAGTATCGTAAAATTGACCCAATTACTCAGGTTTTAGATGTAATTAAGGATCAAAAATATGCTACAGAAGAAGAAATTGAAGTAATTGACCAAAGAGTGAAAGACCTGGTTGAAGAATGTGTGAAATTCGCTGAAGAATCTCCATATCCTGAATTACAACAATTATACGATGTAGTATACGCACAAGAAGACTATCCATTTACACCTCATAAACTATAACATATTATGGCGATAAAAGTAACAATGCCCCGTTTGAGCGATACTATGACGGAAGGAACGGTAGCGACTTGGTTAAAAAAAGTAGGCGATAAAATCAGCGAAGGAGATATCTTAGCTGAAATTGAAACAGATAAAGCAACAATGGAGTTCGAATCTTTTAACGAAGGAACTCTTTTACATATTGGAATTCAGGCTGGAGAAACCGCTCCGGTTGATTCATTATTAGCGATTATTGGAAATGAAGGAGAAGACATTTCAGCTTTATTATCTGGTGGTGACGCTCCTGCTGCTGAAACTCCAAAAGCAGAATCTAAAGAAGCTCCAGCTACAGAAGAAAAAACGGAAACTGCTGCTCCTGCAAAAGCAGCAACTGAATTACCTAAAGGTGTTGTAGTAGTAACTATGCCACGTTTGAGTGATACCATGACTGAAGGAACTGTAGCAACCTGGTTGAAAAAAGAAGGTGACGCTATCGCTGAAGGTGACATCTTAGCTGAAATTGAAACGGACAAAGCTACTATGGAGTTTGAGTCTTTCAATGCCGGAACATTATTATACATCGGAATTCAGGAAGGAAACACTGCTCCTGTTGATAGCTTATTAGCTATTATAGGGCCTGCAGGAACTGACATTTCCGGAATTGCTGACAACTATACTGCCGGAGGTACTGCTTCTGCCAGTGCTCCAGCTGCTGAAGAAAAAGCTGCTCCTGCTGCTGAAAAATCTACGGAAGCAACTACTAGTAATAATTCCAACACTTCAGATGGAAGAATTTTAGCTTCACCTTTAGCTAAAAAAATCGCTTCTGACAAAGGAATTCAATTGAATCAGGTTAAAGGATCAGGAGAAAATGGACGTATTGTAAAAAGCGATATCGAAAACTTCACTCCATCTGCACAATCACAGCCTGCTGCAAATGCTGATGCAACAAAAGCTGAAGCTGCTGCACCAAAAGTATTTGTTCCAGCCGGAGAAGTTTTCACGGAAGAGATCAAAAACTCCCAAATGCGTAAAATTATTGCAAAACGTTTGGCAGAATCTTTATTTACAGCTCCTCACTACAACTTAGTGATCGAAGTAAGCATGGACGATGCAATGGCTGCAAGAGCAACAATCAATACGGTTCCGGATACAAAAGTATCTTTCAACGATATGGTAATTAAAGCTTGTGCTTTAGCCTTGAAAAAACATCCAAAAATTAACTCTCAGTGGAAAGAAGATTCAATCATCATCAACCACCACGTTAATATTGGAGTTGCTGTAGCTGTTGAAGACGGATTAGTAGTTCCTGTATTGAAATTTACAGACGCTATGAGTTTATCTCAAATTAGTGCTTCAGTAAGAGATCTTGCCGGAAGAGCTAAAAACAAAAAACTAGGACCTGCAGAAATGGAAGGAAGTACGTTTACAGTATCTAACCTTGGTATGTTTGGTATTACTGAATTTAATTCAATTATAAACCAGCCAAACTCTGCCATCCTTTCAGTAGGTGCAATTGTTGAGAAACCAGTAGTTAAAAACGGTCAGATTGTAGTTGGAAACACCATGATGTTATCATTAGCGTGCGACCACAGAACAATTGACGGTGCAACCGGTGCTCAATTTTTACAAACATTAAAACAATACATCGAAAGTCCGGTTACCATGCTGGCATAATAATCGATTGTTTTATATATTTTAAATCCCGTTTTGAAATTCAAAACGGGATTTTTTATTTTATTTATTTTTAGCTTCGATCCACTTTGCCATATACTTGGTACTTTTTAAAGTGTGGTACTGGAGTAGACTCCCCATAAAATTATGTAAGCGATGATTTTCAGAATCATTAAAAACTGAATTAACTGCTGTCATTAATTCCTCAGAATATTTTTCTTTTTTATAACATTCATTTACAATCGCAATTCCATTTCTTTGAGATTGTTTCCAAAGATTTTCATCCTGATACAATGAAATGGCATGTCTGGTAAATTCTTCAAGATCATCAGTAATAAAACCATTCCACGGTAAATCTGAGTACATTGCCTCAGAACCAATTGTAGAAGTTACACTTGGAGTTCCGCATTGCATGGCTTCAAGTAATTTGCCTTTTAAACCAGCACCAAATCGAATTGGCGCTAAAACAACTCTGGCATTTTTCACTACCTCATTTGCATCTTCTGCCCTTCCCATGATAAAAAAACCATTTTTAGGTTGATGTAGCTGCAATACTTTTTGTGATGGATAAGCGCCATAAATTTCCAAAACAGCTTCCGGAAAATCTTTTTTAATCAATGGCCAAATCGTTTCTTTTAGATATTGAACGGTATTCCAATTGGGTTCATGCAGAAAATTTCCAATAAAAACAAAATTTTCACGTTCTTCAAATGGAGGTAATTCTAAAAGATCATCTTCAGACATTTCATCGACTAAAAAAGGAAGATAATGTAGTAAACCTGAGTCAATCTTAAAGACTTCATTCAAAATTTTCATTTCAAATTGGGAAATAATAAAAGACAAATCACATCTTAAAATACTGGCAATTTCCCGCTTTGCCACTTCTTCAGATAATAAATCAGTTAACTCAAAAACTCTGTTTTCTTTAAAGGCTTTTTGCCTGGCAATTCTCAAACAATGTAAGTCTTCTGTATCTAATAAACGAATGGCTTTTGGGCAATTCTCTGCCAGCCGCCATCCAAACTGTTCTTCAATCATGAAACGATCAAACAAAACAACATCCGGATTCAGTTCGATTATGAAATCATCAAAACTGGAATTATTCAGTTCAATTGATTTTTTCTCCACTTCAAATTCAGATAAATTAACCATAAAATCACTATCCAAAGCGGGGCTTGCAAATGTGATTTCAAATCCATTCTCTTTAAAAATAGAAATCAATTGCATCATTCGTCCTCCAGCTGCTGAGGAATTAGGTTCAGGCCATACAAAACCTATAATTAAAAGTTTTTTAGTTTGATTCATTATGATTATTTCAAGCTACAAAATAATGCTTTTTTAAGCGTATTTCCATGATATTTGAGGAATATCGGCTATAAAATACTAATTTTGCAGGAATAAATTTTCGAAAATCATGTTAGGATTAAAGTTAGCTACAGACCCTCGCTGGGTAAATATTGTCGAGTCGAACATCGAAGAAATTTTGACTGATCATGCCTGGTGTGAGCAAAAAGCAGCTTCAAACGCCATTAGTTTGGTTACTTACAATTCTGAATTAGAAGAGTTAGTAACTGAAATGCTTGTAATCGCCAGAGAAGAATTAGAGCATTTACAGATGGTTCATGATTTAATCAAGAAAAAAGGACTGACTTTGGGCCGTGAACGAAAAGACCATTATGTAAATGAACTTTTTAAATTTATGAAGAAAGACGGAAGCCGTAAAGATGCACTTTGTGATCGCTTGTTGTTTTCGGCAATGATTGAAGCCAGAAGCTGTGAACGTTTTAAAGTACTTTCTGAAAACATAAAAGATGAAGAACTGGCTAAATTTTACCGTGATTTAATGATTTCAGAGGCAGGACACTACACTACTTTTTTGGGTTTTGCCAGAAAATATGCTGACAATGTTGATATTGACAAACGCTGGAAGGAATGGATTGAGTACGAGGGTTCTATTATTACCAATTATGGAAAAAATGAAACCGTTCACGGATAGTTTTCAATTGAATCTCGTATAAAAAAGCTTTTAACTCAACAAAATTATATGTCGAAAAATAAAACCAAGTCGGTCTTATTAAAAATTGCCAAATATTTAGGAATTACATTTGCTGTAATCTTAGCATTATTATTTTTAACACCTATTATTTTTGCCGATAAAATTAAGGAACAAATCAAGAAAACGGCGAATGAAAGATTAAGTGCAGAACTGAATTATTCTGATGTTTCCTTGTCCTTTTTTCATCATTTTCCTTCTTTGACGTTAACCTTAAATGACTTGAGCCTGAATGGCTCGGCTCCATATAAAAATGAAAAATTCATTAACGCAAAAGAGGTTTCTTTCGGAATTAATGTTGCGAGTTTAATTTTCAATAAAGAAGTTGAAATTGATCAGATATATTTGCTGAATTCTTCTATTAACGTAAAAGTCAACTCTAAAGGAGAAGCTAATTATAATGTATATAAATCATCAAATTCTTCCACTTCCAAAGAAACCAATACTGAGGATGCCTCATTAAAACTTGAAAAAATTGAAATCATCAACAGCAAAATAATTTATGATGATCAAGCGACCAAAGTGCATTTCGATGCTTTCGGATTTGATTACCTTGGAAAAGGAGATTTAAACAAAGCTGTTTTCGATTTATATTCAAAAGCTAAAATTGAAAAACTGAATATTGTTTATGAAGGCGAACCCTATTTGATGAATAAAAAAATCGATGCTGACTTAATTACAAAAGTAAATGTAAACTCGTTATCTTTCTTTTTTCAACAAAACAACTTGAAAATCAATCAGCTTTTGGTCGATTTTAAGGGGAAATTTGACTTTTTAAAAGACGGATACAATATGGATTTGGTAATTAAATCCGACAATAGCGATTTATATGATCTGTTTACGGCTTTTCCACCAAAATACATTACCTGGCTTTCTAAAACTGAAGTAAAAGGAAAAACAAATTTACTCTTTACACTAAAAGGAAAATATATCGCTTCTCAAAATATTGCACCGGATTTAAATCTGGATGTCAAGATAGATAATGGTTTTGTAAATTATAATAAAAGTGCTTTTCCTGTTTCTAATTTGAATTTAGAGGTTAAAACTACAGTTCCTTCTTTAAATCCAGATCTTCTAACAGTTGATGGAAAAAACTTGTCCCTAAACATTAATGAGGATTATTTAAAATCTAAATTCTATGTAAAAGGAATTAATGTACCGGATATAAACGCGGATTTCAAAGCTAAAATCGACCTAGGAAAATTAACTAAAGCATTAGGAATTCCTGACGTAGTTTTAAAAGGAAGTTTGTTTGGAGACGTGAAAGCTAATGGAAAATTTGATTTTAAAAATAAACTTTTTCCAGTAACAAATGGAGTTATTGATTTAGAAAATGGGTATCTGAAAACTAAATATTACCCAAATGCCATTACTAACATTACAATAAAATCTAAAATCACAAACCAAAAAGGAACTTTTGAAGACTTAAAAGTGAAATTAAAACCTGCACAATTTACTTTTGAAGGAAAGCCAATTTTTGTTTCTGCTGATCTGAGTAATTTTAATGATTTATCGTATGATATTAAAGCAAAAGGCGAACTTAATATTAGTAGAATTTACAAAGTTTTTTCTCAAAAAGGACTTGATCTTGATGGTTTTGTAAAAGCTGATTTAGTTTTGAAAGGCAAACAGAGCGATGCTGAAAAAGGAAATTACAGTAAACTTTATAACAAAGGAATTCTCGAACTTCGAAATATCGGAATTGCATCAGAATATCTTCCAAAGAAATTCATTATCAAAGAAGGCATTTTTAAAATCAATCAGGATAAAATGTCTTTCAATAACTTTCTGGCTGGTTACGGCGAATCAGATTTTACAATGAATGGTTATTTGCAGAATGTTTTTAATTATGCAACTACAAATACAGGAGTTTTAAAAGGCTCCTTCAAACTTGCTTCACGATATATTAATGTTGACGAGTTTATGTCGAGTACTCCTGTAAATACTTCCGCAACTGAGACAAAAACAGGAACTCCAACTTCTAAAGCTGACGCAAAGCAAACGGGAGTTATCATAATTCCTACGAATTTGAATTTACAGTTTACAGCCAATGTACAAAAGGTAAATTTTGATAAATTGAATCTTCAAAATGCTGTTGGAAATTTAAATGTAAATAAAGGAAAACTTTCGATGCAAAACACTGGCTTTAATTTAATTGGATGCAATGTGGGCATGAATGCCAATTATCAATCCATCACGCCTCAAAAAGCAAATTTCGATTATAGCATAAAAGCTTCGGATTTTGATATCAAAAGAGCCTATAACGAAGTGGAAGTGTTTCGAAAAATGGCAAGTGCCGCTGAAAAAGCTCAGGGAATTGTCTCTTTGGATTACCAATTAAAAGGACGCTTAAATGGTAACATGCAACCTGTCTATCCTTCTTTAATTGGCGGAGGAACACTTTCTGTAAAAGATGTAAAAGTAAGAGGATTGAAAATGTTTAATGCTGTGAGCAAACAAACAAGTTCCGAAGCTATTAAAAATCCTGATGTCTCGAAAGTAGATATTAAAACTACCATCAAAAATAATATTATGACGATTGAGCGATTCAAATTTAAATTTGCCGGCTTTCGACCAAGAATTGAAGGTACAACAAGTTTAGACGGGCGCCTGAACTTAAAAATGCGTTTAGGCCTTCCTCCTCTCGGAATTTTTGGAATTCCGCTGACAGTAACCGGAACACAGGATAATCCTAAAATAAAATTAGGCCGAAAAACGGAAGATCTTGAAGAAACTAAAGATACTGATGAATAAAATCCTGAAACCTGTTCAATTTTGAGCAGGTTTTTTTTATTACTCACGAAGCTTTGATACGATGTACAATATTACTCTTCGAATACACAAGTATAAAAATGCACCAATTAATGCTAATATAGATCCAATTGCGGTTGGAAGAACAGCTCCGAAAGTAAAAGTCATTCCAATTACAAAACCAAGAATATACTCTGATTTGTAGATTGGAAAAAACAATGCCAATACAAAAGTGCCAACAAGCAGATAGGCTGGGATATCTGAATAACCTAAAGTAAAAAAGACCGAAAGAAATATTCCAAAAATTAAAGCAGCAAGAAATCCACAAATTGTATTAACCGGAATATTTGCCTTTTGTAAATTTTGATCTTCCTTTATGATTACTCTTTTTTTCATTCGATATAATAAAAAGCAAGAAAGTAACGGAAGCAAAAGACCACCCCACCAATTAGAAATTTCAGGTAAATCTTTATCTGCCAATATATGATGACTGGGAACTCCTCCATGATGATGATTCCAAATTAGCAATCCCTAAATTAAAATGAATACCATTACCGTGATATACAATTGGAATTTAACAAACATGTTTTCGTTCATAAATCTGATTTATTGGTTTTGCTTTTAAAATCAAGCATTATCATTTAGTAAGTAGTACAATCTTATAAAATGTTACAAAACCGAATCAGTTCAATTGATTTAAATAATTATTTGAAAATCTATTTAGAAATAATTACTTAATAATCAAAAAACAAAAAACCCGTTCTTTTCAGAACGGGTTTTGTAATAAGTAATCTAATGATTATGCTTCGAATGGAAGGATAGATACATAAGATTTGTTATCTCTTTTCTTTTGGAACTTAACAACTCCAGCTACTCTTGCGTGTAGTGTGTGATCTTTACTAATGTAAACATTTTCACCTGGATTGTGTTTTGAACCTCTTTGTCTAACGATGATGTTCCCAGCAATAGCAGCCTGACCTCCAAAAATCTTAACGCCTAAACGTTTTGATTCTGATTCTCTACCATTCTTCGAACTACCGACACCTTTCTTGTGAGCCATGACGTATGAGTTTAAATATTGTTATTATTCTTTAGTAGCTTCTTTTT
>Ga0247809_1001534_pt1 | contig 10381 bp, 9 predicted proteins | sample UWRJL104311B1_FD_180951 | JGI IMG/M metagenome (GOLD analysis project Ga0247809, IMG submission 180951) | Plant litter microbial communities from Arlington Agricultural Research Station in Wisconsin, United States - UWRJ-L104-311B-1 | ecosystem: Environmental > Terrestrial > Plant litter >...
ATGGAGACTTCATGGTGCCAAGACACGGTCCAAAAGGTGTTTTGGTATTTGATTTGGAGAGTGAGCGTACATTTGAATCAATAGATTTGACAAAGGAAGAAAGTCCGTTGACTTGCATCCCCTAGAGTCGCTATGCTCCGAGCTCCTTCGAAACTTTCAATGATATGTCGGTACACATCTAATTTCCATCCATGTCTATCATTCAGATGTCTATCCTCTTCGCCATGGAGTTACTCTGCTGGATGTTGGATTACATCTCGTAGTGACGTTCTCTTCCTGCCACTTCCACATACGTACTGCCTTAATGTAAAAAGTCCTCCAAGCACGCTGAGCTTTGCACTCCAAGGCTTCCGTCTTCTCGTCCTTTCCTTCACGATAACATATGTGAGAATTCGGAGAACGTGGCCAAGTCGCCTGGTTGAAAGCCTGCCACAGTAATAACAACATGGGTGAGACCGCCATGTTATGTGTTCTGGATATAGTCGTGATGAGATAGTTCAGTGGCGTTTGAAGACAGTCCAATGCGAACAGTCTATGAACACAAAATCGTGTGATTGAGCGAGTCCTTTTCGTCCCCATGCTCGTTCTATGGAATCAAGGCGAGAGGACTATCGGTTCCTCCTTCGGTCTCTTGAAACAGTTCTCTCCAACTGTGTGGTCACTGCTCTTGGCGACTTGCAAATTCTTTGCATCCTCTTCCCGCTTTCTCTTCAATCTGGCGTTTTGAATCCTTGCTTCGATCATGGCGTCAAGATCTGTTCTCGAGTCTGTAGGGGGCGTATATATTGGTGTAGCGCCTTGTGTTTGTTCGACTGTGACTGGCACTGGGAGTCTATCGGAACGCTCTTTTCCCGTTCCCTTCTGTGTACTGCTACAATGGTCTTCCCATTCGCGCTTGAGACCTTGTGGATCTTTAGCCGTTCGCAGAAACTCTCGAAAAAGTGCTGCCTGCTTCTGTGCGGTGGTGCTAGCCCAGTATAGAGAAAGAGCGTCCGTCTCGCCACCGGCGATGATTGGAGTTTGAGGCGGTGTCGCTGTCTGGAGTGCAGTGATATTGGGATGCGAAGCAGGAACTATAGCCTGCTCACCAAGCAAGCGGCTGTTGTCGATGCTGCTACTGTGTGTGGTGCCTGACGTTGTGATTTCATTTGCCACCTGCAACATTTGTTTTGTCTTACTGAGAAAGATCGGGTATAATCGACCATCGTCTTCGAGCACAAGTTGATACCATTTTGTGAGTTTGTTCTTGAATATTGAGAACATAGTTGCCATAATAAAGTTCTGGTTGTCGGATATTGACAAGAGGGGCTTGAGGTTTTGGCGGACCACACCTTTCAATGTGTCGATAGCTTCTTGTGGCCATGCATTAACGTCACGCAAGGCCATATACATAGTCCGCCTTCTGACGTTATCTGGTTGACTGTCTAGAGGATGTGTGAGATTGGAGTGGTTCATGTGAGAAGGAGCTTCGTATGTGATTGTTTGCAGATGTTCAGGTCGTGCGGTCGTAGCTTCAACGAATGGTGCTTGCCCTGCTTTCTGCATACCGTTTCTAGGTAAATATCTTTCGGCTGTGCGAACACTTGGTACGACACTCATTTGCGGACTTGGTGTGTTGGGGCTTTGTATTGGAGGCTGCATGGAGGATGCGGAGGTCGATCTTTGATGGATTGGCTGCGTAGTTTCTGCAATACTCGTCGCGTGTGTGACTGTAGGATGCGACAAGTAAGTGTGCCGCTTAGCAACATGCCTCCTGCGACCATGTTAGCATATACTCCAGCACGAATCCTTCCACACATCATACTCTAGTTCTGGTTGTGTAGCATAAACTGCAGTGCATGCGAGGACGCGGCAATGCCATCGTCCATCATTTGGCGGTCTATACATAGGAGCATACAGCAATGGGAACGAGAGGTATTCAGAACATCGAAATCCGTCGTCTTTCACTTTCAACTTGAAGTGCGACAAGCTCTTGCTTTCATTCGTGGAATATGGGTTCCAGAAGCGGATAGAGTGAGTTGGTGGCTGTATCTTTGCACAAACCTTTCCTTTTCCAACTTACACTTTCTCCTGCGGTATACACATCCTGCAGTTGTTTGTTCAAAAGGTTGTCACACACAAACATATGTGTGCAATAAGAATGTACAGCAACATTTGTGTAGGACTGTAGGTGGATTCTCCTCGTCTTTCAGAGTCGCGTCGATAAGCGGTGTGGTGACATTCCTGGGTGCGTCTTCACGTGCAGATACTGTAGGGCTGAGACAATCGATATCGAGTATCTGCATCAGGAAAGCTGTCATCCCTTTCGTACTCGCAGCATTAATGGATTTCAGATCCAGAACAGTGATTGCTCTTCAACTACGAGCATAGTGATCGGTAACAACAATATGTGCACGCCTTAATCCGAAATCTCAGTCGCAGCTGTACACTGCTATTCTTGACATCCCCACAACATGGCAACACAGCTCACATCTCTCGACCCCTCCGACCCAAACCTCACCTCTTCCCAAGCATTCTCCCATGCCCTTCCTCAAATCCGCCAATTTCATCGTCAGCTCTCTACGACTCTCGACGACAAAAATGCGCGTCTTCGCACCCTGGTGGGTGGCAGCTATCGCGAACTTCTGGGAACCGCAGAAACAATACTAGAAATGCGCAAGGAGATACAGGTCGTTGAGGCAAAACTTGGGCGTATTGGCGAGGGGTGTGGGAGGGAGAGTATTGGGAGAGGAGTTCGAGGTTTGGGAAAGCTACATGGTGAGGGAGGGAGGGGTTGGGAGTTACGTCGGAAGGAGCTCGAATGGATTGCCAAAATCAAGGAATTGAGTGCTTGCGCTTTGGTGGTTGGCAGGCTGCTCAAGAAGGCTACGCTTGTTGTAGAAGAGCGTGGTGAAAGTCTTGTGCTTGCCGCCAAAATCCTTGTGCTTAGTAGGCTTTTGGGGAAGAGTGTGAGTGATTTGGCAGGAGAGCGAGATCAAGATGATCAAGATGTCGCAGAAGAATTGAAAAGAAGACTTGGTACACTTAGAAGACGCCTGCTCAGGACAATCGAAACAACCCTGCTAAAAACCACCACCGAGCCGAAGGATGGTCTCACCCAAGCTCTTGCTGCTTACAGTCTGGCCACAAGTTCTGGTGCAAAAGATGTACTGCGACACTTCCTACATATCAGAGGAGAGGCTATTGCTTTGGCTTTTGAATATGACGAAAGCAAGAACTCGGAAAACGACAGAGGTCTCAAGGCCATGAAGTTGTACACAGCAACCCTGCTTGACGTGCAAGCTTTAGTCCCTAGAACGCTTTCAGAAGCGCTTGCAAGACTCAAGACAACGGCAATCTTGAAGGACGAAACTGTTCGAGAGCTCGAAGGTCTGCGTCTGGATGTATGTGAGAAGTGGCTTGGCGACGAGATCTCACACTTCACCCCATATCTGCGACATGATGACTTGGATATCTCCCATGCTTCTGACACGCTCAAACGATGGTCAAAGAGAGCCATGGAAGTTCTATTGCAAGGTCTGACGCAAGACCTGCAAGGATCCCCCGACTTTAGGAGCGTCATCGAACTTCGTACACAGATCTTGGATTTTTGGATCAAGGAAGGTGGTAAAGCAAAGGGGTTTGATCCGTCCATATTGCTTGATGGAGTACGTAGAGTTATCAATGAACGATTAGTGGAACTGCTCGATTCCAGAGTGTCCAAACTACACCTGATTGGCACAGAAGTAGAAGCTACTCTTGGTTCATGGGAGCGCGGCGTAACAGACAAATATGATACGCTATGGGATGAGAGCATGCTTACTATGGAAATCAGCGATGGTGCAACGTCGTTCAAGGATGCGATACTATCCCGATCGAACGGTCGCAACGATCCTGTTCGCCGTGTCTTTAACGGCTACAGAACATGGCGTCACCTGATTGATGAGATCACGATACTTGTAGAGCAATTGGGGAAGCAGAGATGGGACGATAACCTTGAAGATATTGAAGATGACCTTGTTCTCGAGTCGAGAAATACTGCTTTGAGTCAAGAAGATCCGCAAATGTTACACGACGAGCTAGATACTAGATTACAGACTGCTTTCCAGGAGCTGCATATGAGAATTGAGCAACTACTCAAGAAGTATCAAGACCACGAGAGCATTGGTCAGATACCCATCTACGCTTTGCGTGTCATCCGCGATATCAGGGCAAACCTACCAACAGGCACAGCTTTGCGCAGTTTTGGTCTATCCCTGATCCCAGAACTGCATCAGCAATTAGCGAATTCGATATCGCTCAAGAGCGTCTCCGCATTTGTTAAAAATTCAAGGTGGAAAAGGGTTTCGGCTAGAGCACTGTGGGAAGGGGATCCAGAGTTGCCCGTACAGCCTACACCAAACACCTTCAAGTTCTTGCGTGCTTTGTCCAAGGCTATGGGTGATGCAGGCAGTGATTTGTGGAGCTTGCATGCTGTGCAAATGCTGAAAGGCCACATCAGCACAGAGCTCAGCAAAAGCTGGGTACTCCCACCCGCGAATAAGGAGCCGCACAAGCTCAATGGTACAGCAGCTACTGGCGATTCTGAAGTGGTGGTTAGTGCAGAGGAAGAGATTGAAGGGGTCGAAGGTGGTGAAGATAGAGATGTTCTTCAGAGAGAGCTACTGATACAATCTCTATTTGATCTCCTTGTGATCAAGGAGGTATTTGTCAGTAATGGAAGTGAATGGGTACTGGTAGAGAAGGACATAGACGCGAAACTAGATTTAGACACAAGCTCGAAGAGACGACTGCAGCATGGAGCGAGGGAGTTCTGGAAGCGAACAAGTTTATTGTTTGGGTTGTTGGCGTGATAGTAGCATACTTTGTTGTGCTGCATGATAATTTACGAATGTGACAGTGGCTTGCTCTCTGTTTTTCTGATATGAATATTCTCAGACGCACACAGATTGTCTTCGACACTTGATAAACTACCTGATTGTGGAGTTGTCCAATCAGAAAGGGCTGTGCCTGACTGCTGCATGGTGATATCACCACTTTGTAAATTTTGGATTCTGTCTTGACCGTGCTCACTCACTCATCTAGTGCATGTTGCCATACTGCGGACCCTTTCCAATAAGACATAGTCAAGTGAGTTTCTTTCGACAAGCCTTTTCTTACGGAAATTTCAGATTACTCTTACTGATCAGCTTTCCCATCTTTCTGTCTACCCCACCAATCACCACCCCACCAGTATCTACGTCTCTTGTCCTTACAATTACCTTGCCCTCGACGTCGTCCTCATCTTCGTATCTATCTTTCAGTTTCGCGCATTCTCCTGCATAACTTCTTCGTCACGTAGCTCAAGATGGGTTCCACTGCTCCAGAAGACCAATCCAAAGCCCCTTCAATCAGCGTCAACGACCTGTCCTACCGCTTCCAAAACGACACCCTTGGCCTCAAATCCCTAACGCTCTCCCTTCCACCACGCTCGCGCACCCTCCTTATTGGCGCCAACGGCGCTGGCAAAACCACTCTGCTGCGTCTCCTTGCCGGTAAACGTCTCGCGCCCGTAAACACGATTCGCATTGGTGGCTTAGATCCTTTTAAAGATGGTCTCGAAGGTGTCACATATCTAGGACTAGAGTGGGTGTTGAATCCAATTGTCAGGACGGATATCGGAGTGCAAGAGTTGTTGAAGAGTGTAGGTGGGGATTTCTACAAGGACAGGAGGGACGAGTTGGTGCAAGTCCTGGATATCGATTTGGATTGGAGGATGCATGCTGTCTCTGACGGAGAGAGGAGAAGAGTTCAGCTCGCAATGGGTCTCATTCGACCATGGCGCATCCTTCTCCTCGACGAGATCACGGTCGACTTGGATCTCCTCTCCCGTTCCAATTTCCTTGCGTTCCTCAAGAAAGAAACCGAGACGCGAGAGTGCACCATTGTCTACGCCACTCATATCTTGGATAATTTGGCAGAGTGGCCTACTCACTTGGTACATATGAGTTTAGGGAAGGTCAAGGAGTGGGGTGGTATTGAGACTTTTGATGTCGAGGGCAGGTTTGGACAAAGTGGGAATTCGAAGTTGGGAGAGTTGGTGTTGGGATGGTTGCAAGAGGATCTGAAGGAGAGAGGCCCTCGAAACAAAGGGCTGGGGAGTGCTGGCACGGCGTATATGCAAGCCGGGATGGGTGGGTATGGTCTGGAGAAGAAAATCGAGGAATGATGGGACGGAGCAAGGCTAGAGTGAGTGGTTTGTTCTTGTGTATTTTTGCAGTCGAGTTAGGGGCATTCAACAATGCTGGATCTGTCATGTGGTTTTCAACAAGGCTTCGGAGTTTACAGATCATGAAATGTTTTAGCATAGATTGGTGTTCAACAGGATATATCATAGGTCGAGCGGGCATATCAACAGCTCTTGGAATCAGGCATTTTATGGCGCATGTTTTTCAACGTAATTCGGTTCTGGCATATGATGGGAAAATAGATTCGTCTATAGCACCTGTGGAGGTTTTCAACTACTCGTCTTAGACATAGCATCAAGAGGTGTTCGATATGGCATAGATTAGGTATTACAAGAAAATTAACACCTCGTGGTTCCACACCGGCACTTTATCGTACACTTTATCCCTCACCGCAATAATCTCGTCAAAACACAGTTGCAAGCAAGCATTGTATCATGAAAGGACTTTACCTCTACGTGTATAGAAAGACTGCTAGATCCCCTGCTTCAAAATATCTATTGTAAAGAGCCATGAGTCGTGTGTCTATGAGGTGGATTTCCAAATGACATCTAGAGCTATCAGCTGTTCACCTGGAGTCTTAGAGAGTATATACGAAGCGAACTATCCTCGCTGGCAACCGCAAGATCGTGCTGTGCAATAACATTCTCCGCGTTTTTCTCACTTGGTTTCCATGCCAGTTGAGTAATGCTTCTCGAAGGGAAGGGGTAATTGCTACATCCATCAGCATCCTCGCATTTTCGTTGACACGAATCAGAGCACTGACCTTGAGTAATCAACCTCCACCGCCGTAGCTTCACAGCTCTTGCTATCAACACCGTAGATACTCAGCTTACCTGCTTCCGTACCGATAGCCACATATAATTTGCCATCGATAGCAACGTCTAGGGTATCGATAGCAGTGATTGGACTATCTTGCGGAATAGTGGCCTTGCAGACAAATTGTTGAGAGTCTGGCTCCTTCGCCCAAACTTTGACTTGCTTCTCTCTTCCGGCTGTGACGAATGAGAGTTTTTCTGTCGGAAGCCAAGCCGCATCGAGTATCATTCTTGTATGACCTTTCGGATTTGCTTCCTGCAGTTTATACGTCTGGCTATTGTCCTCTCGCTGAAAGACAGCCCATTGCCTGTCCCTTCCCACACTCAGAAGATGAGAGTCATCGGCTGAGAATCGAAGTCGTGTGATTGTTGAAGCATGTGCTGTAAGGGGAGGTTTAATCTCTAACCAATCATTAGTCTCGAATATACGAATGACAGCGTGATCTATCGAGCTCGCTCGACAGGCAGTAGCGATCAGAGTTCCGTCGTGTGATGCTGCAAGAGCGGAAATCTCATAGCCGTGACCGTACAGCTTTTCAATCTCGGGCCAGAGCGTATGTCGAGACAATTGATCTTCGAGAGGAGGTTGGTTGAGATCTAACTTTTGCCCTGTAATTTTATCCTCTGCTTGTGCTGCAGAGTCGTTTTCCTCAATTGCCTTGTTTGAAAGTCCCAGCACAGGCATATTAGCAGCGTCGGGCATCTGCTCGATAGAAGAGCTATTGATATTGCTTAATTTTTTAAGCAAAGTGGCTACACTCTTTGGCTCATCAAAAACACGCAACAGCTTCTCATCGGCTCCCGAAACGAATCTTGTAGCACCGAGAGAGTCGATGCAGTTGAGATCATATCCGTGAATCTGTGGTCGTGCCATCTCGTGCCAGGTGTTTCGACTCTCCTCTTTCCATTGAGCGTGTAAACGGGTTGTCTGATCTGTGCTTGTTGACAAGAGGTATTCACCATTTTGGGCCCAGGCAATGCCTGTAATAGATTGTGTGTGGCCGCTTGTGCCCACATTCTGATTCCATCTATCCTCAATGACATCGTGATCCCACAATCTCCAACTGCCCGTTCGACCAAGGGTGACCACAGTTTCTCCGGAAGGTGACCACAGTCCTGCCCAGAACCCTCCTGTACTTCCTGTTGCAGTTGTCGATCCTTTTTCTTGACTGATTTCGCCGAGTCTGGCAACAGTAATCCAGACACCAGTCGCCTCATCAGGTTGCCAGATAGCTAGAGAATTGTCTGCGGAGGCAGATAATAATTGAAGTTTGTCTCCAGCATATGACCGCCACTTGGTACTATAAATCCAATCTTCGTGGCCGAGCAGAAGTGCTTCGAAGGTAGCGCTGTAGTCAAGATTACCTGCTTTGAAGCGATGTGCTTTGTTTGATAATGACCTCCCAGGCATAAAAGAACCCAACGAAGGATCCTGATTTGCTGCTGCAGTTGGTAATTCTTTGCCTTGATGAATCCGCCACAATCTGATATACTTGTCTTGACTTGCCGAAGCCAATATCAAATCAGCATCTGGTGCAAACGTTTCTGTTGTGAACTCAAGAGACCTGATCCACCCCTCATGACCAGAGAGTGTGGCTTGGAGTGTGAATTCTGGGTTCTCCTTTGGATCTAGAACATATAGCTGGATAATGTCTTTTGTACCAGCGACAGCAAGGATGAAAGAGCCATTCTCGAGAGAGAGTGCACTCATAGCCAGTGCAAGTGGGAAGAATCGAGGAGTGATGTTTATGGTCTGCTTTAACGAAGCCACATTCTGCTCATCCAGTGACCAGATCTTGACTGTTGAGTCTGCTGATCCAGTTGCAAACAGCTTAGATCGATCATTGACAGCGACACAATTGAGTGAGCTTTGATGGTCCGTCAAGACCTGAGTACACGAGTACCGTTTGGAAACGACATCTTTGGTCCATATTCTCACCGTCTTATCCACTGATCCTGTAATGAGCACCCCGGAAGTTTCTGGAACGAACTTCACCGCGTTGACGATGTCTATATGACCCGAAAGGATGTCAATCACTTCTGGTAGTGTTTCTTCACCAGCCTAGATTTTGTGTGAGCTTGGACAATCACAGGTTGAGGTAACAACAACGTACCTGAGGCCTCCAGAGAACTACGTTTCGATCGGCACCATATGCTAACAAGCCTGAGATAGCATCCCAGTCTGCTGCCGATGGATGGCGATTCGCTCCGCTCGCCAGATATGACGTCTCTGCGAGGACGGCATTCATTTTGAAGAAATTTCAGCGACAAATGATAATCGGGCGCGGACTACTCATGCAATATTTATCACCTCATCATAGTCGCACCCTTCTTATTGAGTTGATTATGACTGCGGCCCTGTTGTGTTGATACTTGCGCAACGAAACGTGTTTGTCATGTTGCTGAGGTTCTCGAGTGAAAATTTAGGCGAGTTTCATTTTGGATCATTGTCATGGCACCTCAACAACGTCGTACCTTCCTTTCTTTCTTTTCATTACAGAGCTTCATTCCTTGCATTATTAAACCAACACAATGTCTAGTCAAGAGACAATACCTATCATAGTAGAGTTCTCGTAAGTTAATAATCATTGTCTATAAGCACTCTATTGATTGTTATTATAGCGGCGGCTTGGAGATGCTGTTCTCAGATGAGCGGAAGCATCAAATTTCAGTTCCCAAACGAGACGCCAAAGGCAGACCAGTGACAGTTGGCTGGCTGGTCAATCATCTATGCGAGACTTTGATGAGGGATTCAAGAAAAGAATTATTCGTTCTGGATGACCATGTGTAAGCGCTGTTGAGTCCTGCTCTCTCGTTTTCCCACTTGCGCACCCGTAACGACACCATCAGCTCGTCAAGGCTACAGCTGCATGCAGGTTTCATTTGCTGTCACTTCTAGTCATCTATCACGAAGTTGATTCGCCCTCCGGGATGTCTTAGAGCTCTGGCTGACAGCTCTTACGTGCATACACAGTCGGCCAGGAATCCTGGTCCTCATCAATGACGCAGACTGGGAACTTGAGGGCGAAGCCTCCTACGTTTTACAAGCGAACGACAACATTCTGTTTGTGTCAACACTGCATGGTGGCTGAGAAAGGAGATGGGGAAAAGTGATGGAACCTGGCCCGGAGTCGCAGTAGTTGATAGCTCACACTGTGCTGGGCCGACGACTCCTCAAGCGCCACCTGAGAAATTGTTCGAGGTCTTCGAAAAAAAATCTGTCACCTATCATTTAGTCATGTTGCCCTTGCACAATATCGTGTCTACGCTGTGTGCAGAGGATCCCAGGATTAGGGATGTAGGGTGCATATGGCATTCCACCAACAGCAGTTGATAGCAAGGTTTAGAGACGCAAGCACA
>Ga0247809_1001536_pt1 | contig 10371 bp, 9 predicted proteins | sample UWRJL104311B1_FD_180951 | JGI IMG/M metagenome (GOLD analysis project Ga0247809, IMG submission 180951) | Plant litter microbial communities from Arlington Agricultural Research Station in Wisconsin, United States - UWRJ-L104-311B-1 | ecosystem: Environmental > Terrestrial > Plant litter >...
GTTGACGTGGGAGAGCCACTCGGGCTGGTCGGGGTGCCCGTCGATCTTGATCTTCGAGACGAAGGTCTCGTATCCGCCGATGATCACCATGATCAGCAGGTTCGCGATCATCACGACGTCGATCAGACCGAGCACCGAGAGCATGATCTCGGCCTCTTCGATGTGGATGCCCTTGCCGTCGAAGAACCCGGCGAACACCGACTCGGCGAGGTGGAACAGCTCGACCATGAAGACGACGACGTAGACGACCTGGGCCACGATGAGCCCGAGGTAGAGCGGAGCCTGCAGCCAGCGGCTGAAGAAGATCAGGTAGCCGACCCCGGAGACCCAGGCGGATTGTTGGCGGTATTCACGGGGGCTGGTGGGTATTTCGCTCACCCGGCCGATTGTATGGGGGCCAACCTGTGAGTCCTGTATCGTGGTGAGCCGCGAAGGGGAGTATCCCACCTCGCTGCGATCGTCAACACGAGCCCCGCCGCCGCGGCTCCGGTAGCAGCGGCCGTTCCTCACAATGGAATCGGCGGGAGAGACTTTCGGGCTTTGCCCTGCCCGCATCTTCTCCGAAACGGAACCACCACATGGACCTCGAGCTGCCCCTGGCGTTCGAAATCGGCTCGTACGCCGTGCTCATCGCGATCGTGATCGCCGACCTCGTTCTGGCGTATCGTCGCCCGCACATCCCCTCCACCAAGGAGTCGGCGCTGTGGGTGGCGTTCTACGTGACCCTGGCGCTGATCTTCGCCGTCGTCATGTACTTCGTGGGCGGCGCGGAGCACGCCGGACAGTTCGTCGCGGGTTGGCTGACCGAATACAGCCTGTCGATCGACAACCTGTTCGTCTTCGTCATCATCATGGCGCGCTTCTCGGTGCCGAGGAAGTACCAGCAGGAAGTGCTGATGATCGGCATCATCCTCGCCCTCGTCTTCCGCGGCATCTTCATCATGCTCGGTGCGGTGGTGATCGAGCAGTTCAGTGCGGTGTTCTACCTCTTCGGCCTCTTCCTCGTCTACACGGCCTTCAACCAGGCGTTCACGAGCCACGACGAAGAAGAGGAGGCCGAGAACAAGATCATCAAGTTCCTGCGTAAGCGCATCGCGATCACCGACGACTACGACGGCGCGAAGCTGCGCACCGTCGTCGACGGCAAGAAGATCTTCACGCCCATCCTCGTCGTGATCATCGCGCTCGGAACCACCGACATCGTCTTCGCGCTCGACTCGATCCCGGCGATCTTCGGCATCACGCAGAGCCCGTTCATCGTCTTCGCGGCGAACATCTTCGCGCTCATGGGCCTGCGCCAGCTCTACTTCCTGCTCGGCGACCTCGTCGACCGCCTCGTCTACCTCAAGTACGGCATCGCATTCATCCTCGCCTTCATCGGCGTGAAGCTGTTCTTCCACGCCCTGCACGAGAACGAACTGCCGTTCATCAACGGCGGAGAGCACGTCACGTGGGCGCCCGAGATCGACACCGTGACATCCCTCGTCGTGATCGTGGCGTCGATGATCGTCGCGACCGGAGCCAGCCTGCTCAAGATCCGTTCCGACGCGCGCAAGGCGCCCGCCGTCTCGCCCGCCGACCCCGCGGCCACCCAGACCGACCACCACGACGACCCAGACGCACGCTAGGACCCGATGACCGATCCCGTCGCGGGCACCCCCGCGCTCTCGCTGGCCGACGAACTGTACCTCGTGCTGCACTACGACCCCGTCACGGGCGAATTGCTGCGCAACGGAAAGGTCAACGGCTCCGAGGCGCAGACGCTCGCGGCGGCGAAGCTCCTCGACCTCGTCGACAGCGGGCGCGTGGCGGTCGAACGCACCCGCACGATGCGGGAGGCGCTCGTCGCCACGGAACAGGCGACGGATGACGCGGCCCTCGACGAGGCCCGCGCGACGCTCTGGCGGCAGACGAAAGACCGCAGCGTCACCTGGGGACTGGCGAACCTCGGCGCGTCGGCGCCCGTGGTCGCGGGGCTGCAGGCGCGCGGACTCATCGTCGACGAGCGCAAGCCCCTCGCGCCCCTCACCCCGCTCGGGGCGGCGGTGCTGCGTGACCGCCGCGCCGCACTCGACGCCGCGTGGGTCGGCGAACCGGCCGACGAGCGGGCCCGCCTCGCCGCGGTCGTGCTGTTCGCGGCGAAGGTGTGGCGCAACGTGTACCTCGTGCGCGACCGCTCGGAGAAGGATTCGACTACCGCGCGGCTCACGGTCATGACCGAGCGGGCGGCGCGCGGCGGCGAACGCGCGAAGATCATCGGCCGCTTGTTCGCGGAGTCCGTCGCGCCCTAGCCGGCCATCGCGGCATGGCTTGCTAGCGTTGACCCCGGTCGTCTCGCCACCGGGTGCAGCACGCCGCGGAAGCTGGGTGGCATGTCAACCGTCGAACGACACGAGGTCGCCCTTCCCGAGGGCACCCTGCGCTTCCGCTTCAGCGCCCACACCGACCGCGGCCGCCGACGCGCGGCCAACGAAGACAGCTACCTCGCCTCCGTGCCGGTGTTCCTCGTCGCCGACGGCATGGGCGGCCACGCGTTCGGAGACCGCGCCAGCCAGACCGTCGTGCGTGTCTTCTCCGAGAGCTTCGATACGGATGCCGCGGCCACCCCCGCGCGGATCCTCGACTCGCTGCGGCTCGCGAACGACGCCGTGATCGACCTCACGGCCGACGAGGGCCCGGGCGGCGCGATCAGCGGCACGACCGTCACGGGCGTCGCGCTCGTCGACGTCGAGGCGGCCGACGGCGAGCCGGGCGGCAGCACGTGGATGGCGTTCAACGTCGGCGACTCCCGTACCTACGTGTGGGACGGCCGCGAGCTCGCCCAGTTGAGCGTCGACCACTCGGCCGTGCAGGAACTCGTCGACCTCGGTCTGATCACCCGGCGCGAGGCCGACCGTCACCCCGACCGCAACATCGTCACGCGCGCGATCGGCGCCGACAGCGACGTCGACGCGGACGTGTGGCTCGTGCCGATCACGGGGCGCCACACCTTCCTCCTCTGCTCCGACGGCCTCACCAAGGAGCTCGGCGACGGCGAGATCGCGCGCATCGTGTCGGAGTATGACGCCGGCGACCGGGGCGACGACGACACGGCCCCCTCGCTCGCCGAGCTGCTGGTGGACGCGGCCGTCGACGCGGGCGGCTCGGACAACGTCACCGTCGTGGTGGTCGAGTCGGAGTTGCTCGGTTCGCAGTCGGAGCGCTGACCGCTCATCGACGCCCCCGGGTGATACCCTCGGGGAATGCATTTCGAGCGGCTCCTCCTTCTTCGTCGCCGCGACGAGGCCTAGCCCACGGCCCTCCTCGTCGCGGAGTTCTTCGTTGGCTGACCACTCGAAAAGAAGAAGGACCGCTGCAATGACAACTGCTTCCACTCCTCGCGCCACGGACTCGCGACCGCGCACCCTCGCCGAGAAGGTCTGGGACGACCACCTCGTGGTCAAGGGCGAAGACGGCTCGCCCGACCTCATCTACATCGACCTGCACCTGCTGCACGAGGTCACGAGCCCGCAGGCGTTCGACGGACTACGCCAGGCCGGCCGCCCGGTGCGCCGGCTCGACCTCACCATCGCCACGGAAGACCACAACACCCCGACCCTCGCGATCGACAAGCCGATCGCCGACCTCACGAGCCGCACGCAGATCCAGACGCTGCGCAACAACGCCGCGGAGTTCGGCGTGCGGCTGCACTCGCTCGGCGACATCGAGCAGGGCATCGTGCACGTCGTGGGCCCGCAGCTCGGACTCACCATGCCCGGCATCACCGTCGTCTGCGGCGACAGCCACACCTCGACGCACGGCGCGTTCGGCGCGATGGCGTTCGGCATCGGCACGAGCGAGGTCGAGCACGTGCTCGCCACCCAGACCCTTCCGCTCAAGCCGTTCAAGACCATGGCCATCACCGTCGAGGGCGAACTGCGCCCCGGCGTCACAGCGAAAGACATCATCCTCGCCGTGATCGCCAAGATCGGAACGGGAGGCGGCCAGGGCTACGTGCTGGAATACCGCGGCCGCGCCATCCGCTCGCTCTCCATGGAGGGCCGCATGACGATCTGCAACATGTCGATCGAGGCGGGCGCGCGCGCCGGCATGGTCGCACCCGACCAGGTCACCTACGACTACCTCGAAGGTCGGCCGCACGCGCCGTCCGGACAGGACTGGACGGATGCCGTGGCCTACTGGGACACACTGTCGACCGACGACGACGCGGTCTTCGACGCCGAGGTGTTCCTCGACGCGGACGAGCTCGAACCCTTCGTCACCTGGGGCACCAACCCCGGCCAGGGCGTCTCGCTGAGCGAACCCGTGCCCGACCCGGCCGACATCGCCGACCCCAACGAGCGCTCGGCCGCCGAGCGCGCGCTCGAGTACATGGACATCGCCGCGGGCACCCCGATGAAAGACATCCGCGTCGACGCGGTCTTCATGGGTTCGTGCACAAACAGCCGCATCGAAGACCTGCGCGCCTTCGCCTCGATCATCAAGGGCAAGAAGAAGGCCGATGGCGTACGCGTCATGGTCGTGCCGGGCAGCGCGCGGGTGCGCATCGAGGCCGAGGCCGAGGGCATCGACAAGATCGTCACCGAGTTCGGGGCCGAGTGGCGATTCGCCGGCTGTTCGATGTGCCTCGGCATGAACCCCGACCAGCTCGCGCCGGGGGAGCGCTGCGCGTCGACCTCCAACCGCAACTTCGAGGGCAGGCAGGGCAAGGGCGGACGCACCCACCTGGTGTCGCCGCTCGTCGCCGCGGCCACCGCGATCCGCGGCACGCTCAGTTCGCCGTGGGACATCGACGCGTCGGGCCCCGAGCTCGTCGGAGGGCCGCCGTCGACGGGCGCGACCCACGAGGGAGTGAACGCGTAATGGACAAGATCACCACCGTCTCCGGCATAGCAGTGCCGCTCAAGCGCTCGAACGTCGACACCGACCAGATCATCCCCGCGCAGTTCCTCAAGCGCGTGACCAAGACCGGCTTCGACGACGCGCTGTTCTACCAGTGGCGGCAAGACCCCGACTTCGTGCTCAACACCCCTCCGTTCGACAAGGGACGCATCCTCGTCGCCGGGCCGGACTTCGGAACCGGCTCGAGCCGGGAGCACGCCGTCTGGGCGCTGCGCGACTACGGCTTCCAAGCCGTGCTCAGCCCGCGCTTCGGCGACATCTTCCGGGGCAACTCCGGCAAGCAGGGTCTGCTCGCAGCCCAGATCCCCGAACCCGAGATCGAGAAGATCTGGGCGATCATCGACGCCGAACCCGGAATAGAGATCGCCGTCGACCTTGTTGCACGTGAGGTGAGGGTGGCCGGCCTAGAGGTTGCTTTCGAGATCGATGACTACACTAGGTGGCGTTTGCTCGAAGGCCTGGACGACATCGGGTTAACACTGCGTGACGAAGCGCACATCACGGAGTTCGAAGCTCGCCGCGAAAGCTGGCGGCCACTGACCCTCCCCGCTAAATAGGCTGAACCCGCTCGATAAGCAGTGAAGGTTGTACTGAATGAATTCTCTTATGCAGGATGCCCACAAGGCCGGTGAGAGGGTCGGACTGAAGTCCGACAAGATCGTTATCAACGGCGGAAAGCCGCTGCGCGGCCGCATCGAGGTGCGTGGCGCGAAGAACCTCGCCACCAAGGCCATGGTCGCGGCCCTGCTCGCGGAGAGCCCGTCGGTACTCAAGGACGTTCCAGACATCAGCGACGTCGGAGTCGTCACCGGGATGCTCGAGGCGTACGGCGTCTCGGTCACCACGACCGCCGCGGGCGAGCTCACCTTCGACCCGAGCAACGTCGAGAAGGCGCACTTCTCCAAGATCGACGCGCTCGCGGGTTCCAGCCGCATCCCGATCCTGTTCTGCGGCCCGCTACTGCACCGCCTCGGCGAAGCGCTCATCCCCGACCTCGGCGGATGCCGCATCGGCGACCGCCCCATCGACTTCCACCTCGACGCCCTGCGCGCCTTCGGCGCCATCGTCGACAAGAGCTACGAGGGAATCCGCCTCACCGCTCCCAACGGCCTCAGCGGTGCCCGGATCGAACTGCCCTACCCGAGCGTCGGCGCGACCGAGCAGGTGCTGCTGACGGCCGTGCGCGCGAAGGGCGTCACCGAACTCAAGAACGCGGCGATCGAGCCCGAGATCATGGACCTCATCGCGATCCTGCAGAAGATGGGCGCGATCATCAACGTCGAGCCCAACCGGGTGATCTTCATCGAGGGCGTCGACAAGCTCGAGGGCTACACGCACCGCGCGCTGTTCGACCGCAACGAGGCCGCGAGCTGGGCCTCGGCCGCGCTCGCCACCGAGGGCGACATCTTCGTCGGCGGCGCGAAACAGGCCGAGCTCATGAACTTCCTCAACATCTTCCGCAAGGTCGGCGGCAAGTTCGACATCCACGAAGACGGCATCCGGTTCTACCACCCCGGAACCCCGCTCAAGCCCGTGGTCGTCGAGACCGACGTGCACCCCGGCTTCATGACCGACTGGCAGCAGCCGCTCATCGTGGCGCTCACCAAGGCCGAGGGCGTGTCCGTCGTGCACGAGACCGTCTACGAGAACCGCTTCGGCTTCACCGACGCGCTCATCGAGATGGGCGCCGACATCGTCGTGCACAAGGACGGCCTCGAGTCGATCACCCGCCGCGTGCCCCGTCGTCCGCTCGAGCAGGCGGCCGTCATCACCGGGCCGACGAAACTGCACGGTGCAGACATCCGCGTTCCCGACCTGCGCGGAGGCTTCAGCCACCTGATCGCCGCCCTCACCGCCGAAGGCCAGTCGACCATCAGCAACGTGGGCATCATCAGCCGCGGCTACGAGCACTTCATCGACAAGCTGCGCGCGCTTGGGGCCGACTTCGTCTACGAGGGCTAAGCCCCGCGTGGCAACCGATCGTCTGGGATCGGAGAAGACACCGATCTTCCGGCTCATGGCGGCGATAGCGGTGCCGCCGATCGACCTCATCGCGAAGCTTCGGCTCAGCGGCGAGGAGAACGTGCCGAAGACCGGCGCGTTCGTGCTCGCACCCAACCACTACAGCGAGATCGACCCGCTCATCGTCGGCGTCGCGATGTGGAAGCTCGGCCGCATGCCGCACTACATGGCCAAGGCGTCGCTGTTCTCCGTGCCGATCGTGGGCCGGCTGCTCAAGGGCTCCGGGCAGATCCCGGTCGAACGTGCGGGATCCTCGCGCGGCAACGACCCCCTCGCCGCCGCGAAGCAGATCGCCGAGCAGGGCCTCGCCGTCGTCATCTACCCGGAGGGATCGCTCACCCGCGACCCCGACCTCTGGCCGATGCGCGGCAAGACCGGGGCGGTGCGCACCGCGCTCGAACAGGGCATCCCGGTGATCCCCGCCGCCCACTGGGGCACCCAGCTCGTCATGCCACGCTACGCGAAGAAGATCAGCCTTTTCCCGCGCAAGACGGTCGACGTGCGTTTCGGGCCGGCCGTCGACCTCTCCGCTTTCGCCGGGCGCAAGCTCGACACGGCCACGCTCGCCGAGGCCACCGACGTCGTCATGGACGCGATCACCGCTATCTTCGAGGAGCTACGTGGCGAGAAAGCGCCGGCGGAGCGTTGGGATCCCTCCAAACACAACCAGAAGGACACCGGCCGTTTTGAACAGTAGCGAGTCACTCACCCTCGACGCGAAGGCACGCAAGGTCGCGGTGCTCGGCGCCGGATCGTGGGGCACCACCTTCTCGAAGATCCTCGCCGATGGCGGCGCCGACGTGTCGCTGTGGGCCCGGCGTCCCGAGCTCGCGCGCGAGATCACCGAGTCGAAGCGCAACAGCGACTACCTGCCCGGCATCAATCTGCCGCGCAACATCCTGGGCTTCTCGAGCCTCGAGCGGGTTCTGGATGACGCGGAGCAGGTGTACCTCTCCGTGCCGAGCCAGTCACTGCGCGAGAACCTCGCGGCCGTGCGCGACCTCATCCCCGAGAACGCGATCGTCGTCTCCCTCATGAAGGGCGTCGAGAAGGGCACCGGCCTGCGCATGAGCGAGGTCATCGCCGACGTGCTCGGCATCGGCGCAGACCGCATCGCCGTCGTCTCCGGCCCCAACCTCGCGCTCGAGATCGCGAAGAAGCAGCCGACCGCCGCCGTCGTCTCGTCGGAGAGCCTCGCCACCGCCACGCTCGTGGCGATGGCCGCGACCAACCCGTACTTCCGGTCGTTCGTCAACACCGACGTGATCGGCACCGAGTTCGGCGGCGTGCTGAAGAACCTCATCGCGGTCGCCATCGGAATCGTCGACGGTGTGGGGTACGGAGAGAACACCAAGGCATCCATCATCACCCGCGGACTCGTCGAGATGACCGACTTCGCCGTCGCCTACGGGGCGCGCCCCGAGACGCTCTCGGGCCTAGCCGGGCTCGGCGACCTCATCGCCACGTGCGAGTCGTCGCTGTCGCGCAACAACACCGCCGGCCGCCTGCTCGGCCAGGGCTACACGTTCAGCGACGTCGTGAAGCAGATGAACCAGACAGCCGAGGGCCTGTCGTCGGTCGGACCGGTGCTCGAGCTCGCGCACGCCGTCGGCGTCGAGATGCCGATCGTGAGCCAGGTCGCCGAGGTGCTCGCCGGCACCATGGACCCGCGCGACATCGCCCCGCACCTCACCACCGACCCGATGCCGCAGGGGGAGTAGCCGTGATCACCGCCCTCGCCGACGGCCGCCTGCTGGCCGAGAAGACCGGCGCCACCCCGCCCTCCGTCGTCGCCCTCCCCGGTTGGATGCGGTTGGCCGGAGACTTCGCGCCCGTCGTCGACGGCCTGGACGCGGTCGCCATCCACTTCCCCGGCTTCGGCACCACGCCCGAGCCGCCCACCGCGTGGGGCAGCGAAGACTACGCGGAAGAGGTCGCCGACGCGATCGCCGGCTTCGGCCCCGTCGTGCTCGTCGGCCACTCCTTCGGCGGACGCGTCGCCGTGCGGCTCGCCGCGAAGTACCCGCAGTACGTCAAGGGCATCGTGCTCACCGGCGTGCCGCTGCTGCGGCTCACCGCCGCGCCGAAGCCCGCGCTCTCGTTCCGGGTCGCGCGCTCACTCGCGAAGAAGGGGCTCCTGCCGAAGTCGGTGCTCGAGAAGCAGCGCCAGAAGCGCGGATCGGCCGACTACCTCGCCGCCCAGGGCGTCATGCGCGACATCCTCGTGCGCGTCGTCGGCGAGGACTACCGCGACGACCTCGCCCGCATCACCGCGCCCGTGCGCATGGTGTGGGGAGAGGACGACACGGCGGCCCCCGCCGACGCCGGGCTCGCCGCATCACAGCTCGTCTCCCATTCCACCTTCCGCGTCGTGCCGGGTGCCGGTCACCTGATCGAGGGCGACCTGCGCCCTGCCGTCCGCGAAGAACTGCTCGCCATGCTCGACGAGGTACAGAACCGATGAACGAAATCTCCCTGATCACCATCCTGTTCGGCGTCATCGCCGCCGTTCCGATCGCCAGCCGCTGGCTGCGCGTCGCCCAGCGCGAGCACTACATCGCGCCGTGGGTGACGCGGCTGGCCTGGCTGTGGCTGCGCGTGCGCCCCGTCAACCTCGTGATCGCGATCCTCGTCGCGCTGCTCGCGCTCGTCGCGCTGTACCCCGACTTCGGCGGGCTTGCGGCGTCGGCGATCGTGATCGTCGGGTTCCTGCCCTACGGCCTCGGCGTGCGCGGCACGAGCGCGAAGCTCGCGTGGACCGACCGACTCAAGCGCCTGCTCGTGCTGTGGATCGTGCTGGTGGCCGTCATCGGCACCGGCCTCACCCTTCTGCTCGGCGGCGCCGGCATCGTCTTCACACTGCTGTTCGCGGCGCCGATCACCGACCTCGCCCTCGTCATCCTCAAGCCGATCGAGAAGCGCCTGTCGCGCAAGTGGATGCTGAGCGCCCGCAAGCGGCTCAAGCAGGTGCAGCCGACCGTCGTCGCTATCACCGGCTCGTACGGCAAGACCTCGACCAAGGGCTACGTCGCGCACATCCTCTCCGGCAGCTTCTCGGTCGTGGCGAGCCCGGCCAGCTTCAACAACCTCATGGGCCTGTCGCGCGCCGTCAACGACCGCGTGATCCCCGGCACCGAGGTGTTCATCGCCGAGATGGGCGTCTACGGACGCGGCGAGATCCGCGAGCTCAGCGAGAGCTTCCCGCCCGACATCGCCGCGATCACCACGATCGGCGAGGCCCACCTCGCCCGCATGGGCAGCCGCGAGGTCATCTTCCAGGCCAAGTCGGAGATCACCGAGAAGGCCCGCACGGTCGTGCTGCCGATCGACGAGACCGAGCTCGCCGGTCTCGCCGAGCGCTGCCGCGCCGAGGGCAAGCGGGTCATCACGGTCTCCGTCGTGCCGGGAACGCAGGCCGACGTGGTCGTGGATGCCGCGGCCCAGATG
>Ga0247809_1001538_pt1 | contig 10355 bp, 8 predicted proteins | sample UWRJL104311B1_FD_180951 | JGI IMG/M metagenome (GOLD analysis project Ga0247809, IMG submission 180951) | Plant litter microbial communities from Arlington Agricultural Research Station in Wisconsin, United States - UWRJ-L104-311B-1 | ecosystem: Environmental > Terrestrial > Plant litter >...
CGGTGGGGTGTGCGGCGGCGTCGTGGCGGGAGGCGATTAGCAGGGTGGGCGCGGTGACCTCGGCCGCTTCGGGCGGGCGGTCGGGTGCGCCCGCGATCAGGACGAGCCGTTCGACGAGGGTCGAGCGGGCGGCCACGGCGAGGGCGACGGCGGCGCCGCGCGCGTGGCCGACGAGGGCGAACGGGGTGGTCGGCAGAGCCGCGAGCGCGTGGTCGGCCAGCTCGTCGAGGTCGGCGGGCTCGTCTTGGTCGGCGGGCCGCGGGAGGTCGAGTGCGGACGTCGGGCGGCGGCGGGCGAGCATGGGCGCGAGGAACGCGAAGTCGGCGGCGGGGCCGGCCGCACCGGCGACGAGGTAGACGGGGAGGGTCATCGGGCTTCGGCGGGGTGCGCTTCGACAGGCTCAGCGAACGGAGCCGGCGCTTCGACAGGCTCAGCGGGCGCGGGGTGCGCTTCGACAGGCTCAGCGAACGGAGCCGGCGCTTCGACAGGCTCAGCGACCGGAGTCGGCGCTTCGACAGGCTCAGCGAACGTGGGCCGCGCTTCGGCGGGCGCGGCCGGCCGCGGGCGTTGCGGCGCGAGGGTGAGCTGGAGGCGGGAGGCGGCGGGCGCATCCGGTCGTACGGAGTTGCGGGCGACGGCGAGCTGCGCCTCGGTCGGCGTGCCGTGGTCGGTCGTGCGCTGCCTCGCGGTGCGGCCGATCTCGGCGGCCACGCGTGCGACGTCGGCGACGGTGAGCGACCGGTGTGCCTCGGCGCCGGCCTCGGGCGCGATCACGCCGTCGAGCAGCAGCCCGCCGAGATCGTCGGCGCCGCCGAGCAACACGGCCTGGCTGGTGGCGAGACCCAGCTTGGTCCACGCGGCCTGCACGTGGTCGATGCTGCCGTGCAGCATCAGCCGCGCCACCGCGTGCACGGCGCGCGTCTCGCGCACGGTCGGTCCGGGGCGGGCGCCGTCGACCACGAACGGTGAGTCGAGCGGCACGAACGGCATCGCGATGAATTCGGTGAAGCCGCCCGTCTTCTCCTGCAGCCGCCGCAGCGCGCGCAGGTGCCGCACCTGGTCGGCGGCCGTCTCGACGTGGCCGTAGACCATGGTCGCCGTCGAACGCAGGCCCGCGGTATGCGCCGCGGTGACCGCCGCGATCCACTCGGCGACGGGGCCGTCGGTGCCGCCGCTGAGCCGCGCCCGGATGCCGTCGTCGAGCATCCGCGCACCCGTGCCCGGGACGGTGTCGACGCCCGCGTCGCGCAGCCGCTCGTAGAATTCGCCGACCGGGATGCCCAGCTGCGCTGCCGCGCCCGCGACCTCGGCGGGCCGGAAGGCGTGCAGGTGCAGCCCGGGCTGCCGCTCGCGGATCGCGGCCACGAGATCGAGGTACCCGGTCGCGGGCACGCCGTCGGGCAGCGCACCCTGGATGCAGATCTCGGTCGCGCCGAGGGCCGCGGCCTCGTCCGCGAGGTCGCCGACGAGCGCGGCATCGAGCGGCAACGACGAGTCGAGGTTGCGGTTGGCGACGAAGGTCACCTCGTCGCCCACCGCGAGCACCCGCACCCCGTCGGCGAGCGACGCGAGGGCCTCGAGCTCGGCCCCACCGAGGCCGAGCAGCGCCACGTAGTCGTCGTCGGAGAGGCCGGAGGGGTCGGCCGCCGCCCGGTCGAGCAGCCCGTCGAGCACCGATGAGCGCGCCGCCACTTCCGCGGGCACCCGCGCCCACGGCCGCCCGACGACGGGCGCCTGTTCGTTGGCGAGGCCGGACGGCGCCGCCAGCGCATCGACGTGGGGCCGGATGCGCGGGTCGATCCAGTCGTCGGCGACGAACTGCGGATGCGTCGTGAGCCGCTCGCGCAGTTCGAACCCCGCGTCGGCGGTGAGCGCGGCCAGGTCGTCGAGCTCGGGCCACGGCCGTTCCGGGTTCACGTGGTCGGCGGTGAGCGGGCTGACCCCGCCCCAGTCGTCGATTCCGGCACGCACGAGCAGGGCGAGCTCGCCGGAGTCGGTGAGGTTCGGGGGCGCCTGGATCGTGGCATCCGGCCCCATCACGAGGCGGGCCACGGCGACGGCGGCGACGTACTCCTGGGTCTCGAGGTCGTCGTCGTCCTGCATCGCGGTCTTCGGCTTCGCGCGGAAGTTCTGCACGATGGTCTCTTGGATGTGGCCGTAGCGTTCGTGCGCGGCGCGGATCGCGAACAGGGCCTCGGCGCGCTCCGCGTTGTTCTCGCCGATGCCGAGCAGCACACCCGTGGTGAACGGAACCCGGGAGCGTCCGGCGTCGTCGAGCACGCGCAGGCGCAGCGCGGGGTCTTTATCGGGCGAACCGTAGTGCACCTGGCCCTTCTCGCTCCACAGCCGAGTGGCGGTGGTCTCGAGCATCATGCCCATCGAGGGCGCGACCGGGCGCAGCGCCTGCAGCTCGCCGAACGACATCACGCCGGGGTTGAGGTGCGGCAGCAGCCCGGTCTCTTCGAGAACGAGCTTCGCCATCGCCCGGATGTAGTCGAGCGTCGAGGCGTAGCCGTGCTCGTCGAGCCAGGCGCGGGCGCTCGGCCAGCGGTTCTCCGGCCGGTCGCCGAGGGTGAACAGCGCCTCCTTGCAGCCCATCGCGGCGCCGGCGCGGGCCACCTCGAGGATGTCGTCGGGCGACATGAAGCTCGGCTTGCCCATGCGGGCGAGCGCGCCGGGGCTCTCGACGAAGGTGCAGTAGTGGCAGCGGTCTTGGCAGAGGAAGGTGATCGGGATGAACACCTTCTTCGAGTAGGTGATCACGCCGTCGCGTCCCGAGCGGGCGAGGCCCTCGTCGCGGAGTGCGGATGCCACGGCCAGCAGCCGCTCGAGGCGGGGGCCGCGGGCGTCGAAGAGCAGCTCGGCGTCGGCGGGGGTGACGGGGCTGCCGGCCTCGGCGCGGGCGAGGGCGGCGTCGAGCGCACTGTCCGGCGCACTGTCTAGCGCGCTGTCGAGCGGGGTGGGGTGAACGGGCATGGCGGGCCTTCGTGACGAGCGACAGGGAAGGCACTCGACCGAGTGCCGTCGAGCCCAAATCCAGGCCCGCACGAACTGACTGCTGCCTACCCTACGCCGGGAAGTGCAGGGCCGCTCGCAGCAGGGGCGGCAGCGCCTCGAGCGCCTCGGGCCGCTCGTTCAGCACGGCCGTGATCGCGGCGACGGCGTGCGCGTCGGCATTGCCGCGCGGGTCGTAGCGCGCCTCGACGAGCGGCGGGGAATCGGCCAGGCGCATCCACGCCTGCAGCGGACGCTCTTTCGTCACCGGCATCGTGAGCAGCGGCGAGAAGCTGCCCGACCGTGCGTCGGAGTGCCAGAGGTCGTCGCGCGGGATGAACGGCTCGACCCACGCGAGCGCGGTGTGCTGCGGAAGCACGTCCCAGCCGCGGGCGGCGAGCCAGCCCGCCGTGCCCGCATCGGTCGCCGCGACCACCCGGGCGTAGCCGAGCATGCGCAGCGTCTTCAGCGCGCGCTCGAGCAGGGCGGAGCCGGCGCCCTGGCCGCGCAGCGACTCCACGACGAACAGGGCGGTCAGCTCGGCCACCTGGCCCTCGGGGCGCGGACCGGTCTCGACCTCGTTCGGGATGGCCTGGGCGAAGCCGACGAAGGCGCCGTCGGGCGTGCGGGCGACCACGGTCGGCGCCTTCTGCTGCTGCCAGCTGGTGACGAGGGCGAGCAGGCCGCCCCGGTCGAGCTGACCGGCGGCCGACACGTCGTCGACGTCGGTCGCGGCGAGCGGGCGGATGCGCAGGTCGAGGCTCATGCCCCCATTCTCCCTTCTCGCAACTCAGGCAGATCCTGCGCGGTGCCGGTGGGGCGGATGCCGCGGCCGCAGAAACCCGCGGCCGCCCGGGTCGGCCGCCCGGGCCCGCCGCCATCCTGCCTGAGTTGCGAGAACGGGGGAACGGGGAACGGGGGAGAGGGGCGGCGGCGGGGCCGCGGCTAGGGTGAGGGCATGGGTGCGGGAGGCGATGACGGCTGGTCGGCCGTGGCCGCGGAGTGGAGCGAACTCTGGGCCGCGTCGGCCGGGCCGGCGCACGAGGCGCTGATGGCGGCATCCGCCGTCGGTGCGGGCACCCGCGTTCTCGACGTGGGCTGCGGCAGCGGCGAATTGCTGCGCGAAGTGCTGCGCTCGGGCGCGGCCGCCGCAGGCATCGACCCGGCGCCGGGCATGGTCGAGTTGGCCCGCCGCACGGCCCCGGCCGCCGACGTGCGGGTCGGCACAAACGAGGGACTGCCGTGGCCCGACGGCTCGTTCGACGTCGTGACCGCCGTGAACTCGCTGCAGTTCGCCGACGACACCCTGGCCGCGCTCGCCGAGTTCGCGCGCGTGGCCGCGCCGGGCGGCCGCATCGCCGTGGCGAACTGGGCCGAGGGCGAGCTCAACGACCTCGACGTCGTCGAGGCGGCGATCGCGGAGGCCGACGGCGCCGAACGGCAGCCCGACGGCGACCTGCGGGTCGCGGGCGGGCTCGAGGCGCTGTTCGCCGAGGCCGGTCTCGCGGTAGTCGCGTCGGGCGTGGTGGAGGTGCCGTGGCAGGTACCCGACGACGACACGCTCGTGCGCGGCGTGCTGCTCGGCGAAGACGCGTCGGTCAGGCGCGAGCTCGAGCCCGTGGTGCTGGACGCCGCGCGACCGTTCCGCGCGGGCGACGGGTACCGCCTGCTCAACCGCTACCGCTGGGCGGTCGCGCGCACCCCGCACCGACGGCAGCGGAGGCCCTCGCCATAATGGTCAGCATGAGCGACCCCGACCCCCGCAGCGACAGCACGGCGATCGCGCCCGCGCTCACCGACCAGCAGTTCGCGCGCCTGCTCTCGTACGGCACCTCGGAGCCGGTCGCCGTCGGCGACCTCGTCTTCTCGGCCGGTGACATCGCCTACGACCTCGTCGTGATCGAGGCGGGGGTCGTCGACGTCGTGCGGGAGGCGACGAAGGATGCGCCCGAGGCCGTCGTGGCGCGGCACGGCGCGGGCCGCTTCCTCGGCGAGCTCAACATGCTCACCGGACAGACCGTGTACCTCACGGCGCGGGTCGTCGAGGCCGGGCGCATCGTGCGCATCCCACCCGACCGCTTCCGGCGGATCATGGCGCAGGAGCCCGACCTCTCCACCCTCCTGCTGCGCGCCTTCGAGGCCCGACGCCTGCTGCTGCGCGAGACGGCGTCGCGCAGCGTCGAGATCGTCGGCATCGAGTCGTCGGCCCAATCGCTGGCCCTGCGCAGCTACGCCGCCCGCCAGGGACTGCCGCACCTCTGGTTCGACGCCGAGTCGGTGGCGGGCGTCGCGCTCATGCGGCTCGCCGAGGTGTCCACGCTCGACCTCCCGGTGGCCCTCGTGCCCGGGCGCACCATCACCCGCGCGACCCCCGGAGTGCTCGCGCAGACGCTCGGGCTCTCGTTCCGCGAGCAGCCGGGCGAGCACGTCGACCTCACGGTGATCGGGGGAGGGCCGGCCGGCCTCGCGGCGGCGGTGTACGGCGCGTCGGAGGGGCTCACGACGATCCTGGTCGACGCGGCGGCGCCGGGCGGCCAGGCCGCGGCATCCAGTCGCATCGAGAACTACCTCGGGTTTCCCGACGGGCTCAGCGGGTCCGACCTCACCGCCCGCGCCGCGATCCAGGCGCTCAAATTCGGCGCGCGCCTGTTCAGCCCGTGCGAGGTCGCGACGCTGCGCACGGGCGACGCGTCGTTGCGCGTCGAGCTCGTCGACGGCACCGCGTTCAACACCCGCGCCGTCGTGATCGCGACGGGCGCCCGCTACCGGGCGCTGCCGCTGCCGCGCTGGTCGGACTTCGAGGGGGCGGGCATCTACTACGCGGCGACGGCGCTCGAGACGCGCGACCTCGAGAACCGCCCGGTCGCCGTCGTCGGCGGCGCGAACTCCGCGGGGCAGGCGGCGCTGTTCCTCGCCTCCCGCGGCTGTGCGGTGCGCCTCGTGATCCGGGCGGCGGACATCGGGCGCGGGATGTCGCAGTATCTGGTCGAACGGATCGTCGCCGACCCCCGCATCAGCGTGCACACCTCGAGCGAGGTCACGGCGCTCGACGGCGGCACCTCGCTCGCGTCGATCGGGCTCACCGACCGCTCGACGGGCGAGGCCGTTACGGCCGAGTGCGTCGCCCTGTTCTGCTTCATCGGCGCGACCCCGGCCACCGACTGGCTCGACGGAGTCGCGGTCGACGACGACGGGTTCGTGCTCACCGACACCCAACTCGCCCCCGACGACCTCGGCGCCGACTGGGCGGCGCTCGGACGCGCGCCGCTGCCGTTCGAGACGAGCATCCCCGCCGTATTCGCGGCCGGCGACGTGCGGCACGGATCGATGAAACGCGTGGCGGCGGCGGTCGGCGAGGGCGCGAGCGCCGTGGCGTCGGTGCACGCGGCCATCGGCGTGAGAGCCTGATTGCACGGGTGTGGATGGATCTTTCGTACCTGTTGACAAGCCTGTGGATAACTACAGCGATGTAATTCGAACTTAACGACTCACCTGCATATTTTCGTTCGAACGTGTGTGTGAGTAGAAGGAGCGAGCGGTGCCCCACGCCTACGAGCTGCACGTCGCGGTGACCGCTCCTTGCCTGTGCTGCCGCGCGCCGCGCCGTTTCGTCTTCGCGTCGCCGAGCGACCAGGTGGTCTGCCCGGCGTGCGTGAACCACCTCGGCGCGGAGAAGTCGGAGCGTCGCGACCTCGACCACGTCGCGATGTGGGCGGATCTGTACGCTGACCAGCGGATTAACCATCAAGCTGAGGTCGAGGGATTGACGTCGACGATCGCCGCGGACGCCGAGTCGCTCGCCGGATTGCGCGCCCAGGTCGCCGGTCTCACAGCCGTCGCCGCCGGCGAATTCGCCGACGCGCCGGCGTCGGGCGTGCGCGAACTGGTGCAGACCGAGGTGCTGTCGCGCTCGGCGCGCTCGGTCGAACTGCTGCAGCGCCGCATCGACCGGTTGATGGTCGCGCTGTGGAGAATCGACGCCCTCCACCACGACGAATCGGGCGCACCGGGGCGCTGCACCTGTGGAAAACTCCTCGCCACCTGTGGGGAATCGCGCGCGCTCGAGCCGGAGCGCCAGGCGCTGCGCGACTGGGAGGGGAAGAACGTGGCGCTGGCTCGCGCTGGCGAGCGGAACGCGCTGCCTCCCGAGCATCCCGAGTCTGCCCGCAGGCCCGATTCCCCGACCGGACGCGCGCGACGCTGACCGAAGCGGGATAGTGGAAGTCCACATCGAGGAGGAAGCCCCATGGCCCAGGTAGAAGTAGGAATCGTCTCGTACACGGTGTCGGCCGACTATTACGCCGAGGTCGGTGCCGACTTCGACACAGAGGCGGTGGACGACGCGGTGCTCGCGCAGCTCAACCTGCTGGCGCCCGCCGGCGTCGTCGTGCACCGCAATGGCAAGGCCTACGCCGACGAAGAGGTCGCCGACGAGGCCAGAGCCATCGACTGGGCGGCGCTGCTGAAGCGCATCGACGTCGACCAGATCCTCGCCGACCACGGGCGGTAACCGGGCGGGTTCAGCCCGGCGCCCGCGCGACGACGTACAGTGGTGCCGTGCGCACCGCTATCGTGGGCGGCATCCTGCTGATCCTCGGTGCGATCGCGGTAGCCGTCGGCCTCTACCCCGTCGGGGAACTCGGCGTACTCGTCGACCGCATCTGGCCGATCCTGCTGTTCGTGGTGGCGATCACCGTCGTCACCGAACTCGCGGCCGAGGCCGGCCTGTTCGGCTGGATCGCCGAGCGCGCCGCCCGCTGGGGACGCGGCCGCGGCTGGCTGCTCTGGCTGTTCGTCGTCGTTCTCGCGAGCGCCAGCACGATCTTCCTCTCGCTCGACACCACCGCGGTGCTGCTCACCCCCGTCGTGGTGCTGCTCGCCCGCCACGTCGGCCTCAACCCGCTGCCGTTCGCCTTCACGACGGTCTGGCTCGCGAACACCGCCTCCCTGCTGCTGCCGGTGTCGAACCTCACCAACCTGCTCGCCGAGCACGAGCTCGGCGGACTGGGGCCGGCGGCCTTCGCGGCCCTTACGGCCTGGCCGGCGCTCATCGGGATCGTCGTGCCGGCCGGCATCCTGTTCTTCGTCTTCCGACGCGACCTGCTCGTGCGGTTCGAGACCGAGGCGCCCGCGCCCGTCGACGACCGCGTGTTGCTCGTGGCGAGCGGGATCGTGATCGCCGTGCTCGTCCCCGCCCTGGTGACCGGGCTGCCGGTCTGGCTGCCCGCGTGCATCGCCGCGGTCGTGCTCGGGGCGTTCTTCGTGGTGCGGAGGCCGGCCGTGCTGCGCTTCGCCCTCGTGCCCTGGCAGCTCGTGGTATTCGCGAGCGGCCTCTTCCTCGTGATGGGCGCGGCGCACGCCGCCGGCCTCACCGCCGCCCTGGCCGGCGCGGCGGGCGAGGGCAACGACCCGCTCGACCTGCTGCGGCTGTCGGGAGTGGCGGCGACCTCGTCGAACCTCGTCAACAACCTGCCGGCGTACCTCGCCCTCGAGCCGATCGCCGGCTCGCCCGAACGCCTCGTCGCGGTGCTGATCGGCGTGAACCTCGGGCCGCTCGTCACCCCGTGGGCGTCGCTCGCGACGCTGCTCTGGCACCAGCGCCTCGTGCAGCTCGGCGTCGAGATCTCGTGGAGCAAGTACGTCGTGCTGGGAGTCGTCGCCGCGCCGATCACGGTGGCACTCGCCACCCTCGTGCTCGCCGTCACGTTCTGAGCGTCATACTAGGCCCGGGTGTGCCGCCTAGCCATGGGGCGGTCGTCCCCTCGGCACGAAAATCTCCGGGTGCTAGGTTCTGAGAATGACCCGCATTGCAGCGGTCGCCCCCGTGCTTCCGGCCCACGTGTACACCCAGAGCGAGATCACGGCCGAGCTCGCGCCGCTCATGACATCGACGCCGTCGCGCCAGGCGGTGATCCAGCGCATGCACGCAGCGAGCGGCATCGGCACGCGACACACGGCCCTCCCGCTCGAACGCTACCGCGACCTCGGTTCGTTCCGGCAGACCAACGACATCTTCATCGAGGTGGCGACCGACCTCGCCGATCGCGCGCTGCGTGCCGCGCTCGCCGATGCGGGGGTCGCGGCATCCGAGGTCGACTTCGTACTGTTCACCTCGGTCACGGGCATCTCCGCCCCGTCGATCGACGCCCTGCTCGTGCCCCGCCTGGGGCTGCGGCCCGACGTGAAGCGGCTGCCGTCGTACGGCCTCGGCTGCATGGCCGGGGCGGCGGGCATCGCCCGCGTGCACGACTACCTCGAGGGACACCCGGCGGGCGTCGGCGTGCTCGTCAGCGTCGAACTGTGTTCGCTCACGCTGCAGCGCGACGACGAGTCGATGGCCAACTTCGTGGCGACGGGCCTGTTCGGCGACGGGGCCGCCGCGGTCGTGATGCTCGGCGACGACCACCCGCGAGCGGCCGGCCCGCGCGTGGCGGCGACGCGCAGCGCCATCTACCCCGACACGACCGACGTGATCGGCTTCCTCGTCGGCGGCAACGGCTTCGAGATCGTGCTCACCCCGGGCGTCTCCGAGGTGATCGAGAGCAATTTCCCCGCGGATGTCGCGGCCTTCCTCGAGGCGAACGGGCTCGGCATCGGCGACATCGAGTGGTGGGCCGCCCACCCGGGAGGCCCCAAGATCCTCGAGGCGTTCGAGACCTCGCTCGGTGTGCCGCGCGACGCCTTCGCCCGCAGCTGGGCGTGCCTCGACCGCGTCGGCAACCTCTCCTCGGCCGCGGTGCTGCACGTGCTCGCCGACGCGCTGGCCCTCGGCGCGTACCCCGACGGCGCTCCCGGACTGCTGTTCGCGCTCGGCCCCGGCGTGAGCGCCGAGTTCGTTCTCCTAGAGTGGGCCTCATGATCGCCTACCTCGTCCTGATCCTGCTCACCGGCGTCGAGCGCATCGCCGAGCTCGTCGTCTCGAAGCGCAACGCGGCCAAGGCCTTCGCTCGCGGCGGGGTCGAGTACGGCCAGTCGCACTTCCCGTGGATGGTGGCGCTGCACACCGGCTTCCTGCTCGCCTGTCTCGCCGAGGTGTTCCTGCTCGACCGGCCGTTCATCCCGGCGCTCGGCTGGCCGATGCTCGTGATCGCGCTGCTCTGCCAGGCCGGCCGCTACTGGTGCATCTCCGCCCTCGGCGACCAGTGGAACACGCGCGTGATCGTCGTCCCCGGCGCGGGAGCGGTCACGGCGAAGGGCCCGTACCGCTTCTCCTGGCTGCCGCATCCGAACTATCTCATCGTCGCGATCGAGGGCATCGCGCTCCCGCTCGTCTACTCGGCCTGGATCACGGCCATCGCCTTCACGGTGCTCAACGCCGTGCTGTTGCTGCGCTTCCGCATCCCCACCGAGAACGAGGCGCT
>Ga0247809_1001543_pt1 | contig 10337 bp, 10 predicted proteins | sample UWRJL104311B1_FD_180951 | JGI IMG/M metagenome (GOLD analysis project Ga0247809, IMG submission 180951) | Plant litter microbial communities from Arlington Agricultural Research Station in Wisconsin, United States - UWRJ-L104-311B-1 | ecosystem: Environmental > Terrestrial > Plant litter >...
GAAGGTTTACCTTTGGGGTTTGACTTCTGCATTGCAAAACCCGTGAGGCAGTTGCCTCGAGCATGGTGATAAGAGAATATCTATCTCTGGTTCTTTTTGACCAAAGCCGGAAAGGTGGATGATTCCAACATGCTCAAGATCACATGTGATACTCTGAGAAAGAAGTTTGAAAATTCGCGTCGCATTAACAGAATAGTTCTTCGCGTGTTTAGCAGCATCAATATATGCGTCGTCAAGAATATCAACCAGAGGTACATCATTTTCGGAACTAGAGACATCGGGGAACACTTTTTTGATAGACCAAATCAAGTCGTCCAAGTTTACCATTATCTGCCCGCTGCGATCAATGAGATCTTTTAATTTGAGAAACTCGAACAGTTTTTCGTCGGACAACTCGCTCAAGATGTCGGGCTCTATTGCTGCTGATTTGTAGCGCCATTTAATCAAATCGATGAGAGCTGTGAGTTTTGCGAACTCCTCTGGGATATCGATCGGCTTTAACCATCAGCATCTATATCGAACAGTAAAAGTTATGATTGTTGACAAACCTGGTTATTTGTGTTTGTGTTGCCTGATTCGAGTTTGAGAGACACAGAAAGCTTGGCTTTATGGTCTAAAATAGCGTCGTCAAGTATGTCGTCAAGCAAAAGCAGAAAAGAGTGCATGTGTGCGCTGATTCTAGTGATGTTTCTCCAGTAGTGCGGCTGCTTTTCGATCTTCTCTAACTTGGGCGACAGCCCAGTCATCCACTCAGCATGGATGAAAGACAGAAAATACGCAGGACCAGGAGCAAATGCTTTGAGAAGTGCAAGCTTAAAAAAAGCATCGAGAGTTTGCAGACGATCCAAATGAGTAGTAGCACGATCGATCTCCCGAGCGGCGCCTGGCCCTGCCGGAAACATGGTGGGGCACTCTCGATCGATAAGTTTAGGTCAACCACGCCAAGTTGGGTTTATTCGGTCATTCGTTCATTTGGCCATTATTTTGTAGAGGACGTACCAAGGCAGATCTACTAAGTTGGAGAGTTGCTTGATTTATAGTACATGCAAGTGTGAAGGTGAGGTGAAGATGCGGCTGACATCTTGGCATTGTCTTGCATACCAGCTGATCTTTACATAAATAGTCAAGGTTATGTAAATTATCGCAACTGTGTATGTGCAGCTGGCATATTCTTCCACCAAAGATACAGCACGAATCTAAACATGGATGTGAGTAACAATCGTACATTTTCACTGATCTTCGAGGCCACAAGGAATTGCTGCCAGCAATTCGAGCACTATATTGCGTTAAAAGACAGGGTTAACAGGGCACATGCGGAATATCTGCTTCAACGGCTTCGTACCTGGGCTACGTATTCCGGTGCACTTTCTCGGGAGGGCTTGTCTCTAGACGATAGATTGGAACGGCATGAAGACATCCGAAAATCTGTTCTGGGGCTTCTAGAAGTGGTTTTTCACAATTTAGAACAAGGTATGTGTCCTGTAATGTCCACATAAGTTTCGTCGCAAACCAACCAAACCAATACCAGTGGTGTCTAGGCCTGAGAAAAATGTTAAGCCTCTGGAGTTGGCAGAACCGTCGAGCGTAGATAGCGAGGACAAAGTGGCTGATTCGGTCAACAATTCTCGGTGGAAACACTATGGTGGCACTCCATGGGAAGCTGTCGATGCTGCAATTGACATGCTGCTAGAAGTCGCCAAATACATCCGGAAATCGACAGTATCAAAGCACGACACTCGAGTGCCCTCACGATATAGCCGGCCAGATGACGGATATTTTGAAGACATGGCCAAACTACTTGTCAGAGTCCAATTTAGAAGCTGTAGGAGGACTTTAGCTGACCAACTTGGGACTTCAATTTTCACCCGTCGAAAACGGTTGCTTTATCAGCACGATCACGAGATTAAGTTAAGTCAACCACGCTCTGGCCCGCTCTCAGGCGGAAATAGCACCTCGAAGCAAGGGAACCAAGGGCCGCAAAAGATTACTCATACACAGAACATGGCATCGCCTGTTAATAATCAGGCCGGTATTACGCCGTCTATTACAGATCTTTCCACTATTGATAGGACCATATTCGACAAACCCAGAAGTCATACACCTTCAATACTCTCTGGACAAACCAGGGGCCGAAGCCATCATGAATCTGACCATGTGGAATATCCGAAAGCTCCCTCCGTTAACGATGGCAGAAAAGAGCATATTTGTCCTTACTGCTCGGAGCCCCTTCCAAGGGCGAAACTAGGCGACGTGGCTTTCTGGAAGTACGTGAGAGGCTAATTCAATTCTCGTTTTGATGTGCGATGTACTCTAATACACTGGCAGAAATCATATCCACAAGGACCTTGAGCCCTACGTATGCATTTCAGAAAAGTGTTGCCAGCCGTTACAGTTTTTCGTTAGACAAGATGAGTTTACAAAACATATGAACTCATTCCATGGAAAAGACTGGACGCAAAAGATCCATATGACAACCTGGTTCTGTGACCTTGACCACACTCCTGTGCTTGAATTTAGAGACGAGGAGAGCTTTCGCCGGCACTTAGTTGCTAAGCATATAGGCATCAGTAAATGGAAAGCAAAATCTCTACTCCGGCGAAATCGAGCTGTTGGCTGTAGAGAACAGATAATATGCCCCCTGTGTGAGTGTTCGCCCCCTGATATACCCAACAAAATGAATTTTGATGACAAGCTTGCAACGTTGTTTTCCCATATTGGATTGCACTTATTGTCTTTGGCTCTGCTATCTTTGCCAACGCTAGATCTTGCTGGGCCGAAGAGTGATGAAGATGATCGCTCTATAAAGGCCATAAAAAGTGGTCATGACCCAAGATCCAACTCAGATATCAAGAGAACGGACGATAGTAGCCATACTCACTATTCAGAGTCAGAATCACCAAAATCCGATAAGATATTAGATGCTCTATTTGATGAAGACTTGGACATAAGATCTACCGACCATCTAGAACTTCCAGATACACCAATTCAAGTAGCCCCCCTATTGGAAGGTGAAGAGGTGGAGTGGAAGCCACATCATTTTAAATCTGTATCTGAAGGACCGGACTCTATATTGAATGATATTAGAGCGAGTCAGCTTCAGCAGCAAACTGAAGAATCAGGCTCTGTATCTGAAGGACCGGACTCGATATTGAATGAGATTAGAGCGAGTCAGCTTCAGCAGCAAACTGAAGAATCAGGCTCTGTACTGACTGGGGTGCATCAGCTCGAACAGGGTGACCTTCTTGAAGAATTGGAAAATGCCAAAATTGAATGGCCAAAGGGTTCGAGCAAATATTTCATTCCAAGAGACTCTTTAGAAACCATCGTCAACATGAGAAGCGTTGAAGCAGAACTTACAAAATTGTTTCCATCCCTAACTTCAAGGGAGCTGCATCAATATGTAGATATCATATTCGATCCTCTTAGAATGGCAAGAGGTGTATTTGTAACGGTGCTTCGGACGAGAAAAGAATCGATACTAGATATTTTGGAAGAAGGAGTGACGGATTTGGACCTCCCCCTTGAACGCCAACAATTGCCTACATATCCAGGAAACTATAACCGCCGTTTTGTTCTCTTTTGCTCAAGGGACCATTACGACTATAGAAACTGTACAGACCGAGACCATGCCACTTGTAAAATTACCAGCGTTAGGTCTATGTCGAATTGGACACGAAACCAGATCGAAAACTTTGATGCAATTCAATGGAGAGTGAAAGCACCTGTCTTTGAAAAGTTGCCGCAAGGGGAAATTCAGCACTTTGATCTCCATTCTAACGTTGTTATGCCATATGTGGAAGACGGCGAAGAGCAGCTGGAACAGAGTGGTTATAGTTATGTCTGGCCTGTGAGAATCCACCCCGCCCACCAGTCAGTATACAAACGAGATGGCCGGATGGTAAGACTAACATGATTTCAATGTGCCGAAGCTAACTTTCAGTAGGAAGATTGTCCTCGAATTGCGGTGAAAAGACTTTATAGCAAAAGCTTTGACCAGTTTGAACAAGAACGTAAGATGCTAAAGTACCTGACACTCAAACATCATCAGCATCTCGTAAAGTTGCTCGCTACTTACACCTGGAGAGGATTTAACCATCTGCTATTCCCTTTCGCAGATGCGAATCTTCGTGAACACTGGGAGCAAGTCAGAATTCCTCGTCGCGAACTAGATACGTATAGGTGGTGTCTTGATCAGTTAACTGGCCTTGTATCAGGTTTGGATATCATTCACAATTTTCAAACCTTCGAAAAAGAAGGTGTGAAACCGGGCACAAACACAGGAAATGATAGAAAATCCCGAATCAGGCTATCTGGCATGGCTGATGTCTGGATAGTTGTTGAGAACGGGGAAGAAATCTTTGGTAGACATGTATGAAACAATCTCCTTCTAAACAAGTCATGTTGGTAGAGGGTTTTGGATCCTGAGAACTGTTCTAGAGTCCTTTCTTGTTTGGACAACTCCCTTGCCTTTTAATCCTTCTTTTCAGACGCTACCGAGTTTTTACCGTACTGACTCTATGAAGGGCGATTTAAAACCCGAAAATATCATATTGTTTAACGAAACTGAGAATCCGACCGAGAAGGGAATTCTCCAAATTACTGATCTGGGTTTGGGTCGTTTTCATGGGTTTGGGTCGAGGTCTAAAGATGACCCAAGAAGAATTGCCGGTTCAAGCACATATTTACCTCCCGAGATGGCCTTAAATATCCCAATATCTCGTGCATACGACATATGGAGTCTCGGATGTGTTTTTCTTGAGTTTTTTACGTGGATGGTAGAAGGTTGCGAAGCAGTGAAAGAGTTCAGCAATACCCGCCTTTTGATGACTGAAGACGATGTTATGGATGATGTATTCTTTACACATACTGCAGGACAGGCAGAAGTTCGTGATGGAGTCATTAGGTGGGTGCAGAGGCTACGCCAGCATGAACGTTGTTCTAAAATGATCCACGATTTGCTTGACTTGACGATGAATCGGATGTTACGTATTGGTACTAGGGAAAGGATTAGCTCAACAGAGTTGAAAGCTAAACTCACACAGATTCTCCAGAGATCAAGAATTGATTCTCGTCAACAGACTCTAGATTATGTCCTAGGCCCAATAAGGTCTGTTGAAGATAAACCTGGAAATGAGGAATCGTCCAATAGCTTTTTCTATAAGGGCCAAGGCTTGGGAACGAGGGAGTAGCGCATTCTACTCTTTTGGAGCGTCAAAATCACTTTGATTTCTTTTACTCCAGGCAAACACATATCTTGAGACAGAATCACGCCTTATATGTTTTAGAAATACATACGCTATTAGTGGCAATAGATTCGATTAAGTAGGTTTACTTCGACGATGAGTTGCTAGTTGAAAGAAACTTCATATTTCTTTTGATGTTAAACATAGCTATGGTGTTGTAGAAGATGCTTCTCCTAGTAAGATTTGATAGCAGTCATTGTCTTACAAAAGAAATCAACCCCCGTCATGATTTGGCGTTTGCAAAACAAAATAAAGCCTGGTGGGTCTCCTTGCTTGACAAATGTTGAGGATGAAACATCAGTCCGAACTATAGTTTTTCAAAAAGAATGTCTCAAGAAAGCGCCTTCCGTTAGCGCAGATTCTGGCATACTTTATTGCACTCGGTGTGATTACTAGCAGTTTTTCGCGGCTCGTTCTCTGTCAGCCAAAGGAAGAGTCTATCACGGTATCTTACAGTTAGGTGGCGGTGTTGGTCCTCGATGACAACGGCTCATTAACGGAGGTGAGGTGGGGGACTTTTGCTGGTTCAAGTCCGCTGAACAAGCCAATTCCCGGAAAGATTTTATTGGATGAAAGTTCAAAAGCAGCACTTCAATTCGTCTTTAATAGTTAAATTTGTTTTCTGAAGCTTGAGGCTTGGTCTGTGATCAACAGGCCCCCCGTATATCTAGTTTCAGGGCAGCATTGCAATGGTCCTAACCAAATTACTTGTATCGGGAGCCAGTAGCTCACAGTACAGTATAATTTTGGGCACCAAGAATATACCCCTTTTTTCGACATCCTCTACGGAATATGAAGTTGTTTCTTAGGTTATTCATTATTTTTGTAGCTTCAATAGTGAAACTCACGTCACTGATATTTATTTAAGAGTCAAGACAGGTGTAATGAAAGGTATGAATACATGGTACATTACAGACCCATAGACAAATAACCCAGCGTGAAGGATATTTAAACATATGATCTGTCATGTGTCAGTAGTAAGTTTTTTGAGTGCTTCAAAAGTGTTTTACGTGAAAAAACTTAACAATGATGTTGGTTGACAACGATACGCTATATGACAGTTAATAGACTTAACAGCATATTCGAAGATTGCAATTTATCCGCTGAAAATGCTGAAACGCCTGCAATGAACAGGTTAAAGCAAAACAAGGTGGGCAATGTATTCAGTTATAATTCACATGGCCATATGGTCACGGGATATCTACGGGATGAGAGAGATACTTCAAGGTAACTAGTAAAGGGGCTTCAGATTAATTTCAAGGTAACTGTTGGTATAATCTGACCCTGAATTGTATGGGTCACGTGTGCTTCGGCACACGTGATTCCGTACAGCTCAGGGTCGGACCGAGTATGCGGCCGCATGCGGCCGCATCGACCCCCATATCAACACCATCACCTACGTAGACCTTACAATACAACGATCGATCCCACTGAATACAACTAGCACTTACGTGACCATATCACGTAGTGGTGCCCCGTATTCGAAGTGATCCGACAGTAACTTTGGTTGATTATTCATTATCAGGGTCCAAACAGGGGCGTACCTTGTAGAAAATGGTTCTATCTGCGCGTTTCGGCTTTTGCGGATTTCATCCCTATTACCGTTTGAGTGTTATGTAATTGCCACTTCCGCTCGAAGTATAAAACTAAGCACGTTTCTTTGAAAATCACACCCAGTCAAAAATATATTATAAGTTAAACGGCATACTATAACTAAAATCTTATCATCGTCTCAATTCGGTGAAATGGCAAAAGATTATGGCTTCAGCTCGGAAGGAAATACTATCGTTTCCGACTTTCAAACTCAAGTTAAAGACAAAACGTTCCTCATAACTGGCCCAAGTGAAGGAGGAGTTGGAGCAGAGACAGCCATTTCTCTAGCTCATGGCTCTCCATCCGTAATTATTCTTCTTGGCCGCTCAATTACCAAAATTCAACCAACTATCGACAGAATCTCATCAACCTCACCTTCCACTATTGTCAAATTCATCTCTATAAATCTCGACTCATTGTCTAGTGTGCGAGTGGCAGCAGCGAAAATTTTGGAAGATGATGAGATCAGGAATATTGATGTTGTGATCAACAATGCTGCAATAATGGTGTGCCCATTCAAGAAGTCCGAGGACGGAATTGAGTCGCAGTTCGCAACCAACTATATCAGTCACTTCTTGCTCACAAATCTTTTGATTCCAAAGATTTTAACATCAGAATATCCACGAGTTGTGAATGTTTCTTCTTCGGCTCATGGGATGTCTAGCGTTCGGTTTGACGATATCAATTTTAAAGATGGGCAGGATTATGACCGCTGGGCAGCATATGGCCAATCTAAAACAGCAAGCATTCTTTTCTCTGTTGGACTCAATCTCAGAGGAGTAAAAAGCTTTGCACTACATCCAGGTAGCATAGCAAGTCAGCTTCAGCAGTATATGACCGAGGAAATCAGGAATGCAGGGCTAGAGACACTGCGAGCTGCAGGGCGGCCTCTACCTAACACAGGAAGGAAGACTTTACAACAAGGCTGTGCAACAACGTTGAGGACAGCATTGGATCCGGCGTTAGAATCCATGGTCAAAGATGGGAAGAAGAGCGTCTATCTCGTTGATTGTCAAATTGTGACTGATGACTCTGTGGCAGAATATGCACTTGACGAAGAGAATGCGAACAAATTGTGGAACATAAGCGAAAAGATAGTAGGCGAGAACTTTTCCTGGTGAGTAGATAGTCGGTCTTGTTATATAGTTGACATACATAATACTAAATGTATACTTCAATAAAATCCAGCTGTTTTGCACTCCGAGGGGCGAGTTTCCTAGGACTATGTCTTCATATATGCTAACTCAGCTATACATGCACTTCTACTGAGCAGCTCTTCTCAAACAATCAAATCAGAATTAAAGTGACAATACGGCGCTCCATTCTTCGACTCGCAGTACACCGTCATGGTGCTCTCAAACTTCACCCATCGCCCCTTCTTCACCGTCCTCTGAGTTGGTTTCCCATTCACAATAGTCCCCAGACCATCTTTGAAAACAACAAAATCGCGGTCGGCAAAAGTGAATGCATCAACATCAGTCCTCCCGCTTGTTTTGCATGTATTACCCCCAACTGATTTGCCACTGCTTAGTTTCCGTTGAGTACATTTTACCATTTTGCCAGCAGCGCCACTCCAGAATTTGTCAACATCACCTTTGCCACCATTCCCTGAGAAACAAGAATCATGGTTAGTTCGAATGACAAAATGACTGCAAAACTCTCGCGGAGTTTCTTGGATTGGAATTATTGCTTTCAATATCACTTACAGTTATATATGTCACAATTACCGCATGAATTGTCTGTCAAGGGGGGACAGACAGAGATACCGGGATTGGTTGTATATAGCATTTGCCATGGGGTCTTGTTCGTCGCTTTGCCTGTCAATATGTAAATAAGTTGATGTCTCGTTGAAAGCCAACGGTAATATGTACCACACACATAGCATCCAGCTATTTTCCTGCAATCTTCTCCTAATACAGACAAGATCATTATGGCCAAGACGAACACTTGGAAAATGGATGGGTGTAGGTTGTACATTGCTGTTTAAAAGCGCAAGGAAAACCCCGTGCAAAAAGTTATAGTGTGCAGAACGGGTTCCGATCTACAAAAGAAGCCTTAGAATACCTTCGTAACAACTGAAGTAAGAATCGGTATTTGCACAAACCACTAAATGTTGCTTCAAATCGAAGCATGACGGGAGTGCTTTTATATGCCTCTCAGACCATAACAGCCTAAGAACCAGCTGATGCATGTAGACTTGGACTTGTACCAACTTTGATTCAATTGAGTAACCTAATATGGCAACAACTCCACAAGCTAATTTGATCGTGGGAAAGATCCTTTGTTTTTCAGCGCTCTTCTTTTATTTATTGGCTGTCTAATTTGGGTGTGGCCGATGATGGCGGCTGAGACCCTTAGAGAGGGCTGGGATCTCTCCGTCTTATTTGTGCCCTGGGCGCCACACCGACAGATTTGAGAATTACCAGGGAACCTCGGGTCATTGCCAAAAAAATAAAAAACAATAAAAACGAAGGCAGCATTAATTTGACCCAGGAGGTCTATTATCAAAAATTCTGAGATTGAACTTCAAGGTCTTTTTGACTCCAAGAGGCAATTGCCGGATAGATTTGAATCAGTGGCTACGCAAAACATATAATCGTATCACAATCAAATTGATGCATACATAGGTCAATCAAACTTCTCCTGATGAAATTGTAGCTCGAGCGATCTTTTCGTTCAGATTTTGCTCAAATGGCCAATAAGTATCACGTGGAGCAGATCTATTGGCGATTCAGAATTATAGAAGGGCTAAATAATCAAGCGAGAAAAGGGGATTGGCTGTAAACTATCAATAGAAGTTGAACCGGAGGCCTTTCGGTTCTTTTCTTTCTTTTCTCAACTTTTTGTATCCTTAGTTTCAAACTTTCGGACCTCTAAAAATCAATACAACTTTGTAATATCCAGACCCGTTTCCCTTACGAACTGTATCCGACGAGCCGTAGTCGTTGTATTATTATTATAGTTCCACCATGATTGTATTTAAACACAATTTTTATTTTATATAAGAATTCTTCCTTATATCTGATTTACATATTGAATAGCACCTAACTTTCATTGGTAAATAATAGAGCTTTGACTTCGATCTCTCGTGCTTTAGATCTCTGCTCTTCGCGGACTTAAAAGAACGCTAAATCTCGATAGTATCTAATGCATCCTAATCCATTTAAGCTTATGTGATACCGGCTTCTGTGTTACCGTCGTCGTCATCGTCGTCGTTATCGCTAAAAACATCGGTGAAATTGTCCTTGATAATAGAGAGAACTTTCTCTTCTGAGAGACGGGTATTTAACTCTGATTGATATTTAGTTTCACGGCCAAGTCAATAGTCAAATGTCAAATGATTCAACAGCGGACTAACCTGTAGAATCGAGTACAGTAAGCTGCTCCGTCATATACTCCCCTAACGCAACTAAATCCGGCGTATTATCTGTCACCGAATGTCCCATCGTCACTTTTCTTATCCCTGGAATAGATAACACCACTTTTATATAGCTCAGCTCG
>Ga0247809_1001544_pt1 | contig 10332 bp, 10 predicted proteins | sample UWRJL104311B1_FD_180951 | JGI IMG/M metagenome (GOLD analysis project Ga0247809, IMG submission 180951) | Plant litter microbial communities from Arlington Agricultural Research Station in Wisconsin, United States - UWRJ-L104-311B-1 | ecosystem: Environmental > Terrestrial > Plant litter >...
CCTCGCCAGCCTCCCGTTGCCATCAACAGTGTTTACCAAAAGGATGACATACAAGGCCACTATAGACACTATCAACCCATCGCGAAAGCACAGAGAGCATTGCCACCGATCAACCACAACAACACCCGTCCTCAACCTTCGCAATCCAGCCCCAGGAGCGCTTTCAAACCCATCCACTCTCGCGAGAGAGACGCAACCGAGTCCCTCTCCCCCTCCATCCAACTCCTACAGCCGACCTACAGCCCTCCCGATCCCCATATCCCCGTCAATGTCATAATTCCGAAGCCTATGGCCCAGGCACTTACCCCACGGCCTATTTCACAGCCCTCAAACACATCACACGCAAATGATTCAGAGAAATCTCTGATTGATTTATTGCCGAGGAAGAAACAAAAGCAAATATATGGTATGATTGGGGGATTGCAAAGCGGGATCAGGAGTTGTCAACAGCAGGCTGATAACATGCAGCGGCAGCTAAATGCTCTGCAGGCGGCTTTAGGGGTTGATGCTGAAGATGGCGATCTTATAGGTGGAATTTGACATAGCATATCAATTTGAGCGGAACGGCGTTAATTGAGCGGAGCATTAAAAGACTGTTTGAAAAGTAATTGGACGGCGGTCCTTTCCTAAAGCTTAGGAGGGGTTGGAGCGTTGCTTGCAACTTTATACTAATACATGAATAATGGAATATTGAACACTACCCCGTGGTTACTCTGTTATGCTGGACTTTGTGACATGTTCTTAATGCCAATCTATCCGCTCTGCATTCTGCATTCAAATCAGATGGCATGTCTCTCACTCAAACAGCGCTTTTCTCATACCGGCCCAGTACTAGTAGTGCTAGCCAATGGGTGAAATAAATCCAATATCTTCACCTTCTCATAGATTTTCGATCATGTAAGACTTGCTCTTGGATGACTAGAGATACTGTACTGTAGCTACTAAAAGTTTTACTCAGTCTATGTTTTTGACTTTGGCGTGTTGTTATCCTAGACGCACATGCTATACACCTTGTCATCGTTCCACCATGGAGCTAAAATGCCTTACATGTGCTGTTGGTTAGCTTTCTGAATAGTTTCTAGCGAAGCAAAATAATTGCAACTAATCTTATTACTTTCCAGAAGTCAAATGCACAATCTCAACTTTATAGCATAGTGTTTACCATTTAGATGCAGGCGAAGCCAGAAAAGATATGACCTTGAGCAGCTCATGTAAGCTGAATGAACTAAAATATGATTGATATCTTAATAGCGGGCAAAGATTCTAGAGAAAATGTATAGCAATATTTTGTTTAGTCAACACTTCTTACTCTTTCTCTCTTTTCTATGTCTTGGATCTCAAGATGGCAGATGTGTTATGTCTCATCCCCAACCATCACTCCTGTTCCATTTAGAGTTTTTTTTGGCCCCCTTTGACCTGGTGTGAACCCTTTTCCCTCGACACTGTAGTCGGATGGCTTGCTAGCCAACTGTAAATCCAACAGCTTCCCTAACACTAGGTAGGTTTCCCTGCCCTACTCCGTGTGCTGTATTTTGAACATATTACTCTTGAAGCTTAGAAGCTCCGGTTCTTCTAAATGGTTAGTTAAGTACTGCCAGTGAAGATATGCCACTGACTGGGCGACCATACAAAACTCCTGTCTATCTTGACGGCTCGACTCAAGCACACCTCTTATCTTTCCAACTTATGACCCTGTCCCCTTCGGTAAGTTCGTTCAGAGTCCCGTGAGTAGCTGAGATGACACCACCCTTTTGGACGTCGGCTTAACCTATTCGGGACGTCCTTTTGCGGTATATACATGTGTATAAGACTTTAATATCAGGCAGCAAGCCTTTTGGGAAGAATGCAGCCACGATGTTATTCAACACAGGTTCGTTCCAAGGCTTCTACCGTGAGTTTTGAACCACTTAGCGTACATTCATCAATCGAGATATACTTGATTGTCCATGTCCTGGAACTGATTGGGCCGTAATAATGTTGGTATTTCGCCGGAGAAAATGGTCTGTTGGATTCTTTATTAGCAACTCAATATTCCCAGCCCCCGCCACCAACAAAGTCAATGTAGGACTCTCCCAATATCTCGCTATCTCACTCACCTGTCTCGGAGCATACACCAATAACACTCTGGCCCCAACTCCTCCCCAGTCTTGAAGATCACAGGTCAATTGCTGGAATCCGATGCGCGCGGTTTGTGATTCGCCAGCCTTGTATTCAGGGCAGTGCATTCTCCTTGCATCCCAGGCACCCAGGAATCAATGAATGCGCAGCTGAATCACCCCTCAACACCACTCACACCACATCATCCTGGATCTCGGTATTCAATCGCTGGAATCTTTCCTGATGAGTATCATCACCTCGGCTTAAGCTGCTTCTCTCTGCTAAACGAGGTCACAACACTTCTCGGCCATAAACTATCGACGAATGAGGAGGCCAAATTGGCCCTGTAGTGGTTTATAGGGCTGATGTTATAAGGCGTTCGGCTGAAGGGCTGAGACATTCTCATCCAAACTCCGTCACCATCCGGCACATTTTGGATGTAAAATCTATGGCGATGATGATGATGGTCAAGCCAACCGCTTGGAGACTGGCATACGGCGGCATGGTGTGCCTGAAAAGAAGCCTCGAGCTGATGGAGGGCCATACATAAGGAAAACTTCCACCCCATTCATTCCTTAGGTTACTTGCTCGCTTGCTTCTTAATTGGATTATATAATTCAACTACACTGTCTTGGCTTTTTGAACAATAAGTACTCTTGCGTTTTGCACTAGGTCGTTCAAGATGCATTTTGGTGATTACATTTCAGGTTTTTTGGTGGCAGCCTCCTCGTTCACCCAGTCTATCTTCAGCAATCCCTCTCAACCACCATCTGAGCAGAATTGGCCAGGGAAAAAAGTTGACTACTATGCGCGCAATCTGAAAACCATCACCTCGATTTATAACTTAACCGTTTACCCAAGTAAGATTTACGAAACATTACACTTGCCCGTTCCCGTGCCCTCACCCCTATTTACTCTCGCTTACAAAACTATGTAAACAGATAATGTCCCAATCATAAATGGCACAAAAGCCGTGCCTCCGGGACTATTCGCACAAAACGCCAGTGGCCGCGTATCTCCACTCGGAAACTTCACTGGCTTCGAGGACTCCGTGGAATACTTCTTCGCACTAGCACTGGTACCCTCCGCCCCCTCCTTCGCTGTGTGGACCTCGGCCAAGATCGTATCCTTTGCCAGCGGCTGTGCTGAAGTCGCCTCGTCGGTCGTCTATCTCGAGACTCGTGTTTACAAACCGGGAACCCCGGATCATAACAAGTATCTAAGCACGTTGAAGCAGGTTGCCTTTTGGAGGTTTGACGATGAGGGTGCGGTGTTGAAATATGATGCATGGATTCCGAATCTTGGGGAGTGGGATTACCTGGCGTTGGGGCAGAAAAACATCAGCAACCCAGTGATGCAGGGCCAGATTATTGGCGGAGTTTGCCCCCTTGTGCAGCAAAGATGTCAAGGGAAGGACCAGCAGTATTCTAGGTAAGTCATTATTGTGACACTCTCTTAAGTGGTTGGGTTCGGAAGACGTAGCTAACAAGCAAAAGCATCAACGATTGTATGTCCTCATGGAGCGCAAAGCCCTTCGGTGACTATGCCGATGCATGGGGGGACAATGTGGTTTGTAGAACCATCCACGTTATGCTTGCGCTAATACGGCCTGACGTGCACTGCGCGCACGTTGGAGAAAATGGAGGCGGAAAGTGTGTTGACTGGCCGTACAATGAAGGCTATTTCGACGACGAGCTTTTATTTGGGGAGCCCAGTGGACAGACATTTATCTGCCCAAAGAAGAAAGATTGTCATAGGCCATGGGGTGTAGCAGAGGAGCAGGTCACTTTGGAGTTAGAATGATGTGCAATTAGTATATGGTTAGAGGTTTTGCGGCTCGCAAGAGCTTTGCTTTGTTTTCTCATGCAACTAGATGCAGTCGTAGCTTCTTAACAAGTTTCTTGTTTCCTTAGATCATGTAGTAGTTGCTTGAACTACCACAATCAGATTACTCTTTGATTTTGCTATAAAGGTTGCTCCCTCCTTACTCAATCACTTTTGTTATTGGTGGCTTACTTCTAGCTTGATTTCTTTTAGCCAAAGTCCCTTTCATGTAAATTTATGTCCACACTCTAGAAAGTATGATATTTGTACAAGTGCTATAGTTTAATAGCTAGCGGGTATCAAATTTCTTTTGATAAACAGCCTATCTGATTATCATCCGTCTATCTTTAAGCTCTGATATTTAGGAACAAATAAAACGTTTTCGCAATCTCAATAACCAGCCCAAATATGAACTTACTCACTTGTACTACCGTGTATGCATGTATTTTTGTAATTGGTTCCCTGATCTCTAATGAATTACTGCTATTACTGTTTCAACAGCTATAATGATGTTTTATGTAGATTAATAAGACGTTAATTGATTCGCGGGGGTGTATAGCAGTATTGCACACAAGATATTTTTATTGTAGAATTCTGTAGACTGTGTTTTTAATCAAATACTCAGATACATATGGATTAAGCAAGGTGTCGCAAAGCAAGCTGTGATATCTCATGCTGAACGCTGCAAAAAACCGCTTCATTTTTCGCACCTTAATCCCAAGATTCAATGCTCCAATCATCCACTTGATCTACCGAATCATGTATATCCCATAGCAGTTGCTATTGGCCAAAGGCACTTCGCCTACCAAGGCTTTGCTTCGACTCCCTCTGGCGGATGAGTCTCGACCTTCTTCTTGCTAACGTCAGACCAGGAAGTGCTCAACGCCGTGCCATTACTCTCCTGGTAGCTCTTCATCATCGCTCGTTTAGTATCATCATCCGCATCTTTGTAGAGCTTTTTGAAGAAAGAATTCATCTCATCACCATCTGCGTCTAAATCAGGCTCTCCATCAGCTAGATGATCCCAATTCTTTGGTCCGGACTTGCTTGATGTTGGGTACGCTGGTGGTTTGTCGCTCAAAGTGGAAGCAGCAGGAGCCTTAACTACTGCTTCAATCTCCTCGTCGCCCTCGAGGGCTGCCCACTTGACACCGGGAACGCTCTTCGTCAAAACAATCTCGATCTTGTGAGGTGTGACGCGGTAAGAGCTTGCAGACGTGTTGATTTTTTGGTATAGAGGCGCAAGCGTATAATCGTAAGTATCAGTCTCCGAAGTTGGGAAACGGACTTCAAGGTTCTTCTCTTCGATGATGACCTCGGTTCTATCCTTTGGGATACCCTTGGCGAAGATCGAGATGGTAACAGTGGTAGGAGATTGGAAGAATTCGGTGCGTATCTTCTCCTTTGCCGTAGTTTGTGCTTGGCCCACCGCCGCCGATGCCGCAGCAGCTGTTTGCTTTCCCTGGCTCTGTGATGCTGCGGTTTGATTTCCTTTACCGTCTTTTGCAATATCTTGGTTCACATCCTCATGTTTATCAGGGATCTCCTTTACCGTCTTCGCAATCGCCGCAGACGTTGGATCTTCCGCCTCTGCGATGTCATAATCGGCCTTTGTCTTCGCCATCCACATTGTAACACCCTTCTCCTTGTCATTCATCTTCGTCGCCCAGTTGAAGCATAATCGTGCGTCACCATATCGCTTCAGAGCGTGTAAAGATATACCTCTACGAAACTGCGCCGTTCCCATCAGATCCCGCTTCCCTCTAGCTCGTCCGGCAACCACTGCATTTTCTGCATCGATGAGAGCGAGATCGTGCTGTGAGAGACGTTGATAGGCGGTTGATCTTTGGATGAGCCATACAGGATTTGGATTATTGGGGTTGGTCTTGAGGGCGGCTGTGAGTTGGGTGACTGCTGTTGTGTAGTCTTTGGCGTTCATCGCCTTTTGGGCTAAAGCCGCGAGGTCTGCCATGGTTGAGCTGAATTGTCTAGCTTTGTGAGGTACCCTAGGTGTGTTCGTGTGACATTTATATAATAGCTTTCCGTATTCAGTGATGGCAGGGTGCCTTTTCTTTGTTGTTCCGAAAACAGTGGTTCGATATAAACGCAGTGTTGTTGGTTGTTGTTCGGTGAGGGTGAGAGCTCCAGATGTTCAGCCTTGTAGCGGGGCGGGGCTCCAAGGCTGCTTACTCCACTTCCATGCATAATTTACTGTAGTCGCTTGTGAATGGATCAATTCAGCTAAAGGGTGTTCGTATCCAAGTGCTGTGTAGGAGTAGAAAATTTTAAAGTGTGGCCAACGCTTTAAGCGAAGAATTCCATTTTACACACTATTTTATTGCCTATCTGCACACCATCTGCCCAGCCCGACCCGGAACTAGACCCCTTGCGCCCGATATATGTCAAGAATCTTGACAACAGAGTTTGTAGAAACCAACCTAACCATAATCGAATCAGCCGCTCCAGCTTGATAACAGCACTATTTAATCTACCAGATGAAGTCCGTGATCTTTTCATGGAGAAGGGCTTTGTGAAGATATATAGTGCTGAGTGCGAATACCCTTCGTTGAAGCCGAAATCTCAATGGTAGGATGAGGCGAGCCACTCATCTGGAAAGAAGACGGTCTATCATGGCAATGAAGCAAAATCAAGCCGAATAGTTCCTGTGAGCCTGAAATATTCCGAATCTACTAAATCTTACTGGAACCAATGAATGAATCAGCACTAACTACAACTGTGAGACCATTTGTGGCGGGTGGCTCTATGATCCATTATAGAACGAGAGCACCTATGTAAATGAGCGTCGAGGCCACGAAAAGACGTTTAAGTAATAGGAGATAACTAAAAAATAGTATGGAAGTGCGAACATTCCTTTCCAATCTACTTTGGAGGGTTGGAGCCGGATTCAAGGTTCCTCTTGACGCCTTGGTTTGCGGAGGAGGGCTTTGAGCTCTTGGATTCGAATCCTGAAGTGTGCGGTCCGTATTTCGCGGAGTTATCAATGGGCTTCTCAATATATGATGGAGGGTCATTTTGTTGGTACTTGATACTTTCCATCAACTCTTTCATGTCTTCTTTTTGTTTGATTGGACCCGCCGCCGTGTTGTTCAAGATCACGCTTGCTTTCTTTTCGAAGTCTAAGCGCATCTCTTTGAGACGAGTCTTCTCGCCTATAAGCTTTGTTTTCTCTGCTTGACTACCATCAGCTATGGCTTCGTGAATCTGCACTGAAATGTCGTGGAACTGATTTTCGAGATGCGCCTTCACAGCACTGTTAATCTTTTGTGCCGTTTCGAGAGGCCTGACCCTAGTATCAAAAGTCTTTGGTGCCGAGGTGCTTTTTTCTCCATATGGTCTTGGGCTAACCAGATAATCCTCATCCCTTGCCGCCCTGTCAACAAAATCATTCATGCGGGAAGTTAGGAGCGACGGGTGAATCCGGTGATTAGGATCGATGACGAGAAGATCGCTCATTGTCAAATCAAGAACATCATGTATCATCTGAGAGCACCTTTCATTCAAGTGAAGTCTTTCAACCCACTGGATAACACTTGGTCGCACAATTGAATCCTCCCATCCACCGCCTGGAGATATAGAATTAACGGTGAAGAAGCAATCGTCATTCAGGGAGTCGTCTATGCTGGAGATCTCCGTTCGGAACTTTGCAAATTCATAGCCTTCATCTTCAGTCAAAAGCCACGTCATAAAGTCCAAATATAAACAACCAAGGCTCCATATGTCGCGGGATCTTTGATTGAACTGGAATGGGGGGTCGTAAGTATTGCGATGGCTTGCTTTCTCAAAGTTAACACCAAGTTGTAAAGTTCCATTTTTGTTCGAAATATGGGGCAACGATTGGAACCAAAGAATACTTTCTGGATTAAGGTTTCCACTCAGTCCACTGGTTAAATGATTTTTATCAATGCTTCTCTGCGAAAGCGAGTCATGTATAAGATGTAGTGCACTCGTTAATCCGGCGAGCTGTCTGAGTGACCACAAAAATATTTCTTTTCGGACCTCTGAAGAGGTTCTAGTTCGCCTCCCCCAATATTCACGCAAATTACAATCTGCGTAACGATACATGACATGACATTTCCCGTGGCGGTGGTATGTTGCTAACATTTGAAGGATATGTGGATGTCTTTTAGAGCAAATGAAGCGAAGAGTTGCTGCTAATCTTTCAGAGTCCTCTTTCTCCTGATGTAATCGCGTTTTAATTGCTATTAAGTGTTCGCGGCCCTTTTGATGATCAGTTGCCATTTCATTCCTTTGTATAGCACAGGATAACATACCTCTGGTCCTGTAGTCCAAAAGTTATGGTGCGCCGGATGGAGACGAACCGCAAATGCTTCACTGTGTTCGCTAACCCGTATAGCTAAGTCTTTCGCTCCGTCAAAGAAAATGAAAGGTAGAGCGGTTTCTGGAGGAAACACATAATGCTTCATATTCTCAAAAACAGGAACCGCTATCAGCCATTGATTCGCATAAAATGATTCCTGTTCAGCTTTATCCCAATCACCGAAGGTGGAAGCAACGTCTACATCTTTTCCCGGCAATGCCGAAGCCTGTGATTGGGTCAGAGGTAAATCATCGTCGGAATATCCATTATCAAGCAACGAAATGATAGCCCCACTCTTCTCAATACACACAAGAATTGAGAATAGCTGCTTTGCGAACGAGCATATCTTTGTAGCGTGTACAAATGCTTCTTCTTCTGTGTATATTTCTTCTGTATGCGCGCCTCCAAGTCCCAGAATAATATGGGTTACCCTATCAATTGTGATAACATCATCTAGTACGTTTTTGGAGATAAAAGGCACTCGGTGTTCATCAAGGCCACAGCTATAAACGAGTTGCTTGGAATTGAACAGCTCGTTTCGTATGCTGGGGATAGTCTCTACAAAGTCAAAAGATCGCTCCTCATTCGTTTCGTCATCATCGAGGTTTCTATCACCAATATCAAATACAGGATTTGCAGAGTCTCCAGATATGACACCTTTTTCGCAGTCGTCGCTCCCCAGAGACCGCGGAATAGCAAAGGTTGCTAGATCTTTCATATGTCTCCCGACATGATCTCGGAATACATGCCAATGTACAGTCAGGATCTTGTCTCTCGGAATCTGTGGATTCAGTTGCCTCAACTTCTTTTCAAATCATCACAGAAAGGGCAGTCACCCGCAGAAATTTCGTCTATAGGCCGTTTAGCATCATCAACTAGTATTGGAAGTTGCGACTGAACAAATTTATCTCTATGTTCAGCCCGTAGATGGGCTTCTAACTTTGGTCCTGAGCTATATGAAGCTTTAGAGCAAAAGTTGCAAAGCCACTCTAGACGATGAAATTCTCGTTCATGACTAAACCAATCCCGGCACCGAGGAAATAGTTTTATTTCGCATTTTTCGAAGGTACAAACATAGGGCCGAAGATCTTCGAACACATGTTTCCTACATATATTTTAGTACTAAGAAGAAGAGGGCACTAGAACGTTCACCTCCAAACACGATCATTCCTATACTTCTGAGCTTGGTGACAGTAGGGGCACACGAATTCAATATTTCCCGTACGAACTTGGTCTAGGCCAACAATAGCAACTCTTCCACCCTCATTAGAGCCCACAGATGTTGCAAGTGATGATAGTGCGTCTTCTTCATCGGCTTCCTCCGTCTCATTACTCGTCAAATTGTTTGCTAGAGTCCCTTCGAAAAATGTGGTTGCTGTTGTAAAATTTATAGTGCTTGGAGGATACGCTTCTACCATTGGATTGACTTCTGCAACTTCTTGTAGTGGTCCAGTCTCTGGAAATTGTAAATTTCTTTGGCTGAAGTCACTTTTTGGCTTCTCAACACCGGATAAAACACCAGCATGCTCCTGACAGTAACGAAGGTATTGTCTTCGCCATGTTATTGCTCTTCCTAATCGATCTACAAGCCAATCCTGGCCTTGGTTCTCCATTAAGCTCCTCAACTTTGGGAACTTATTTTCAACATGTTGTCTTTCATAGACTCCATATTGAGCTTCGAGATCTGGGTATTTGATGGATGCTCGTATGTACCTATCCCGAGGAGTAGTCTTCCGGATATTAGAGGAAGCCCTGAATAAGTTGGTGTTAATTTCGGTAATTAGTTTGAACAATTCTTGGATTTGGGACATATGTTGTGTGTTTATTGTTCCATATGAAGGTTCATTGATCTTGGCATCGTTAGACGGATGTTCAGATGAGTCTACATCTTCCAATTCGTAGAATTCATAGGATCCATTGTGACTATCTCCTAATAGTATCGAACGTGCTTGAAAAAATCAGTCACCATCTTCTATGTATTTATTTATTATGACTTTGGCTTGCCTTCCACCAATGTGTCCTCCATATCTTTCAGCAGTTCAACAACTTGGCCAGTTGTACGTGGAGCATTC
>Ga0247809_1001545_pt1 | contig 10331 bp, 12 predicted proteins | sample UWRJL104311B1_FD_180951 | JGI IMG/M metagenome (GOLD analysis project Ga0247809, IMG submission 180951) | Plant litter microbial communities from Arlington Agricultural Research Station in Wisconsin, United States - UWRJ-L104-311B-1 | ecosystem: Environmental > Terrestrial > Plant litter >...
CAAAAGACACACGCCACATCGTCGAAAAGGGGAATTATCCAAGAGACCTAACGGAATTGTCGACGATAGGCGTGTGAATGGCTCCTAACGCCTATGATAGGAGTATTTAGTATAACTTACCATTTTGCTATTCTACTTATGACGTTAACAGGTTCGCGGTACATGCGCTAAGTCGATCAGGGTCGGTCTATATCTACGGATCAATGAGTGACAAGTTGGAGCGTCACGCTGGCTCGTCGTATACTGCGTTTTGTTCACTGGCCGAACCCGGCACGACGGGCACGAGTGGTTCTGGGTGGACGGGCACTGCCTGGCGACGATGGGCTGGTATTTAGATGATATTATTTGGGGTAGCGCTTATGGTAAACTGGAAATACTGATGATGAATGCGACAAAACAACAAATCCCTAGAGGCTTCACGATTGTTGAGCTTTTGATCGTCATCGTGGTTATCGGTATTTTGGCTGCGATTACAATAGTTGCGTTTAATGGCGTACAAGAAAAAGCAAAAGTGTCGGCAGGGAAGTCCTTTGCTTCACAGATAAAGCACCGTGATCTATCTGATGCCACAGGGTACTGGTCGTTTGACGAATGTAGCGGAACAGCCCTCGTTAACAGCGCTGGAAATGCGACAAGCCAAACGAATGGCGTGACGGGAACGACGAGCTTTTCTGCCGATACCCCCAGCGGCACAGGCTGCTCACTGTCACTGAACGGAAGTTCATATATCAATACGGGCATGGGGCTTTCCAATACATATTATTCAAAGTCTATGTGGATTAAAACAGCCGCAACGGGAACGGCTATGAATCTCATATCGGACGTTACGGGTGGCACACAGAGTGCCTTCTACCTAGAGACATATCGACCTTCTGCTGGACATAACGGGGGCTGGAATACGGTATTGAGTCAGATGACACTTAACGATAACAAATGGCACTTTATGTTCAATGAATTCAAACTTAACCCATCGGGCACTAATGGAACCATGACATTGAGCGTTGACGGCGTAACAGTTGCGACGAACTCAAACACGCCGTTGATGGGCAGTCCTTCTAACGCTCAGGGTATAGGGACGTTCGGAGCGACCTCAAACTTTACGGGTCTGATTGATGACCCTATGATTGTGGTCAGGTAAGTTCGTGAAGAGCGATTCAAAAGGATTTACTATCGTTGAACTATTAATCGTCATCGTAGTGCTTGGTATCTTAGCAGCTATCACGATCGTCGCCTTTAACGGTGTACAGACGAAGGCTCGCGACGCCGAGCGGGCTAGCGAGGTAAGATCATTGCAGACAGCGTTCGAAATGTATAAAACAGAGAACGGCGTCTATCCGATCCATGTCGGTGGAAATGACAATCAAGGGTACCAGATGACGCAGCTCGAAGCCGTCTTGGTTCCGAAGTACTTGGCGTCCATGCCACAAGAGCCTGGCTCAACTGCGTACTATCAGTACGTGCGAGACACGGCTGGTGTGGGGTACGGCATTCGTGTTCAATACGAGTCCAAGCCTGCTTGCCACGCAGGCGTTAATAACCAAGCCAAAGGCTGGTGGAGTTCAGGTCCGTGTTAGTGTCTCGTGTTGTACAAAAAGGATTTACTATCGTTGAACTATTAATCGTCATCGTAGTTATCGGTATCCTGGCCGCAATTACAATCGTCGCCTTTAATGGGGTGCAGCAGAAGGCTGCGGTGGCTGCAATTCAGTCAGATCTGACGCAAAACGCAAAAGCTATTATGTCGGCTGCGGCTACTTCTTCTACTGGGCAGTACTCAACGCTCGCCGCTATGCCGGGCGGTGCTGCGAATGTAAAGCTTGACCTTACGAAATACAAGGTTGTCTCGTATTGTGGTGATGTAAATAGCTTTGTGTTTGCAGTGCAGGCAACAAACGGGGATGAGTATTATACGAAAACGGGAGGTGCTGTTGTAAAGGATAATGCAATTGATATCTTTCGGCCTTGCGACAGTATCCCAATCGCGTCGGCCGTTACAACGTACCTTAATTTGCCAACCGCGTGTTCTGGCGAAAATGCATCGTGTGTCTTCACGGGCACCGCAGCGGTTGTATACGGATCTGCGGCTCAAGGCCGGTTTAACCGGACTCTCAACGCGACAAGTCCAATTACCTGTAATCACGCATCGTTCGGTGGTGATCCAGCACCTGGTTTTTTGAAATCTTGCTACGTATATCCTAATTAGCATCGGCTTATTCATTGAAACAATATTAACGCAATTACGGTCAGGCTTGTCCTGGTCTTTTGCGTCCCGTAAGCTTGAAATAGGGTGTACTGACGAGCACACCTATGCGGGTGGATCTGGCTTGTGAAAAGCGCCGAGTTACGGTATAATAACAGAGATAATAACTCAAGCTTACGTAAAATATATGAGATACAAATCATAAAAAAAGCATAAGCATCCGCCTGCGAAAGTGGGTTAAGGATTCCAAAAGGAGCACACATGAAAGAATATGAATTGACCGTTGTCATTCATCCTGATCTGGAAGCAGATCTTGAAACACCACTGACGAAAGTCCGTGACATCATTAAAAACGCTGGTGGAACAATTATCCGCGAAGATAACTGGGGTAAGAAGAAACTAGCTTACGCCATTCGCCGCGAAGAGTTTGGTATCTACATCTACATGGACGTTTCACTTCCTGCAGATGCACCACTAAAGATCAGTAACATCTTTAATATTACTGACGAAGTGCTACGTTACCTACTTGTGACTGTTAACGAAAAAGCCCGCAAAGCACTTGCCGAGCAAGCTGCACAAGCGAGTGAAGACGCTAAAGATAACTCTAAAGAGGACTAATAATTATGGCGAAGAGTATCAATCAAGTAATTCTCATGGGCCGCCTTACCCGCGATCCTGAACAGCGTACCACAACAGGCGGAAAGACAATTGCGAGCTTTAGTATCGCTGTCGACCGCGGTGGTGATAGTGACCAAGCTGACTTTTTCGACATCACTGCATGGGAAAAGCTCGGTGAGCTCGTTGTACAATACCTTGCGAAGGGCCGCCGTGTTCTCGTTCAAGGTCGCCTGCGCCAAGATAGCTGGGATGACAAAGAAACCGGTAAAAAGCGCTCACGCGTTGAAGTAACCGCAACCGATGTTACCTTCCTTGACGGTCCAAACGGTGATAGCGAAGGTGGCGCAAGTCAGTCTTCGTCTGCACCACGCTCGAGTGCAAACTCGAACACCTCTAAAGATGTCGTGATTAACGATATCGAAGACAAACCAATTGATTTAAGTGAAATTCCTTTCTAGTCTAAGTCTTAACGACAACTAGAAATATTATTTAGGAGAATAATGATGCAAAAGCGTTTAAAGAAAGATACACCTGTATATTTTGACTACAAAGATGTCAAAACATTGCAACGTTTCGTAAACATTTACGGACAAATCGAACCAATCGGCAAAACCGGCCTTAGTGCCAAGCAACAGCGTCAACTCGCTACTGCTATCAAGCGTGCCCGTCACCTTGCACTACTACCATTCGTTTCTCAGGGATAATCTGGGAACGTGGGGTACTACCAACCAACTGATCTGAAAAAAGGCGCTGTCGTGCAAATAGACGGCAAGCCTTTTCGAGTGATCGACTATAACCAAAAGGTTATGGGTCGCGGTGGCAGCATTGTGAACGTCAAGCTTAAGAACTTGATTGACGGATCTGTTATTCCAAAAACCTTCAAGGGCCAAGAGCGTGTTGAATCTGCTGATGTGAACACACAAACAGTGCAGTACCTATATAAGGATGCGCTCGATTTCTACTTTATGGACCCAACGACATTTGAGCAGTTCCAGCTTTCGGCTGAAATTGTTGATACGGCCGCAGGGTACTTGAAAGAAGGCGACGAGCTATCGCTACAATTCTTTGATAACCGCGTGATTAACATCGAGTTACCAAAGAATGTTCACCTTGAAGTGACCTATTCCGAAGATGTCGTCAAAGGCGATACCACTAGTAGCGTCCTCAAAGACGCCACGGTTGAAACCGGTATTGTCATCAAAGTTCCTGCATTCATCAAGACTGGTGACGTCATTTCTGTCGACACCACGACTGGTGAATACCGCGAACGAAAGAAATAACCCGCACGCTTGCGGGAACTTTTCATGGATAAAAAGAAACGACTTGATGCTGAGATGACTCGCCGCGGACTCGTGGCGACTCGTTCTCAGGCTGAAAGTTTTATTAAGCTTGGTAAAGTAAAGGTCAACGGTCAGTTGATTGAAAAGCCCGGTTTTTTTACTACAGCAAATGCCCAGATCAAGCTCGATGTTGACGAGCAGTATGTCAGCCGCGCAGGGCTAAAACTAGCCAGCGTCGCTCGTATTCTGAAACTCGATTTTAAAGACAAGATCGTGCTTGATGTTGGTAGTAGCACCGGTGGTTTTACTGATTTTTCACTCCGACGCGGCGCCAAGCTCGTCTTCGCGGTTGATGTCGGAACCGACCAGTTACACCCAAGCCTCAAAGGTCATCCAAAAATTCATCTCCACGAAAAAACTGACATTCGTGATTTTTACCTTCGCAAAGACAGGCCCGGCATTGTCGTAATCGACGTGTCATTTATTAGTCTGCGTGATGTCTTGCCGCACATTGCACGTGAACTATCCGACGAACATACTCAAATCGTCGCCATGGTGAAGCCGCAGTTCGAAGCGGGCAGGGAACAGATCAATAAGGGTGTGATTAAAAATGACGCCATTCGACGTCAGATCTTAAAAGAATTTGAAATTTGGGCTCAAGAACGTTTCTTTATTAATGACAAGCGCGACAGCGATGTTGCTGGCGCTAAAGGCAACCAAGAACGCTTCTACTTGCTAACGTTAAAGCGGAACTCAACGACGTCACCAGGACGCATTACGTAGTCACGACCTTCAGTGCGCATCTTACCGGCAGCCTTGGCTGCCGTTTCGCTTCCCGCGGCAACGAGTTCGTCGTAGTCAAAGATAGCTGCGGCAATAAACCCTTTTTCAAAATCGGTGTGAATAACGCCAGCTGCCTGTGGGGCGGTGTTGCCTTGGTGGATTGTCCAGGCGCGAATTTCCTGCACGCCAGCAGTCAAATAGCTTTGTAGTCCCAATGTTTGGTAGGCTGTGCGGGCGAGTTGGGCTAGGCCCGATTCTTCGACGTCGTATGATTCAAGCAATTCTTTGGCGTCGGCTTCATCGAGGCCGCGCAGCTCTTCTTCGAGTTTGGCGCAGATGAAGGTGCTGGCAGCAGGGGATACGAGTGCTGATAGCGCCGTCTTTTTTGCAGTGTTTGCGAGTGTTGCTTCGTCAACATTGAAAACATAGATAACAGGTTTGGTGCTGAGTAGCTGCAATGACTGCATAAATTCTGTGTTCAAACCGGTGACTTCACTGGCAAGCTTACCTTCTAGTAGGGCTGTCTGTAATTTCTTGATTTCTTCGATTTCACCCTTTGCGGCAGCACGAGTCTTGGCTTCTTTCTCTAGACGAGGCAGTTGTTTTTCGATACTCTGTAGGTCAGCTAAGATCAATTCAGTATTGATTGTTTCGATGTCGCTTTTTGGTTCAATCTTGTCGTCAACGTGAATCACGTCTGTGTCCTCGAAGGCGCGTACGACGTGCACGATTGCGTCGCATTCGCGGATGTTGGCGAGGAATTTATTTCCCAAGCCTTCGCCTTTACTCGCACCGGCGACGAGGCCGGCGATATCGACGAAGGTGACGGTCGCCGGAAGGACTTTCTTTGCACCGTACATTGTCTCCAAGACGGCCAGGCGTTCATCTGGTACGGCAATGATGCCGGTGTTTGGCTCGATTGTTGCAAAAGGGTAGTTGGCCGCCAAAATATTATTGTCGGTGAGTGCGTTGAACAGGGTGGACTTGCCGACGTTTGGAAGGCCGACGATAGCGATAGATAAACTCATATGCAAGTATTATACCATAACAGGGGTGGAGATGATGATGCCAATCGCATGCTGGTTATGGTATAATTCCTCACATGAATCATCCGTCTTCTTCTCACGTAGAGTCCACTAAAAAACAGTCTGTTCCAAAGTTATTTTGGGTCATCACCGCACTATTTGTTGTGCTTGTGATCGCAGGCGGTTATTTCTTAGCAACCAAACAGCTTGTCTTTGCTTTTGGGTCGAGCGACGAGAAACCGGTAACAGTTGTCTCGAGTGTCTGTAGCAAAGAAACGATCAAGAAATTTAATGCCGCCAATACTGCAACGACCACTGATGAACGTAAGGCTAGGCTTAAATCTGCTTTTGACGCAGTGGGCGCAACTGGTGGATACGCGAATGATCCAAACTGTGGATATATTCGCTACACTTATTACATTGAACAAAAAGATGTCACCAACGCACAAAAAGAAGTTGACGTCCTAAAGAGTCTTTCGGCGAAAAACCTTTATGCAACGAGCCAATTGAACGGAGTTCGTTCGATCGAATCGATGCAAAATGATATCACCGTCTTGAGTAATCCTGGCGCGCAGACGAGCGAGAGTAGTGGTGGGCAAGGCTAGTTACATGACTGGGCGTCGATGGGGTGCCAAATTACTGGTCGCCTTCTTTGTGGTATTCTCGGCCTCGTTATTTAATATTGTTGGTAATTCGCAGAATTCATTTGCCGCCTACTGCCCAGAGGGTCGCTACTCGTGTAACAGCCCTGAAACAGTAGCTCGTGACGTCTGTAATGCGTCAGGGTATAGCGGTGCGATGTGGTTCAATACCTCGGACGATTCATCGACCACTACCGGTTACTACTCGGCAACAGTCAATATCAACGCGACCGCTGATACCGTGCGGGTGAACCTGCGCGGTTCGGTGAACTCTTGTGGGAGCTCCAGCAACGGCAACACAGTCTATGCGCTTGAAGTAGGTGCGCGGGGTCCTAATGGTGGACGTTTAACCAATCTTAGTTCGCAATCACTCAATCGAGGAACGGTACCGAACGCAAGCTATTCATGGTCTTCAAAGGGTGACAGTATTGGGGCGGACCTCAACGTATCGGGACTGGCTACGAATAATAGCGGCCAACAAGACTCTCAATCTATTACGATCGATATCTATCGTTGTTTTAGTTCCGATCCAAACCGTGTGAACGGAAGCTGTTATGCAACACCAGTCGATGTGAATGTCGTCCGTGCTGCAGGACCTAACTTCGACCTAACCCCGACAATTAGCGGAACGCCTCAGTTTATCGAGGGTGGAACCACTGAGGATAGCAAAGTAGTGCTTGCTCCGTCGGTGAGGAATTCAGGAACAACTACGAGCAGCTCCGCTGACTGGCGAGTTGTTACCTTTACCCTTGGACCCGGCCCAGGAATACCTGGTGGTGGTACGAATACGAGTGATCCCGAACAGCACTTTAGAAACGGCGCAAGGTCTATTGGTAGTAGCTCAAACGCCTTTGGGACAGGTGTGACAAACTTGTCTGTTGCACAGCAGGATATTGGTGATCTTCCTATCGGCACTCGGGTTTGCTATGCATTGTCCGTCAAGCCTGTCACACAGAGTTATAGCGGGTGGCGCCACAGTGCACCGTTCTGTGTCACGGTAGGAAAAAGTCCAAAAGTCCAAATACTTGGTAACGATCTGATGGTAGGACGAAAATTTGCCGGTGCAACCGGTGCAGTGCCGACCTCATCTATCCAGACATCCGTGACCAAGAAGGCGACACAGGTAGCTTCGACCATCGCGCCACAATCTGCATTCGGTGGTCTTTGGGAAACAGGTGTGAACAACGCAGGTCAAAAGCTTGGGCAAAACGCCGCTGATCCGCACTGGAATCTTGATCGGATCATGCGCCCGGTTGGCCGCACCGGAAATACCTGTCAGCAAGCGGTTGGGTCGAACGGTTCGTCGCTCATTGCTGTCCCAACGACGAGTGCTAGCCCAAGAATTGCACCGCGCACGATTACCGAGAATGGTAGCGCAACACAGGCTGGCTACTACTCAACCAATAACCGCCCAATCACTGGCGACTGGAGCCCTGACGTACAGTTTTATAGCGGTCAATACGTGTGGTCTCGTACGAGTTCGAGCGCCCGCTGGATCAGCCAAAATATGTACGGACAAAATTATAGCAATCTCGGTGGCTGTACCGATCCAACATTTTACAGTACTGGTGATATGGACAATGCCAATATCTACGTTTTCAAGCTTGACCAAGGCTTTACCATTGACCCAAATGCCGGCGTTGATCTTGATAGTGCTCGTATCAATATAAAAGGTGGTGTCGATAACAGGATTAAATTTATCGTTAACGGCCAAGAACTCGGTGACTGGCAAACACCAGGCTGGGCACCCGGCGCACAGGCTACCTCGACCAACAAAACTAATGTTTTCAAGAATGGTCAAAACAGCCTTGAGGTCTGGGTTCAGTCGACCTCATCACACACCGGCCTGCTCATCGACGAAATTACTATCCAGGCAACCTCGCAGGTCAGGGAGTCAAAGGTCTACGGCTCTTGGTCTGAGTATGCTGCAACTGCGACGGGCTCCGTACAGGGGATCGGCTCAGGATCTGCCTATGCTGGCGGTATTGCAACGCAGACGATCTGTGGCGCATCACTGATGACACTCTCGAATACACCAAATACTTCAGCCTGTTCATCGGGCGCATCAATGGGGGGCTACAGGACTAACCGTTCGATGCCCGACGTGGGTGGTGCGTTTGCCACTAACTCTGCAACAACACTCCCCGCTACGACGAGCCTGACGGGTTTGAACGGGACGTACAAGGCGCCCGGTAGCCTGAGGATTACAGGGGGGATGATCGCCCCTGGGCAATCGGTAGTAATCAATGCGCCTGGTAGTACGGTGACGATTGCAGATAATATTACCTACAGCACGGGTGGAATGAATAGTGTTGATAACATTCCTCAAGTGGTTATTATTGCTGGGACGATCAACATCCTGAGTTCGGTAACCCAGATCGACTCATGGTTGATTGCCGGCGGCACATTGAACACCTGTTCGGATGTTGGTAACTCGGTGGCTTCCTTGACGATCGGAGTTTGTGGCGCTCGACTGACGGTTAATGGACCCGTAATGGCTGGAAGGCTGCTGTTGCTGCGCACGGCTGGCTCGGGATCGGGTGATGCGGCGAGTGATCCTGCGGAAGTATTTAATCTTCGACCAGACGCTTATTTATGGGGTATTTCCCAAAGTTCAAAGAGTGGGCGACTCGAAACCGTCTTCGAACGCGAATTACCGCCACGATTTTAAGACATTCCGGCTTGCTTTTACGCTTATGCTTTCGGTATAATGAGGGACAATATGGCATTACTAAAAGGCGTGGGCGACTTCTTTGCACTAGACATAGGGACAAATGCGATCCGAGTATTGCAACTCTCTTCGACTGGTCCTGATAGTTGGGCACTTGAACACTTCGGATACGCACCAATTGACGAGAAGACAGCATCAAGTAACTCACCCGAGAGTCTCCGTAAGCTTGGTGAGGTTATCATGACCGCAGTAGGGCAGAGTGGTATCAAATCAAAGAGCGTCGTCGTTGGGCTTCCTTCAAACAAGACATTTACGACAGTGATCGAACTTCCGGTTATGCCAGAGGCAGAGCTAAAGAGCACGCTGAAGTACCAAATCGACCAATACGTGCCAATGGCGGCAAACGAAGCGAAAGTGGACTGGGCACTGCTAGGAACGTCACTGCACGATCCAAAACAGCAGGAAGTGCTACTCGCAAGTACATCGAACGCCTACGCCGAAGAACGACTTGAATTTATCGAAAGCCTTGGTCTTGATGTGATTGCCTCAGAACCGGATCCACTAGCGATGGTTCGCTCATTGCTCCCTGCCGGTATCCCTGACGCCCGCCTCATCATTGATGTTGGCGACCAGGCAACTGACCTTGCGATTACCTTTGGTGACAGCCCTCGACTCGTCCGTACGATCCCTATGGGCATCCGTTCGCTCGTCAAAGCTGCAGTGCAGAACCTGAATGTCCAAGAAGACCAAGCGCGCCAGTTTATCTTGAAGTTTGGTTTGGCGCCTGATCGGCTGGAAGGCCAAGTCTACCGTGCAGTTGAATCAACCCTTGATAGCTTTGCGACGGAACTGACGAAATCAATTAAGTTCTTCCAAACGCGTTACCCAAGCACTCCTGTTGGCGGCATCTTGCTATCTGGCTATGGCGCGATTGTGCCATTATTCGGCGACTATGTGACTGCCAAGACGGGTGTTCCATCAAGCATCGCTAACCCGTGGCAAAAAGTTCGCGTCGCTCAAGCCGACCAGCAACAGCTTTTGACCGTTGCTTCTGAATTCGCAACCGTTATCGGCCTTGCGCAACGAAAGAACAAAAAATGATAGAAATTAACC
>Ga0247809_1001546_pt1 | contig 10330 bp, 12 predicted proteins | sample UWRJL104311B1_FD_180951 | JGI IMG/M metagenome (GOLD analysis project Ga0247809, IMG submission 180951) | Plant litter microbial communities from Arlington Agricultural Research Station in Wisconsin, United States - UWRJ-L104-311B-1 | ecosystem: Environmental > Terrestrial > Plant litter >...
CTCTCACTTCCATCAAGTGGTATCATCTCGATCTCATTTTCGACATCGTTAAATCAGCGACAATCTCATCTCCTGCATGCACGTCTGACATCTAAGTCTCGATACTAATGCACAATCCTCGTGGCCCTTGAATCACAATATTTACATCTGTTCTTGGATTGTTTACGGTCATTCGAAACGCGACGCGGCAACGACAAATTCGTGCGAAGGTATACTGTTTGTGAAGAATAACCCACGATCAAACAAAGTTGTATAATATTGGTTGTGGTCCAGTTCGCGAAATACTACTGCCGACATCCACGCAAGCTTCACCTTTACGTGCAGTCACATTGACCAGTTTATCGCACGCGAACTTGTTCTCTCGATCTTAATTATTCTTGCCACAATATACACTCGGCACTGTAAATATGGTATGCCTCTCCTCCTTAGCCTAGCTCAAGCCAATACTCCTTGCCACAAGTAAGCCAGTTACGAAAACGGACTAATAATTGTAAGCAGAAACTGTAGATTCAATACTCAAGGCATTTACTCGGACATTCAGCGGTAGCTCTCGATACATCTAGAGAACCTCTTTACGACCTATCCGATCGCATCGTCACAATGCTACACGGACCTCCTCTTCCTTCATACGAGCCAGCGAAAGCAGGCAAAGTTCGTCTCGCTGACTCTAGTGGCCTCACCAACAAATCCTCGATCTCAGATGTGGCAATTCTTTTCGGTCGAATTCGCAAGCCATGGAGGTCCATTCCTTCTGTAGCAAAGCGTCCGTCGAGCTCTGGAAATGAGGAGCTGTCAACCAGGAAAGCAGTTGCAAGTGATGGTAGTAGCCACGTCTACTCCAGAAACTCACAAGATCCAGAAGTCGCAGGTACAGTAGTGTCCAATCCGTGCTTCCATCCACTGCGGCAGAAGTTGTCTCCAAGGATCGAGCCAAGTTTGATGAGGAGTCCAACTAAAGGTTCCATTTCTCCAGTGTCAGGATCATCTACACGAACACCGTTCAACAGAGGTCATGCTGGCAACTCGTTATCCGGAAGCACTTATGGTGCTGCTCAAGATTCTCCTACACACATTCCGCTACGAAACACAAGAATAGATGCGCTTATGCAGGGCGACAGGACTAGTTCGCAGGAGCAGATGTCGTTGAGTGAATTGCTCGCGCGAGAAGAGTATGAAAGCCGGCACTTGCAAAAGCTCAGCTTCGGTACCGATACAGTCCGACCGACCTCTATTCCAAGCAGACCAAAAAGCACGAAATCTACAAGTAATTCCTCAACACGATATCGTGCAAAGCTGAGGTCTGTACCTGGAAGACACCAAATTCTCCAGCCAGATGCAGTGGCATTGGCATTGGCTCGTGGGGATCATGTGAAGAAGTTCACCTGGGACAAGTATTTAGATCAGTACTCCAAGGTGAGACGCCTGTCATATATCCTCTACCTGGAAATTATGCTGACATTTCGATAGGGCGCATTTAACATGTGCATTCCCCCCAATCCTGAAATCGCCGAAGACGATATCACCTATCTACCTGCTGTGTTTCCACACGACGAAGCAGCTCGATTATCCGTTGCGCAGCAATGCGATGCCTTATGGTACGAATTTGGTGCACCATATGCACAAGAGCTGGTGGATCAGGCAACACGATTCTTTGATGTTAGCTTTGCAGCAATCAGTTTCTTCGATGAGAAGCGAGAGATATTCAAGGCACAGCAAGGCATGGACTCTGATGGAGTGTTTGGAAGACCTTATAGCATGACTGCACACGCCCTTTACACCATGGATGTCTTCGTAGTCACAGACACAAAACAAGTATATTTTCCCGTACCAATTCCATACAGCACACTAACACATGATAGGATTGGCGATTTCGCAAGAACCCTTGGGTAGATGAATGGCCTGGGGTACGATTTATTGCTGTTGCTCCTATAATTGCAGACAATCAGGTCATCGGAACGTTCGCAATTATGGACAAGCACCCCAGACCCATCTTCAGTTACGAGGATCGACGATATCTCGTGGACTTCGCAGATGCTGCGATCAGAGAGGTCAAAGAGAAGTATGAGCTGCAAAAGCAGACGGCATTCTATCGACAAACACCGATCCTTGAACGTGATTCAATAGTTTATGGAACTCAAGACGATCATGCATACTCATCAAATACAAAAGCGCGCGTACCATTAACAATCACCAAGACTATGACTATACAGCAGACTATGACAGAACGTCCTGTCAGTCAAGATGAGTTGACACCGCCCTCATCAGCAGACGAGAGTAGACCATTCAATCAGTCAACTAGTGCTTCCCATATTGCATCACAGTATTCGTTTCCACTCCCACCAAGGACGCTTGCTGGCTCTTTGAATATGGCTTCACGACCGTATTCTGTCTCGGATTTGTCTTCGGTCCATGACAATCCCGCTCCAACTCCGCATTTGCAGGATAGACTGGTACCACCATGTCCAGTCACTGAGCTGACCCCAGAGCGCTTCTTCGGACTTAGCGATCGCGAGTTGTACGAGCCCTCAATAATGAGTTCGCTCGATACTCGAACAAGTCCACAGAAGACGAAAAAATCAATCAGACAAAGCCGCTCTGAAGGTCGTATATCTGCGTTCGATTGCAATTACGAAGATTGGAGCTCTTATGTACGGAGCCAGCAACAGGAGGAAACAATGTCGCAGGTCGATGCATCTGACGTTGAAGGCGAAGAGTTTACTGGACCACTTGATGTTGTTTTAGCAGACAGCTTTGTTCAACAAAGTCCCGAGAAAATTTCTGGAAAGCATAGCCAAAAAGTGTCCAACTCGCCAAAAGATGCACGACGTGGGGTATATCCTGGACCACCTCCAACCTCAGCATTACCGCCAATACCTCCGTCAACTCGCCCATCACCTACTCGGGGCAATACTCCGCAGCACTCACCCCCGCTGCCACGACAATGTGCCACTCAAGATGAGGTTCAGCTTGCTGCATCACAAAGAGAACTGTCAGCGCAATCATCTCCACGTGTTGTGTGTGCACGAAATGGTCTTCGTTATTCCACAACTGACCACCACGCAAATCTCACCTCTGTTTGTGCGAATATCGCAAACTCGTTGAATTATGATCTGGTATATATTGTTGAACTCAAAAGCCTGAGTACTACGGACGGGAGCGAGAAGGCACAGATGCAAACGAAGATTCTGAGCCACTATCCACTCGTCAATCCAGACACGATTGCTGTGAGTCTTGCACAACATCTCGAGGCGCTTCGCAAGACTATCTCAATCTTCACCAGCAACGTGAGTGCTCAACAACTTGCCAACACGCATCCTGCCCTTCGAGGGTACCAATTTGGTGTGTTACTCTCACTAAACACTCCTGAGCCCTATGATTATCGTGTGACAGGCACAATACTTGGTGCCTTTAAGTCGACCACATCATCTCTTCTCGTTGCCGAGGAACGAAAGTCTGGTAATGATGTGGCCGATGTTGAGAATTTGAAGAAGTTTATTCAGGACTTTCGGCTTGAGCAATTGCTACATCAGATAGACGAGAGGTCAGCAGTATCCCACAACACATTGGGGGCACTGAACGAGGATGATTTCAGAGACCGTCGGGATAAGGCAGTTGGATTGGGTATTGATACTTCAAACGCTTTCAGTGGGAAGCAAGCCTCCCGCGGTAGGACTATACTGCCGAGTGAAGAGATTGCGTACTCGGATGATGATGAAATCTTCTAAGGAGAACGTAGTTGCATGGGCTAACGGTGCCACTTCACGCATTATGAGGACACGAGACGAGACCTTGATGGAATGAGACATGATTTTGATTTATATTTTGGTATCCTTTGGGCATTTGGTAGATAGAATGGTCATGGCTATGGTTCTCGACCTGGCTGAAGATATGTGAATTTTGTGCTTCTATTCCATTCTAATTATGTAGATATCGAAATACAACATAGCGGTGACAGATTTGTCGAAATTCAAGCCTGGTAGTCGATAAGCGGAACTCGAGTGACAGGTCTTCTACTTGACTATGAGCATCAAAAGGGTTATGCAACAGCAAGCAGGATACTGCAGCAAGACACATCTTTTAATTATCAAGCTTGAGCCATGCATCGGCTCCACGGAGACAACGATTGCTTCAATTGAGCGTAAAACACATCAACCATACTTGAGTTGTGTACATCAGAAGCGTTATGCCTAGGGATTGAACGCAAGAAGAAGCAAAGAGAGCTTCGCGCGTGCCCATTCAGGAGCTCATACACCCTGGAGCTCCACGTGTGAGACTGCACATAAAGCCAGCAACGGATATGCATCAAGCAGTCTTGCGCAACAGATCTGCAGGTAGAGTCTTCCACGACATGCGACTAGGCGTTGTTACCACGGGTCAACTTCCTCCCTGCTTCGTCTGTGGAAGATGAAGCACTTACCCGCCAACAGCGGCATGTCTCGCGTACTCTGCTGGGCAGTAATTGAAGCGGTGGGTTTGAAAGGATGGGGTCCATCCATTCATCTAGACGGTATTGGTCTTTCGAATCGTGCGAACAGATCGCCTTCCACCTGGATAAGTTGACGTTGGCTGGGCAGGCACGTAGCATACGATGAGACAAGCCATCTGTTGGGAACCACGGTGCCGTTGTTCCAGAGTGGATATTACAGGACACAAATTAGCTGGCTATCCATCGCATGATAAAGGAGAATTCCGCGCTTTCGACGGTAGTCGTGCAAAGCCTCCTGTATCTCATTCTACAAGACCCGATTCAGCACTTCCTCTCACGCACACCCTCTTTCCAACAGATTACCAGATGGAAAGATGGCGTTTTTCGTACGACGCGGTGAAACATCCTTTTTGCCAGAGATTCCATGCCAATGCTTGTATCCTTGTCATGGAAAAAAGAATGAGAATATGCATGACACAGAGTGTCACGTTGTGCTCGACAAGGATTCGCACAGTCGAATATGCATTGCAACCTCGAGAGAAATAAGGTAACCAATCAGAGGTCCAAGATAGACGAATTCTGTACAGAATGAGCCTGAATTGTTGATTTTTGACAGCTGAGATGGGAACACTCTTCCATGACATGCGATGGCCAGCGGATATGACCGGGCTGTGATCATGCGAAGTTGTTTGGAAAGAGTTGCTTGCATGCCAATATTGCATGGTATTGTTGTTGTATTGTATTTTGCCAGAGTGGTTGATGGGTTTCGTCCGGCCTTGAAGGCTCTTCTTGTGCTTTGTTTTTCGTCAAAAAAGTCCAGATGTGTAAGATGCATGCGATGCGTTCCGAGATTTTACCTGGTTGGAGATCAATCCTCTGGCTGTGTCGTATGGGTATCTTGGGATCTGGCCAGGTGAGGAGACTTGTACCTTTGTACACATGGGCGGCAAAGGTCGAGATTGGTCTATATCGTAGTAGTTTATGGACTCGTTGGATTCGTATTTTCAAGGGCAGGATATGAGACGACGGAGATAGTGTACAAGACATTTGAAGAACGAGACTTGGAGATCACATGCTAGGCATTTGGTACTATAGATTCTCGTATTGCTGACTGGTCAATGTGTCAGTTTGTAAGCACTGGTCTCAAAGCCTTCAAAGCTTCCTGACACAAGGTCTGACGTGTAAGCTTAGGTCGTCACCACGAGAAATTGCCAGAAAGAGTAATTAATTATCGTCAGGACTGGGAAGCAAGGAGCGAAAGGATAAGTCGACAGAAGTTTCAAAGCTCCTCTTTGAGATACGTTGATACAAACGGTCACATCCGAGCTGTCGACGAGCTTGTGAGCAATCTGATTGACGGACTGAACTTGGCGTTTAGGTGCAGAAGACTAAGAGAACGTGTAGACAAGGACTGCTTGGAAGCGATTGCGACGTTGATGGATTGTAGACGAAAAGTGCTCCTCAATTCGCAGCGTTCATAGACCTTTGTAGTAAGAGTGACAAGGGAGTGAAACAATATTGGTTGACGTCCGCATGGCGACCCAATGGGCTGATGTCTGTTGGTTCTCACAATTCTTCAGCTGTCTGTACGGAATGGGCGGAATATTTGATTCGTGGTTGAGGTCGTGCGCCAGTGGCAAGCCTGGAAAGCAGCTTGCTGGGATGCACACCACTCTCCCCACACATCCCAGATCTGATTCATCAGAATCACCACAAACCTTGTCTGGCCCTTGTTCCTGCCCTGCATCGTAATAAGTAGCCAAGGTGTACCTGTTAGCCTTTGTCCATGTCGCAGACTTCATGATTGGATTGTGAACAAGTTCCCTGACGCCACGAACTTGGGCAGACGGTTCCTGTCACCGTAATGAGATTGTGAGCGCCAGGAAGGATACACTGAATTTGAACAAGATTGACGACGCTGGGAGGAGTAATTTCACCGCGGATAATGATTCCAGAGTCGCATCTCTTAATAATACCTCATCCCTACTTATACTTTAGCACCAGCTTATGTAGCTAAAGATATCAACGGCGGCTCAAAAACTTACAGATCGCGATACACTTTCACAAACTCTATTCTTCCTCACATCCCCTCTCTGTCCTCAACACCATCAAAATATCACGGCTTGCAGAAAGCTGTCACAAACGACGACATCCCAAGCATTACTATTCTGTTTCTCAATTTCTCGCTCTCTTCCCACCTCAACTCTGCAATCCTGTCACACCGCATATTTTGTGCCTCACCATAGGAAATACAGCTCCAGATCAGCCTTCCTTTCTCCATACACCACAGTGTTACCAGACCCTTCGTTGGCATCCATTCTTGTATGCAGCCGGTTACGTCCAATTCCCTCTTGTATACCCTGTGTCACCAGTAGGAGTTGTAGTTCAAGTACAAGGACTGGTAGACGCCCATTATTCCCCTCTTGCATATATGCACCTCGTCTAGATCTTGCCATCCCATCCACATACACACACACTATTGTCACTGTTCCATGGTACACCAGGATTCTGTTGATCCATCACATCCTTACTGCTGAACATACTCAGCTCTCCACAACACCTTGTTATTTGCTCTACCTAATTGGTAAGTCGACTTTCTAGCTGCATGAATATCTCGCTCCTTCTTCATATACGGCTCCGGTATCATTCGTTCTAACGTGATGCCTACATAGCCGTCCATCATGGCACCAATACTACGATCACGTCCTTCGAACCTCCATCTCCAGACTTCTCCCGGTCACATGGAATCTTACTACTTTCCATCAAACGAAGATTACCTCCCATACGACCCATACCACCAAATTCCATCACCACTGGACTGTCCTCGATCCTTGTACGCCGACTCATTTGATCGACCAAACTCATCCGGAAGCATGAACCTCAATCGCTACAGGAAGAACATGAAGGATGTGACAGGCTTCAGCACCACAGAGGATGAGTTTGAAGCATTGCCCATGGCAGTCCGAAGAAAGGTATGTTGCAAGTCTCATCAGAAATACATTTTCCTTCCTGCAAGAGATGTCGACAGTAGCTCAAAAAGGACGGACTGAATCTCTTTGATATCTACCACCACTATTATGTGGTAGGACCCAGCTCCGTCCGTGAACTGTTCACCATCATAGTCTGGTACAAAGTTAGTCTGGTCCCAGCAATTGACCGACGATTGCTTTGACCTCGCTTCCCATCAATCGATGTCGCAACATCGTCCCATCCCCAATAATTCTCCAAACCGCAGAACATCGGCCAATTCAGTCAGAAGTAAAGTTGATCCGGGCCCATGTCTGTTCGCAGGCCCTCGAAACTCTGACACGCCGTCAGAAGAGCCCCAAGCTTCAATGGAGTGGGGTGTTCAGAGGGCCTGACCGCAAATGATCCCGCTCTGTGCTTCTGGGCAAGTGCCCTCCTGCAGGTCCAAAGTCTCATCACCATGCAAATGGGCTTCAATGCTTTCCACTTTCGTCTGCCGCACAAGAGAAAAAAAATATCATGGATGTGTTGTTCAGCTTTGTTACCCCTGAGTACCATCAACTGACTTGTTCTGCTTCTTCCTCCCACAGTACTTTTCGACCTTGGAAAGACTACGCTTCGCACAGAGCTCGAGAACCAACGCCTTGAACGATCTGCCTATCCAGACTCATCGTCGAAGTACCTTGTTGGAGAGGAAAGGACTCAATATCGCCACGACCGAAGCGAGAAGAGGCGCCTCCAGATCCCGCAAGCATCGACGGGCGAAACCTTCAATCTCGAATCAAGACGCTTCTTGGTTCTTGACCTTGCCCGACAAGATCAAGAAGAAGGAATTCACGAAAGAGGAACAAGTTATACTCGCAGGTCGATTGAGGGAAGATGTCTTACTAGACGCGGCAGACGAGGCATTTTATAAGAACACTCGTCAAGCAAGCAGGACGTTTTATCCATTCGATCATAATTACACAATGGGCTCCATATCACAAGATAGTTTCGACACGAGGAGGGAGACCATGGCGGCAGAGATGTATGACAGCTTTAGGTGGATGGACGAGGAAGATGATATCAATCTAAAGCTCGTTCTTGATGATTATCATGCCAATTTGGATGGAGTCAAGATCCCACACCCAGACAGCGAAAGACGGCCCTCCTTCCGACGTCAAATGTCAGTCACCAAAATGCCATTTGGAAGGAACTCAATGTCGTCGTCAATACAACCTTTGTCACCATTGTCTCCCAAGTTCGACAGCTCACACAACCACGTTCGACAGAAGTCACGAGCCATGTCGTTGATATCCCCGAGACATACTGCGCGCCCCTCCATCGCATCGATTGATCATCACGCAGCACACTACCAGGACCCAGAAGCACGACTCAAGCTTAGAGTATATCTTGCATCACCACAAAAGTTCGACGAAGCCATTGAGTTTGGTTTTCCATCAGCTGACAGTGTAATCGAGAAAGACGAAGACAAAGAGAACAGAGTACCAAGACATCTCCGGAATACAGGTGGACTCAAGAACTCGTTTGCCACAGAGAGGTCGTTCCTGGATGATACTGCATCACTCTTTGACGATGACACTTCCATGATCGATCTGGACTCACCACTGACCCCACTCAATACCGATGCACCATTGAAGCCGCTCACTCCTCGTCCAGCATTACACAAGAGTACAAAGAGTACATCAGATGTCCTGTCACGACCATATGTCCGAACATTGGATTCTTACAATTCCTCATCTGCAGGGTCAAGGGAGATGACCTTACGAATGACTCTCACACGACCTGATCTGAGAGCTGACGAGACCCAACTCTATGGGTGGCAGAGTCAAAGAAAACAAAGTCAGTCGAGTGATCTTCCCGTCTTGATTCCGGAAGACGAAAGATTCGACAAGGGCCCTTTCGGTGGAGTTGATGGCTGGGGTCCTGCTGAGAAAGAGAAGAAATTAAAGTCCTTATGGAATAAGGTCAAGCACCCTGGTGTTCAAAGAAAGATCACGACCTAGATCCAAGCGTCTATCGGCTCGTTCGTCTTCAATAGTCTCCTAACCGTGAACCCGATATCTAATGTTGGGATTGCTATACGATCCCCTGTTACATCACACATCGACTCACATTAATCTCATTTTATTTTGTCGTTGGAGACATCGGCTCTGTACCGAAGAGAAGGGGGACCCTCACTGCGAACATTTCATTTTTGTCTCTTGTCATTGCCATGTCATGATGACATGAGATTGAACTTGCTTTCTTCGTCACTACTTCTTCGTTTATATGATAATGATACCATGGAATATATAAAGGGAGGGGGCAGATCATAGAAGGAAGGCAGAGATGGAGACATTGGAACAGGAGATTTTCTTTACACGCATCAGCATTCCTCAAGACAAATTCGTACGTCTATTGTTTAATTGTAAAATACCCTTTTCAGCATCTTTGGTACTTAGCTCATAGAGAAATAAATTCAAACATGACAGAAAGACCCTAATCCACCCAGATTAGCACAAGATCGAACTCTCACCTCAATCGACATTGCTCTTTATCATCACAACATTTTGTTGTGACCGTGATACCCACTGCTTTGAGCGTCACATCGCACAAGCCACAAGACCATTGTTCTTCTACATTAGTGTTTCATACCAATGTCGCCCAAGTCCGCCATCATTGTTTCTTCCAACAACTGCGCTTCAGCCACTTCCAGCGCAACATCACATGCTCCACCATATCTTTGAAACCACACATCCTTTCACCACTCCCGACCACCCGTAGCCACAGTAACAAGTTTACTCTCTACCGTCCCGTGTCCGCCCCTCTCTTCCTTTCTTCCGCAGAGATCTCGCCGTGCCGTCCTTGAGTGAATCATACTGTAAAATGCCCCGATGGAGCGAGAATCCCACGTCATCTGGCCCCCGTTTTCTGCGATTTATATTCCGTCTTGAG
>Ga0247809_1001547_pt1 | contig 10327 bp, 12 predicted proteins | sample UWRJL104311B1_FD_180951 | JGI IMG/M metagenome (GOLD analysis project Ga0247809, IMG submission 180951) | Plant litter microbial communities from Arlington Agricultural Research Station in Wisconsin, United States - UWRJ-L104-311B-1 | ecosystem: Environmental > Terrestrial > Plant litter >...
GTTAGTCTTTGGAGGAGGGGATGGCCCAGCATATTACAATGATGTTTATGTACTCGATACTGTCAACTTTCGGTGGACAAAACCAGTTGTACTAGGTGATGGGCGGGCTGGAGATCGATATCCTTCCAAACGCCGTGCCCACACAGCATGTCTATACCGCAATGGGATCTATGTCTTTGGTGGTGGAGATGGTGTCAGAGCTCTTAACGATGTTTGGAGGCTCGATGTAGCCGATACAAACAAACTGAGTTGGAAGTTAATATCACCGCCTACATCGCCTTCAGTAGAAGACAAGACTAAACCGAAGGCACGAGGGTACCACACCGCAAATATGGTAGGCAGTAAGCTCATCATATTTGGCGGTTCAGATGGCGGAGAATGTTTCCGCGACGTATGGGTGTTTGATGCCGCTACCGGGTTATTTTCCCCCGTCTCAATACCTCATTCCGCGTCGTTTCCACGACTTTCACATACGGCAACCATCGTTGGCTCTTACCTTTTTGTGATAGGTGGCCATGATGGTGTGGAATACTGTCACGAGGTTCTTCTTCTAAATCTGGTGACGATGGTATGGGATAAACGCCACGTTTATGGCTCGAAAATGAAAAGTAGAGGCTACCATGGAACAGTGCTACATGATAGTCGGCTTGTAGTAGTAGGAGGATTTGATGGCGGAACTGTATTTGGTGATGTGTGGATTTTGGAATTGGCGGTTCACGCTTATTACAGTCAGATCAGTCATTTTAGCATTGATGTGTGACCCGGAGCACGTTGGATGGTTAAAAAGGATAAAAAAGAATAAAAAAGACTGAAAAAGAAAGAATAAATGTTAGGGAAGGTGGTATGCACGATGACTATGATTCATGATATAGCTGCTCCGATATTCCAATCACATATGAATGAATACTTAATTGCTCGACATGATATCCAATAGTTATCATCAGTGAAATGTGTTATCACGTACAGAGAGGTTCTGCGGGTATCTTACAGCTCGTGGCCGGGAAATACGATTGGTATTCTAAAGGCTTCTCAGCAGTTTACTAAAGTACTACTCCCAGTTGGTATGATAGATGAAGCTTTGCTAATCGGTTGTTTAGACATATTGCCATTGTTCTACAAGCGTCAGTCTATCTTGATTCGTTTTCTGATATAATATTTATCGGAAAACGTAATACTAATGCGTCCGAACCCGACCTGCAGCAAACATATCTCCTTATCTATGAAATATCAAGTATCAAGCAACGAATAATAAAGAGGATCGGGCGCCTGCATACGTATCCATTTTGGAATCCATTTTTAGGCATTTGCTCTTCTAAATAAATTGAACCAATACCAGGAGGTCATTCATGGATTTACCAACAAGACCCATGAACCAACCATTAGCCCTCCAACTGCCGTTGGTATGCTCTTTTCGCACTGAGATCAATTGGCTCAAACCATTCAACAATTCCACGAAATTATTTCATAACTTCGTGAATTCTTAATTTACTTCACTTTGCCAGAACTTGCCGTTTAATTTCATCTCGACTCCAGACCTACATACGCACAATGTCTAAACAATTTTATGTCGAAGAGACTCCAAACGAAGTAAAGGATGCAAAGGTACAGTACCATCTCTTTTTGAAAAATGGTTGAAAATAAGGCCGAACACTCATTCTTGTAGGGTTTGCAACTCATCACTATGTCCACACCAAATGGCCAAAAACCCCAGCTTTTGGTAGAGGAATTGATAGAAACATACGGAGTTGACATTGGTGTATATCTTATGTAGGATGCAAAATACCCTTTCTAGGCACATCGAACGTGACAGCATTTTAGTAATATATTTGGTGGTGATCAAAAGAAAGATTGGTTTCTCAGACTCAATCCCAATGGTGCGAAACTCATAAATCTAAAGAGCCACAGCTCTGTAAACATTAGCCACTTTTATTAATCTCAAGTCTCGAAGGCTATATTCCACTTCTTGTTGATAACACTCAATCGCCACCCTTTCCAGTCTTCGAATCATCTGCCATTCTTTTATATCTCCAAAAGAAGATTGATACATTGCTATATTTTGGCTTTGATGATGAGCGAGAGAGCCTTGAATGTTTACAGTGGATTCTATTTTGGCATGGAACAGGTGCAAATGCACAGGGCCGTAAGTTAGTTCGTTACGATTATCCTTGCAGTTTTCCTCCTATGCATTATTGCAATCTTCTTAAAATCCTAAGTGTACATTTGAAATGCAGAGCTGACGAAAAACAGAGACCAATTTCTACTGCCAATTGTAACATCCCACCGTCCTCCATCTTTTTCCCTTTCTTTAGAAACGGACATTAATACCCGTCAACTCTAGTGCCAGCGAGAAAATACCCTTTGCGATGGAATTCTCGCGTAACCAAGGGTTGCGTGTCTTTAACGTGCTTGAGATCCGCCTCTCCGGTCAGCATAGCGAAGACCAAAAAAATCGAGATTATCTCATTGGCGCCGGCCTCGGTAAGTATAGCATCGCTGATATGTCCGTATGGCCGTGGGTGAAAGGATGGAGGTTCTCTGGATTCACTAAAGAAGAGATGTCCGGGTTTCCGTGTGTGTTACGGTGGATTGATAGAATTGGTGAGAGGCCAGCTGCAAAGAGGGCTGTGGGTGAGAAGTATGACATGCCGAACGTCAAACTCCCAGCTTTTTGAAAAGGTATTATTTAATAGTGGAACCATATGGTTGTGGCTACAAATGTAGCCCCAAGGGACTAATAAACTGCTTAGACTACCAATCTCAACTATGTGCCAAAGAAGTCATACTCTGAGAGGTTGCAATAGAAGCAATTGGTATGGTCCTATCCGCCTTGGGTTTTGTTCTCTATCACAAGTAAATTGTGTGAGTTACAAAGCCTTTGAAGACTTTCTACTTTGATTCGATTTTAATGGTGAGAGAAAGGGACATAAGGCATCTATCAACTTTAACTTCTTTGAGAATATTTAGAGATCTGGCTGAAGTATTGTTAAGTGCTTGTTAATCATGACTATATACTATATACTCCTATGGCCTATGGACTATGTATTGCTCTCTGCCACTGCAAATCTCGTCTCTATCCAACGACCGGATGTTACATAGCTTTCGTCTAAGTTGAACCCCTCTTGACCACCATAGATCTGCCACTCAAAGGACCATAAGGGTGAAACCAAAAACCTCACTACGTAGCCGCGACCGAACCTCCAAGACTCTCTCCTCGGAGTTCCCAAATCCCAGGGTAATAGTGGCCATCCTCCTATACTCGGGATTGGGAAATGCACAATGTATAATGAGTAGCTGATGCGACACAGGTATTGCGGAATGGAATATTCAAGTAAGTCCTGGAGGAGCGGGGGCTTTGCAATCGAGAAAAACAAGCAGCTTTGAGCTCGTTGCTTCCCAATTTCACGAGAAATCCATCGAAAAGGTGTACAGTTGACTGGTACATGGTTTGAGGTGCATGGCATTGACAGTAGGGCAAGAGTAACTAGGAAATCCCAGCTAGCCTGCGCGATTATAAGATATAGACTGGATTGTAGTCTTAATAACTGTAGCATCATTAAGTATATCCTGGCTTTAAAAATATATAAATCCGCTAGCGACCCGTGCATATTGATCAAATGAAAGTTTTGACCAAATTACACCAAATTGTACTCTTTCTAAATCTGTATAGTTGAGAATTGACAGTTTCCCGTCCATACAAAAGTTCAGAACGGTTGTGTCTTCAAGCTACGGAAGAGTGTATAATGGTCATTGAACGAGATCTGCCTGTTGTTGAATATTAGGATTTATAAGAGGAGCGCGCTTTTAGAAACGACTACTTTCCGTCCTAAATTAATAGGCATTCCAGGATGGGTCCAAAGTCTTTGATAATTTATATTATAATTTAAATTATGATAATTTTAAGCTAATAAATTATACAAAAATATATAAGCTTTATTTAAATATGAGTTGTATAGATTGCATTAGACGGTTAATGGCAACTGAGATGCTGAGCTTCGAGTACAAGATGATCAAATATCGGTTAATACAAGTACTCATAACAGAAGTCGACAGCTTAGAGATTTAAAACAGGCTTGCAAGGTAATTTTAACTTATGAGCTGCAGCTTCTGAAGGATGGTGTGCCAGTGCCTCAATATATGCTTATGTACTTCACTCATATTTGATCTTTACAATTGTAAGGGTTTCTATTTTATCAGATGGCGATATTGAAGAAATATGTGGAAATTTAATGTTAAACAAGAAATGAAGGCATATTCTTGTTAAGTGTTTCACAGGTTAGGCGTAGTCTTTGATATACGTAGAGCCGAAGACCGTGAGAATAATATTATACACAAGTGTAGAAACCCAAGATATTTGGCGCAAAGAACGACAAACCTGGCACGAGTATTTTTTCTCGATAGCTGACCCGGCGAATAGCGGACGAAAATTAACCACCCGCTGAAGCAACATCTCAAGATCTAACCAACGACAAGTCACTGCGAGCTCGTCTTATCTCGAGGCCCGCTCCATCAGATGTGTTTCCAGCCTTGAAACCTTTCTTACTTAGCAGGGCATGCAGGCTCAAGAGCATCACTAATCCATTTGTATATTTAGTTGTTCAGTGCAATGTGTCTGCGGAATTCTTCTTGGGAACTGGGATCGACTTTGCGTCACTGTTCATACAACACCTGCTGGGGACTTTGCTACTTCATCAACTTTGCTAGTTGGTACTGCATCTTCTATAATGGCGTTTTCTTTCTCAACAATGACACATTCTTCTTCGTTGACTGCTTCCAAATCTGCTTCCAGTTTATGTTGATAATCTCCCCAGAGCTGCTCTACAGGCCTTCCACACAGTTCCGTCCAGAAAGCTTTCTCTTGATATCTCTCAACTCTTAGCTTTTCGTTCAATCTCCTGACTAGCCCTTCACCATAACGATTTTCTAGGTATTCCAGGAAATATCCAGTATGTTGGTAGCCGGCATCCCATTTCCCATTTGCCTCCTTTTTCCAATGAGGAGGACTGAGACCAGAGTTTAAGCGTACCCAATCCGCTATGCCTTCGATTAGGCCACCCGGACAGGTTCCCAATGCATTATATTGGTAACAGTGTACCATTTCATGTGTTAAAACGCCCATTATTTCATGGGTCGTACGTGCAGCTGGGATCGAGTTATGTATGTAATCAAGAGAGAAATGTATCTCCTTGTGTTCAGAATCAAGCTCACTCCCTGTTGTGTATGCTACACCTCCCATTGATCGAAGGACCAGGGTAACAGAGCGGGTGGGGGGGATGTTTGTAGTTTTCTCCTGTGGAGATTTGTAGAGGAGTGATAAGACACTCTGAACAGATGTTGCAAGTGCTTTGGAGGCAATTACAGAAGTGAGGAAGGTTTCTGTTCCATCATGATTAAGATCCCTTATTTCTAATCGTAGTTTAGGTAGTGGAAATAATGGAGTGGAGAGCTTTCCGTTCGGTGTATCTCCTGCTGGAGCAAGGGAGCTTTTGGACGAAGGAGGCACTGGAGTCGAAGTTGAAGTGGGAGCAGAGTCTCGAGTGGAGGTTGGCAATGCAAAGACCGAAGGTCTTGGAGTGGAAGGTGCTTCAGTCCTCATAGTAGCAGAGCCTATGTACTGTCGCTTGAGAATAGTGGAAAGGCTAGTGGGGAAAATGCCGCTATTTGCAAACTATAGCAGACTGAATGAAGCTGACTAGGTTGGTGACTACGGGGCAAATATTTAATATTATCCAAGGATATACCCCCAGAGGTTAGAATTGATGATGTCTAACTAAAGATGTATCATAAGCTATCGGCGGGGAATTAACGTGGAGTTACGCCAAGCATCTGGTTGCACGGTTGCTGTCTAGCGCAAAATTGGCCGGAAACTATAAACAATCAACGCGATGTGATATCAGGTAACAACTAGTATATTCTACAACCGGATTTCCAAGTAGTCCAGACAAAACTTTTGCTGTAAGTTGCAAACTGAACTGTGCCCTAGCAATGTCTGCTTTCTCTGCAGAAAAGAAACTTATTTCTTGTTCCCTATCCAGCCTTCCCATACTAACGTAACATCAACAGAGACACGCTACAACAACATTTCCCACCCCTCTTGACGATGGGCGAAAAAATCACGGAGGAGCAAGTCGCAAACTTGTGTGCGATACTCCGAACTGATGCTTCTGTTGATGCGAAAGTGCATCAAATCAATAACATAAAATCTGGGATCAAGCAAAACAATGTCCCTGATGTTTCTGTGCCCCTCCTCTTCGAGGCTACGCGCACAGCGATGTCGACACCGCATGCTGCGTTGACCAATGCGGGATTTTCGACCCTCAATCACCTCCTCACACGTCTATCAAGGCAAGAACCGAAGCACATTACAAAGGAGGCTCCGAGAACACTACCCTTAGTGATTGAGAAAATGGGCGATCAGAAGGAGAAATATAGACAACTCGCTGCACAATGTTTAACAACGTTTTGGAAGAATGCGCCAATAGACGTGGAGAGGATAATTAAAAACGCTGGTCTTGTAGGGAAAAATTCAAGGATGAAGGAGGCTTCAATGTACTGGGTAGTTCAGGTATGACACTGAACAAGGATTGGATGTTCAAAGTTTGCTGATGGATATTACAGATGCACCAAGAGAACGGAATGCCTTTCAAAAGTTACGTGACAACATTGATGGAGTTACTTGAAGATGCTGACGGCATGGTTCGCGATGTTGCTCGGAATTCAGTAATCGAGCTCTTTCAGTATGCTTTACAGAATGCCTTTTGTATCTTCATGACTAATTTCTTCTAGAAATGCACCAAATGCTGCTAAATCTGACTTGAAAAAGCAGCTTAAGATTTTCAACGTCCGTCCGACCATTGTTTCGGCGATCACCGCTCATATTGGACCCGGCAACGCACCTGAGCCAGAGCAAGAGCTAGAGATAGTTGAGGCGCCTCCACGACCGAACCTTGGAAAGAGCATGACTTCTTTAAGCAGTGTAAGACCATCAACTCCTGTGGTAGAAGCAAAAATAGAGCACGTAGAGCCTTCATATGTCAATACACAGAGAGAGTTGGAAGACACTTTCCGAGATATGCATCCGTTTTTTGAAGGCAAGGAATCTGAAGGGAATTGGCTGAAACGAGAACAAAGTTGCACGAAGTTACGGAGATTGAATGCTGGTAATGCACCAAGTGATTTTCACGACGCCTTCCTTGTAGGGATTAAAGGTATATTGGATGGGATACTAAAGGCTGTAAACTCTTTGAGAACAAGTTTGTCCAAAGAGGGTTGCAGTGTCATTCAAGAAATTGCAAGGACTGCTGGCCCAGGGATTGATAATATGGTCGAGATTTTACTGCAGAACTTGATAAAGCTCTGTGGAGGAACAAAGAAGATTAGCTCCCAAAACGGCAATCTTACTGTGGACATCATTATTAGCAGAGTCTCTTACAACATTCGGATCATGCAACACATCTGGTCCGCATGCCAAGACAAGAACGTTCAGCCAAGAACGTATGCAACAACATGGCTCAAAACTCTGCTGAAGAAGGAAGCGCATCATAAAAACCACCTTGAACACACGGGTGGGCTTGATCTTATCGAGAAGTGCATTAAGAAAGGTCTGGCTGACGCCAATCCTGCTGTGAGAGAGAACATGAGGTCGACATACTGGGCCTTCGCGCAAATATGGCCTACGAGGGCCGAAACGTGAGTTTCTACAATAGTCTTAGGTGTACCTAATTACTGACCAAAACAGAATACTAGCAGGTCTTGATGCCACACAGCAAAGGCTACTCGAAAATGCACCAGATAACCCTAATTCACCTAAGAAGCCTGAAGCAGCTGTCGCTGCTCGGCCCGGAATGGGCTTTTCCAAGAGCACTACTGGCCCTCCAAAGCCATCATTAAGAGAAACCATGTTGGCTCAAAAGAAAGCTGCAATGGCAACCAAGATTTTGCCTACACGTCCTGGATCAGCCATGTCAAGTTTTTCGCCAATGCGTACTGTCTCGTCGTCCTCGACAGCCTCTACAAATTCGATTGCTTCCGATGCCCCAGTAAGATCGCGCCAGGAATCAACCACTGTCTCCCATAAAGGTCTTTCAGTTGCCCCTATGAGACCAACTAAGTTTCGACCCCGGCCAGAAATGGCACCACGACCTGCAACGGCAGGACCTTATTCTGTAAGACGACCAGGCCATACACCAAGCAATAGCGACACCATTAGTCCATCATCCACTCGAAATCTGAAAGCTAGAACTCCAAGTGCTAGCAATACTAGCCCCCCAAAGAGAAACATACCACCCAGACCTAACACGAGTCACTCTAGCCATGCTAGCCAATCCAGCCATAATAGTCCCTCGAAAAGTACCATCAGCAGAGTTGCAGCATCACCACGAGCATCACCACGATCAAGTCCTGCAAAAGCCAAGTCTATGGCCAATCTCAATGTATCATCAAGCCCCTCAAAAGCTGATGAAGACTTTACAATGGTGGTTCCAACCATATCCAAATTGAAGGAGTCATTTGCCCCTAGTGCCTCACAGTCGACCAGCTCGTCTGAGGATGAGATTGTTACTCCGGCTAAGTCACTAAAGGTTTATGAAGATCCATTCTCGAGCTCAGGTGATCAAACAACTCCTCGACCCATGTTTACGGTTCCAGTACTCGAAGAAGTACCTGTGAATGAGGATGCTGCGAAGTTGGGTCAACACAGCATAAATATGACAAGGTCCGATAAAACACCTGTAATGACCCCAGAACAATTTAAGCAGAACTCTCGACTACTGGATAGCGGAATTAATAAGATCAAGGCCAAGTCACTTGATGTTCACGGTTTTCGCAAACTTCAAGGCATGATTAAGGAGAACAAGGCGGGTTGGAACGACGAGAAGTTCGATATGCTGTTAACTGGCCTGTTTGCTTACCTCGAAGCACCACTTGAGTCGCTTGGCCCAGAGAAAGCAAGAGATGTGAAGGCACAAGTTCTTGCTACGATTAATTTAATGTATAAAAAAGACAGAGACGTTTTCCGGGATTATGCGCCAAATGGATTGGAGTCTCTAATTGCAGCTCGCAGCTCTTATGATTCACGTACTCATATCGTCAGTGGAATGGAACTGCTAGCAGATCAACTTGTCACACTTGCCGAACCAAAACAAACATCTAATAGCATAATCAACAATTTACAAAGCACGAAATTCACAGTTGAGGGATGCAGAACTTTAAGCATGGGACTACATGTGCTGAAAGAGCTAATTGAGGCGAAGAAGGATTTCCAACCGTCCGAAGTAGAAGCTGGAGGTATGGGAAAGTTGGCTGCTAAATGTTTAGACAGCTCAGACTCGGGGGTACGCATGGATGCTGTGCAGCTGTGTGTCAGTCTACATGCACGAATAGGAGAGGCGGACTTCTGGGAAGCACTTGATGGACTAAAGGATACGCCAAGGAACCTGATTACCTATTATATCGCAAAGCATCAGAACGAGACGAAAGAGGCAACTGCTGCATAAGACAAGCTCTGGAGTACAAAATGGAATGTAGAATGGCCAATTAGCGATTGTCTTGGGGAGTTCGGGGCATGGTGTCAACAATGTATTAATTCAAAGGAGTACTTTCTTGGACATGGCTCCGGAGTTGTATTAAATTTTGGCGTTGTGGAGGAGGCTTTCAAGACTTTCTGTCTTTCTTGTAGATTAGTTTAAGTTTATAGTCTAATAGGTCTGAAAGGTGCAAATATCTCTACAATCCTCACACTTTTTTGGTGATTCCTGTCATAAACATCGAAAAGACAGCTGTTCTCGAGTACCCTGGGACTGATCTATTGCATCTTATCATCAGCATAACTTAATCACTTCCGTGGTGCCAAGCTCGCTAATGGTAAAGTGGAGCTCAGGGGCGGCTCCGTGTCACTCTTCAAGTGTAGCACATATACCTACCATGGACCAGAGCTTTAAGGTTGTAGGAGCCGGGGGATTATAGGTTGGTGGGTCAAGTAATATTGATGAAATGTGTCTATAGTAATAATGATGTAATGGGCAGCCTGCGACTTGCTATCAGGTAGAAATCAGAAAATAAGTAAGGTGGTGAGGGGAAAATCTATGTTTAATGCTAATATGAAGTCTTTAATTCTAATCTGAAGGCTTTGTTGTGATTACAATACGTCCTTCTAGTCTCGGTGCAATTGCCTATTTTAATTAGTAGAGTTCGACCTTCTTCGGTGCCAGAGAGTATACTCACTCTAGTCCAGTCCGCGGTGAATTCTCCTTCTCCCATTTCATCACAACACTTGGGATGACCTGCAAGACCTGCTATTCTCCACCACTTTCTGGTGACCTTTCGGATGAGT
>Ga0247809_1001548_pt1 | contig 10325 bp, 7 predicted proteins | sample UWRJL104311B1_FD_180951 | JGI IMG/M metagenome (GOLD analysis project Ga0247809, IMG submission 180951) | Plant litter microbial communities from Arlington Agricultural Research Station in Wisconsin, United States - UWRJ-L104-311B-1 | ecosystem: Environmental > Terrestrial > Plant litter >...
ATCAGCAGGATTAATGTACAAATCAATTTCTTCTGCCTCTGGCAACACAGCTACCGAAGCAGCAGATGTATGCACACGACCTTGAGTTTCTGTATCAGGAACGCGTTGAACACGATGTACACCACTTTCATACTTCAACTGACCATAAACATCATCGCCGCTAACTTTTAAAATAACCTCTTTATAACCGCCTGCAGTACCTTCTGTTACATCAACCGTTTCTACACGCCAGCCTTTTGTTTCAAAGTAACGGGTGTACATGCGGTATAAATCACCGGCAAATAATGCAGCCTCATCTCCACCTGTACCTCCACGAATTTCAAATACAGCATTTTTGGCGTCTTCAGGATCTTTAGGAATCAACATCAAACGGATGTTGCTTTCCATTTCTTCCTGTTGCTTTAAAAGCAGATCGAGTTCTTCTTTAGCCATATCACGCATTTCTGCGTCCTTCTCAATCGTCAAAATTTCTTTGTTGGCATCAATGTTACTCATTACATTTTTGTAGATTTTGTATTCATCTACAATTTTGCCTAAATCTTTATATTCTTTATTTAAAGCCGCAAAACGTTTCATATCCTGAATTACATCAGGATTACTTAATTGCTCTTCTACATCTTCCCAACGCTGTTTAATCGCTTCTAATTTATCTAACATATCATTATTAAAATTGAATTCCTTAGATTTTGTTTCAGCAAAAAATTAAAGGAAATGCAAAAATAAGTAAAAAAGCTGAATTAGTTCGGAGGCACGAAATCAAAGGAAAATGAAAATTAATTTTGGAATGATTACCGCTATTATTTGACGGCGGGAAGTCCGATATCGCCATAAGTTCTAGCCTGAAGAAACCAGTATAAACAAGCAGGGTATAAATAAAAACAAAATCTCAGTCAAAGCTGCTAAGGTTTGCTGCGACTTTCTTTTAAGTCGCCTATTTAGCTTTCGCTTTTAAAATACTCAAGCTTCAACTCCACACCATCAAATACAGCGTAAGAATTATACTTCAGCCACTCGCCCGTGTTTACGTAACGACTCCCATTGCCCAAATCTAAATCAAGCGGCAAGTGTCTATGCCCATAAATAAAATAATCAAAGTGTTCTTTTTGAAGCATTTCTTTCGAATAAATTGCAAGCCATTCGTGGTTGATGCCAAAAAAAACTTCTTCGGAATTACTCGCTGCCCGGCTGCTTTTGCTCCATCCGCTCGCTATGCCAATGCCTAAATTAGGATGCAGTCTCGCAAATAACCATTGACAAAGCGGACTTCTAAAAAATTTACGCAAGAATTTATATTTTCTGTCGCCCGGACCAAGTCCATCACCATGGTGCAAATAAAATTTCTTCCCGCCCCGTTCCATAATCATTTCATCACTTATAATTTCCATGCCGATTTCCTGGGTGAAGTAATCGCGGACCCACATGTCGTGATTGCCCTTAAAAAAGTAGATTTTAATGCCTGAATCTGCCATTGAAGCGAGTTTTCCCTGTAGGCGAATAAAACCTTTTGGAATCACTTTATCATACTCAAACCAAAAATCAAAAATATCGCCGATTAGAAACAATTCGGAACAAGTTGGTTCTATGAAATTAAGCCAGCTCACAATAAGTTGCTCACGAGCACGACTATCCTTGTAGTTTGGCGTGCCTAAATGAAAATCAGAAGCGAAATAAATGTTTTTACTCATGTGTAGTTTCAAAGGTAAGGAAAAAGCTTAAAGCGGAAAGCTTAAAGACAAATGCTTAAAGACCAAAGAAAAGGTAAAACAGTTAATCAGTGTAATCTTAAATCAGTGTAATCATTCCGAAGGAAATCATCATATGCACTAATCAGCAATTTCCTACTATATCTATAGACCAATTATAATTTGTTTTAATCAATCAAACACTTTTAATTTTTGTTATCAATTCATTTAAGCATATAAAATATCGAAAATAATCCCTTTGCAGAATTATCTGGAATATTTCTAAATAAGAATATTGATAATGGTTTATTTTGTAACTTTGCATTAAATTTTTTTGAATGATCTCTACTGATATAGCCGTAATAGGTGCTGGTCCGGTTGGTTTATTTGCCATTTTTGAAGCCGGTTTATTAAAAATGCGTTGCCATTTAATTGATTACCTTCCTCAGGTTGGTGGTCAGCTGTCTGAAATTTACCCTAAAAAACCGATATATGATATTCCGGGGTATCCGTCAGTTTTAGCTCAGGAGCTTATTGATAATTTGATGGAACAGGCAAAACCCTTCCACCCAACGTTTACTTTAGGCGAGCGCATTGAAGGTTTAGAAAAACGTGGCGAAGCCGATTTCGTTTTGACTACAAACATGGGCACGATTATCGAAGCAAAAGTCGTGGTTATTGCTGGTGGTTTAGGTTGTTTCGAACCTCGCAAACCTGCTGTAGAAAATCTGGAGAATTTCGAGAACGGTAAAGGCGTTAATTATATGATTCTTGATCCGGAAAAATACCGCGACCAGAAAATGGTTATCGCAGGCGGTGGCGACTCGGCACTTGACTGGACAATTTACCTTGCGGAAGTTTGTTCTGAATTAACTTTGGTTCACAGAAGTGAAAGTTTCCGTGGCGCACCAGATTCGGTTGCAAAAGTGATGGCGCTGGCAGAAAGTGGAAAAATTAACCTTGTTTTGAATAGCAACTTACAAGCGGTTTATGGAACTGATAAGTTAGAGCAAGTAGAAATTGTACAAAACCGTACGATGGAAAAAACGATTGTTGAAGCCGACCATTTAATTCCATTATTTGGTTTAAGCCCTAAATTAGGCCCTATTGAAGACTGGAACTTAAACATCAGCAAAAGTGCAATTGAGGTAAATACGGACGATTATTCTACGAACATCCCGGGAATTTATGCAATTGGTGACATCAATACGTATCCAAATAAATTGAAATTAATTCTTTGCGGTTTCCATGAGGCGGCATTGATGAGCCATAGTGCGTATTCATACATGAATCCGGGTGTTAAATATACCATGAAGTACACAACGGTAAATGGTGTTTCAGAATTTTAAGTAGTTTATTTTATATTTGCATTCGATAAAAACGAGCAAATGGAAAACAACATTACAATATACATGCAGGAGCCGGATGGTTCTGTTACTCCCCACGAAGCGCCAACTGATATGGGCCTGAGCTTGATGGAGTTTTTAAAAGCATCTGAATATGATATTTTAGCTACCTGTGGTGGAATGGCTTTGTGCGCAACTTGCTGTGTAGATGTTTTAGAAGGCGAAGAAAAGCTCAATGAAATGACGGATGATGAATATGCAATGCTAGATACTTTGCCTGATTTATTGCCAAATTCCCGCTTAGCCTGCCAGTTACAACTTAGCAACAACATGGATGGTTTGAAAGTTAAACTTCACGGTGTGAGTTAATCCTCGAAAAAAAATATAATTTGAGAAGGCGATACTTGAGTGTCGTCTTTTTGTTTTTATACATCACGTCATTGCGAGGCGACTGATTGAGAAATTAATTAACCTCTACCCTCTTTCTTTCAACATTCCAGCCGTAAACTTCAACAGCTGTTTTTCCCTTTCCAGTGTACTCAACAGTAACTGTTTTGCTTTCACCGGGTAAAATACTTATATAGTTATCATCATAAAAAGCAGGCAAAATTCGCTTGCCTGAAATAGCATCAATCAATGCGATTCGATTAAAAAACGCTACCGGATTCTCTTTGTTATTGCTCAGCGTTACCAAAACTTTTCCTTTAACTTTTTCTACCGCTTCAACTTTTGGAGAAACAGATTTCATTTTTTGCAATCCTTTGTATTCTCCATCTTTCGATGGTAACCAGTATAAATTTTCACTCCATATTTTTTGATTTTCATCCAGGATTCGCAATGAAACAAACACACCTTCTATTTTATCAAGTTTCTTTAAAAAATCATTTAAAGTAAAAAACCTGCGCACCGATGATGGCCCGATGGAATTGAAAACCTGCGAATAGAAATAGTCTTTACCTTCCATATCATAAACCTTCGCCTGCACCATTAAATTATCACGATTCGTAAAGCCATTATTGACCACCGTAACCATACTATCCAATGGATTCATCATGATATGAAGCGGTTCACTACCTTTTCTCAAACCGTATAAACAAGCATTTGGATCCAGATAATAATCGTACATCTGACCGCGCATTGCAGTCCATGGATTTTGTGTTTTCCAGATAATCGATCCTGTGTACCATTCCCACATGTGCGATGAAAAACCTTCCATCAAAGCCCTGTACTGATCATAATTAACCAACTGTGCTTTCATGGCAAAATCTTTTGCATCCTTCGCTCTTCCGTAAGGATTAATATGTTCATCGTAGCCAATGTATTTGTGGTAGTCCCAAACAGAATCAGGCTTTTCCTTAAATTGAGGCGCTATCAAATTTTCCTTTGGAATAAATCTTTCCAGCGACTCATAATCGCCAACACCAACAGAACCTATTTCAGAATTGTACGGAAACGTTTTAGTAGACCAAAAACTCACCGGATTTTGGATACCATAGGGCCCGTCGCCGTTGCCACCCAATGAATTAAACGACATTTCATCGCTATTTGAAAAGTCAAAAAGGATTCGTGTTCCATCTAAACGAGGGAGAATATCGTTCTTCATCGGTTGGAGAATATCATCCGGTGGTGTAATTTCATTCCCTCCACACCAGAAAGCTAATGAGGCGTGGTTTCTTATCATTTTTACCTGGTCTTCAATCGCTGTTAAAACCAGATTGTGGTTATCCGGATATTTTCGTCTTGCCCATTGATCTTCCTTTTTCATTGGGTCTACCCAGCGGCCATTACAATCGCCGCTGAACCAGAAATCCTGAAAAACCAACAAGCCATATTTGTCGCAGGCATTGTAAAACTCTGGTCTCTCGAGAATTGCACCACCCCAAATCCGAATTAAATTCAGGTTCATGTCCTTATGGTAACGAACCTCAGCATCGTAGCGGGCATCGCTGAAACGAAGCATCGCATCGGAGATAATCCAGTTTCCGCCCTTAATAAATATTTTCTGTCCATTCACATAAGCACCCATACTTTTGGTTTGCTCATTCCAGATATTATCAATCTGACGGACGCCAACTTTAAGATTCTCCTGATCTACTATTTTTGCATTGCTTATAAATTTAATGTTCACATCATACAAATATTGTTCTCCATAGCCGTTCGGCCACCATAATTTTGGATTCTGAAGAATCAAATCAGGAAATGAAATTTCAGTATTTTGATTTGCCTTAACGCTAACTTGCTTTCGTATAGTTTGTCCGCCGAATTGGTACTGCAAAATACCGGCAATAGCTTTATCGGTTGGATTCTCAACCTCAACAGACACTTGTATCGTTGCGGGTTTTTGTTTCCCCTCTACCAAACGCTTACCCGGAACTAAGGTTACAACATGAGGATTTTGAATGTTAATACCTTGTGTTTTTTCGATGGTCACCTTATCCCAAATCCCTGTATTCCTATCACGAATCGGCTGAATCCAATCCCAACCTGCAGTATATTGAGTAGTTAACCCTTTTGCGATTGTTCCATCGCCACCCTGCCCACCGTTAGGATTTCCAACAACATCGGGCGGATGAACAATGACCGCCAACCTGTTTTTTCCTGTCGGAGTCAGTAATTTTGTAATGTTGAATTGAGAACGCAGATGCATTCCTTCAATTACATTTTGATTTACTTTTTTGCCATTCAGATAAACATCGGCTTTGTAATTGATGCCCCGGAACTGAAGCCAAACCTGCTCATTGCCTAAGGCTTTTTCCTGGAAATCCTTGACGAACCAGTAGGTGTAATAATCATTGCCGGTTTTATAAACGTCAGGAATTTTTTCATTATTCATTCCATAAAAAGGATCGGGAACCTTTTTGTTGTTTAGCATGGTGGTCAAAACAGTACCAGGAACCGTGGCAGTCATCCAGTGGCTCAGTGAAAAGCGCCGCTGGGAAATTTGATTACCAGTCGAGTTTACATCTTTAACATTGGCACAAAGCCAACCAGAGTTTAATTCATAACGTTGTTGCGCGTTCGCAAAGAAACTGAAGAACGAAAGTAAGAAGACAAGAAATTTTCTCATTAGGCTGTTGTTAAGGAACACAAAGAAAGCAAATTATCGCTAAAACGATTTACTATTACAGCTACAATTGAAAAAGTTTGTTGTTAATCGGCAATATCCAATACGATTACTATAGATTTTCTTATTAACAAAGCCTGTTTTAATAACTGTTAAACATTTTAAGCCGTAAATTTCTCATGGATTCAGATTAAAAAAGGCTAATCTAAGCGTTGTGGTTCTTTTACAGGTTTTCCAATTACTTTATAATTGCCATTGCCTTTTAATATGGCCAGCATTTGTGTTTGATTATTAAACACGGATTTTGCGGCGGCCAATTCTTTATCGTACTGAAAACTTTGTTCTATACGCCCTTTTTCGTAAAAATAGCGGCTAATGATTTGTGTTTCCAACACTCTTTTAATCTCAGCTTTATGATTAGCTAAATCTGCTTTTTTGGCCGATATTAATTTATTTTTAAGGTTTTCCAAATCTGCTTTCACCTCGGCTGTTTTATTTTCTTTATCTGCTTCATAACGCAATTCGGTTAATAAGCGCTCCGTTCTGCTCTGGTAACTCAAATCTTTATCGGCCATAGAACTGGCGAAAGCAGCGTAATCTGCATCCGAAATTTGAAAGTTTTTTGGAGATGCAACTACGGGTTTCTCTTTTTTATACAAATTAGCATAATTAAAAAATAGGCTTTTGTTTAGCATGGTGATTGTAATCGGACTCAGTTTATCCGCATCTACAAAAATATCGGGATATACGCCATCGCCACTGTACACATTTCTGCCAGCTTTGGTTTGATACATAGCTATCGTTGAATCGGCAAACCGTTCTGCAATACCGTCTGAATTTCTATGTGCATAATCCAATTTTTGGATACATCTTCCCGAGGGGGTATAATATTTTGCTACGGTAACTTTAACCAGGCTGTTATATGGCAAATTAAATGTTTGCTGAACCAATCCTTTTCCATAACTTCTCTGACCGATAACAATTGCCCTGTCTAAATCCTGTAATGAACCGGCAACAATTTCGGAAGCTGAAGCGGAATTTACATTAACCAGAACCACTAATGGTACTGAAAGTGAAATCGATGGTAATTGTGTTTTATATGTGATGGTTTTCGCCGTGTTCTTGCCTTTTTGAGTCACAATAAGCTGATCTTTATCAACAAAAAGATTTACAATTTTAACTGCTTCCTGTAAAATACCACCACCATTATTTCTCAAATCCAGTACAATTCCTTTTGGATTCTCTTTGTTCAGACTAACTAGTGCGTCTTTAACTTCCTGACCAGAGTTTTCAAGAAATTTATCCAGGCGAATGTAGCCGATACCATCGCCAACCATTCCAAAATAAGAAACATTTGGTTGTTTTATCTCTTCCCGGATAATTTTTTTTACGATTTCTTTCCCATCGCGAATGATGGTTAAATCTACCGGCGTTCCTTTTGGTCCGCGAAGTAGCTGGCTTATTTGAGCCCGATCTTTTCCTTTAATCTCAATGTTATTAATTTTTATAACCTGATCGCCTGCTTTCACATCCGACTTATTGGCTGCATAGCCTTCGCTAACTTCATTTACAAAAAGCTTCCCATCAATAATAACCGTTCCCGCACCAATTCCGCCGTATTGCGTACTGATATACTTCAGCTTATAATCCTCTATTTCCGATTCAGGAACGTATTCTGTGTAAGGGTCCAGGCTTTCCAACATCGCATCGATACCCGTTTTCATCAATTCAGGCGCGCTGGTTTCGTCTACATAATTTATGTTAATTTCTTTATATAAAGAAGCAAAAATATCCAGGTTTTTAGAAACCAGGAACAAGTCTTCCTTAAAAGAAAAGGATAAAATTGCGATGCATGAAACTGCTGCAACGAAGAAATATTTGAGTTTTTTCATCCCTTGAATTTAAATATCCTTGAGTAAGGAAATTGTTAGCCTTACCAGGGAATTTGATTAATGTACCCGTAAATGTACAAAAAGGGATAAAGATTAAAAACAGGCTACGCCTTTAACTAAGTAATTTAATCGTTAGCTATTGAGAAAAAGAAACTAGAGTCTGTTGCCTTTTGTATCGGCAAGCGCCTTTTGAAGTGTGAATTCAACATAATTACGGTCACGTTTGACTAATCGCATAATGTCTTCAACCAATTTATCCTCATTACCCGGTGTAAAATCCAAAGGCTCTGCAACGAGATCACGATATTTCCTTAAAAATTTAATTTTAACTTTTTCTGCATTATCTTTTGTTAACTGGAAGTTTGCCATCTTTAAATTGATTTACCACAAAAGTAAAAATATTTACGCTTGATGGAAGCGTTTAATCAAAAACAAAAAAAGATAAATTCTAATTACTTTAGCATGATAATTGTGTTAAAAGTGCGTTATAAATAAAAACAACCTTTAAACTTAAACACAATGAAAAAACTTATCTTCTCTATTGTTTTCCTGACTGCTGGCTGGATAACATCTCAAGCTCAAACCTTTAATCTTGGTATTAAGGCAGGCGTAAACCTTGCTAAAATAAACGCTGATTTCGCCAGCGAAGAAAACCGATTAGGTTATCAGATTGGAGCGTGGGCACGTATTGGTGGTGCCAGTTTTTATGTTCAGCCTGAAGCTTATATTGGCAGCAAAGGCAATAAATTTATCAGTTTTACAAATAACAGTAATACAGAAATTGCAGCCGAGGGAAAAGTAAAATTTACAACTTTAGATGTTCCTGTATTATTAGGAACTAAATTTGGCAGTAAAAACTTAAACGTTCGTGTTATGGCAGGCCCGGTTTTGTCACTTATATTGGATGACAGTTCTACATTTAGTTCTGCTTATCAACAAGCCACAGATTTTGACAACTATAAAAACCAGGCATTTGGCATTCAAGCCGGTGCAGGTGTAGATGTTGGCGCAATTTCGGTTGATTTACGTTATGAAGCAGGTTTAACAAACATCAGCAAAAGTGAAAAATATAAACAAACCCCTAACCTATTTCAACTAAGTTTAGGCTTTAAAATTTTGTAATATTTATAACAGAACATAATGAGAAGCGGTCAATTGGCCGCTTTTTTTTATTTAACTTTTTTCATGAAGAAAGCCATCTCTAAGCTTTCTGCAACACATCTATTAACATGTAAAATTGGCATTACAGCCGCTTTTTAGTCCAAAGAAATGCCGATTTTTATAGTAAACAATTTAACGAAAAACGAAATGAAACATCCCATTCTTTTGCTGTTTGCTATTCTCTTATCGCTTTCTGTAAAAGCCCAAAATTTTAAATATGCTTTTGTTACCGATACACATGTGGGATCCTCTACCGGAGAAGAAGACCTCAGAAGAACCGTTGCCGATATCAACGAGCTTAAAGATATCGACTTCATTATTATTACCGGTGATATCACCGAAATGGGAACAAACGATGAGCTGAAATTAGCAAAAGAAATTTTGTCTGGTTTGAAAAAACCTTACCATATCATACCAGGCAATCATGATACAGGATGGTCTGAATCAGGTGGCGTAAGATTTGTTAAGGAATTCGGAAGTGATAAATTTACCTTTGATTACAACGGGTACCGTTTTATCGCCTGCGCCTCCGGCCCCTACGTAAGAATGAGCGACGGCCACATACCAAGAGATGCCACTGTTTGGCTGGATAGTGTATTGAAAGCAACACCGAAAACGATGCCGATTATATTCGCAAATCATTATCCATTAGATAATAGTTTAGACAATTGGTATGAAGCAACTGATAAATTAAAGAAGTATAATATCCAATATGCCATCTGTGGCCATGGACATAACAACCACGAATATAATTTTGAAGGTATTCAAGCTACCATGGGCAGGTCCAATCTAAGAGCAAAAGATAGTATCGGCGGTTACAATATCGTAAGCATGACCAAAGACAGTGTATTTTTTCAGGTTAAAAAACCAAAACAGGATATCCTACCTGCATGGCGGAAAATCGGGCTAAAAGCTTTTCAAGGTGATACAAAAAAATATGAACGCCCTGATTTTGCCATTAATAAGAAATATCCAGGCACAAAAGAAGTTTGGACTTACCACTCCAATGCCAACGTAGTAAATACGCCAACCTATGCTTCAAAAAATGTTATTTTTGGAAATAGTTTGGGCTTAGTTGAGGCCCTAAACAAGAATACCGGAAAAAAAATATGGACATTTAAAACCAAAGGTGCCATCTATTCTTCTCCGGTCGCAGTAAACAATACGGTGATTTTGGGTT
>Ga0247809_1001549_pt1 | contig 10325 bp, 9 predicted proteins | sample UWRJL104311B1_FD_180951 | JGI IMG/M metagenome (GOLD analysis project Ga0247809, IMG submission 180951) | Plant litter microbial communities from Arlington Agricultural Research Station in Wisconsin, United States - UWRJ-L104-311B-1 | ecosystem: Environmental > Terrestrial > Plant litter >...
AACCACCGAGAAGATAAATACGCCACTAGGATACTGAAGTTCAATTAGATAGCTAAAATTATAAAATCCTTGGGTCGACACTCGTCACCCACCTAGCTAGTATAAGGATGGTAGGTACAAATTCGTGTTGTGCCATCTTGCTAATTTCATAATTTCATCATTGCACCTCCCTTTCTCAATGAGATTGGACAATACCTGTTTCCTGGAGACCCTCCCCCGCACCACTTAACTCTCTAGCAAGCTCCTCATCTAACAGCAACCCTTCAGCCCCTAACCTCTCAGCCTCCATTCGACACACCTCAGCGACCTCCTCTAGTGCAGTTGCAGCTTGTTTCTTAGCCACACGGACTGATTCTGGAACATCGTGCCCTGTCGCCTCAGTACGTAGATCAATCGCACGCTTTTCATGCTCAACTGCTTTGAGATCCATTTGCATTGCCTGGTAGTGAATATCGGCGGCCGAGTGCGAGATAGATGCTGGAAACCCACCAGGCCCGAATTCGACAACGGGCCTATGGTCTCCCTGTTGAAGAACTGACCAGCCGACGTGCATAGGCCCTGGCAAGGCTGGCGGTGCACCAGGACGGTCGGACGGTGGGCTCTGAATCATGGGTGCCGAGGCAGCGCGGACAAATGGGAAATATTGCCCGGAAGATTGCTCTGGATTAGTTAAATAGGGAACTGGGGGTGTTCTGTAATCAACTGTAGAGGTCGCTGGCATCTTCATCCCAGACGGAACATTACACGCCTCATCCTTAGCTTTAAATTTCCCTTTCTCAGCCCGCTTTCCCCTTCTTGCTTCCCTTCTCGCAAGCCTCCGTTCTCTTTTCGCAGCTCTTTTCGCAGCTCGCTTCTCCTTCTTCAGCTCTCGTTGAATATTCCTTTGCGTCCTCTTCTTCTCTCTGAATTTCTTCATTAGGTCTTTCACCTCTTTTCGAAGGATTTTCAAATCTTCGTCATACACCTTAGGTGATATTGTCTTGATCGATTTAATATCCTCCTTGATGTTCCATACTGCTTGCCTTGTAATCGGCTGCTCGGGATGATTAAGCCAATCTAAAAGAGCTTTTCTAGCATTGTATAATTGCTGATCTAGAAGATCATCATATTCCGGGAGTGATTCAATGGAAGACTGAGAATCTGCGGAGCTGGATCTAGAAGAGCTTGAAGAACTCGAGGTTGAAGAGGCTCTACCTCGCCGCCTACGATGTCGTCCGTGTGAGTGAGATCTGTCATGCTGATGGCGATCTCTATGAACTTGTTTTCCGCGCCCTCTTACATAACCACAATGGTCATGCTGCATATGCGAGTTATTTACTCCCCGCTTATTGGAATGATGAACAACGTCCCGTCTACGAGGCTGCCCTTCAGGCTCATGGCATTCTCGCCAGCCAAAGGATCTCCCACCAATGGTCAATCCATTATGATCAGCAACAAATCGATCTTTCCCAAAACGAAAGCCATTTTGATCAGCTCTATGATTAGTTAGCAAGGTTCTCTTAGTATAACAATAAAAGATGGCCAACTGGATTGCGCATACATTAACATGTTACCCATTCTAAGTCCTGTGTTGTCTGCTTCAATTGGCCCCATTTTGAATTTCATTGAGTCCGCCCTGATGCCACCAAAGCTCCATCCTCGCCTGGGCGTTCTACTACCTACTGCCGTCCCACCAGGTAGTTCATGATCGTACGGAATCCAAGCTCCAGGCATTGTACTCGACTCTCCATTCTCACTTGACTGAACGCCCCTGAGTTCTGACTCCACAGCAAGCTCGGAGGCAACCAATCTAATCTTGACCCCTCGAGGCAGAAAGAATCCTTCATTCCACACATCGATCATTGCGTTCACATCAGTTTGCGTTGTACATCTCCGTGGAGATTCATTTCGTAGCGGCTGTAACTGAGCTCTCACCTGGTCTAGGTCTGTCCTTGATACATCATTTGGATCTAGTGTGAGGCGATGCATCCGCTCATCTATCAGTTCTGCCTTCAACTTGCGGTCTGCAACATCATTGTTGGCGTTCGAGTAATAGTCTGGCAGCAGGTAATTAACAAATGTGCTCCAGTCCTCCGGCTTCACATCCTTTGCTAGGAAATCCTCGATAGGTTCTGGGTATTGAAGGTTTTCTGGCTTCGTTGCCGCGGTGATAGCTATGCTATGGACCGTTGGTGGCGAGATAATTTGAGCCGTAGCAGGGCGTGAATCGAAGTAAGCATCCGCAGCAGCAAAGGCTGATGAGGCATGTTCAACGTCACGATGGATCTGATGTATCAAATAAGCACCACCCCGCAGGACTTAGGAGATGCTAATAGACATACCGAGCCTCCTGATGGAGAGTCGGGCGGAGTATAGATTATCGAGTTATCTGAAGAGGTTCTTGAAACTCTAGATTGCGGTATCGACAAATGATCCGCACTTGACGTCGCTGGCGTTAACCTTACGCTCGGCGAAGTGGGGGCATTTGAATATATATCCGTTTCGCTATAAGGTGGCGGGGGTAGTTGTTCCATATTGGTCGTTTCTTCCATCAACAGTCCCACTGTAGATTACAGAGACGGGTTTCATAAGCGTGACAATAGCTTCATGGAGATAAAGATCTTGTCTACTGTCCAGCTGTGATGATTCCTGGCTCTGTTTGAAGGGAGGGGCATCTCAGATCGAAGTAAGCTCTTCGTCAAGCCATTCCAATCCCATGGCAGAGTTGGCGCCTAGAGACCGCGAGCTATCTGGTGAGATGATTTGATTGGTGTTGATGCGATTCCACCGCTTCCATAACCCTTGGGGAGAGTTGGACCCAAGTCGGCAACTCCACTCGCCACGGAGCGCGGGTACAGGAACGATTAAAACGGCCAGGGCGTGCCCAGACGCTAATAAATGTAAGTGTGCTTTCGCATGGTCGGTGGTCGGGTATCCTTTCCTCAACCTCTACCCGAGCCAGCCCCCCTGGGCGGCCTCAAGGTTACCCGAAAATTTTGTCTTCTTCCTTGCTTTTTGTCATCTCTTTCAGTCGGCCCTTACCCATGTGTCTATCAAGCAGGACGACTTTATCGGATCGACCAGATGTGGATTACAGTATAATAATAGCTGCATTTCAAGAGTTCGTCTTGAATATGGAAGCTGTTAAGAGAAATTATTATTGGACTTTGTTCAACAGCACCAAGCTTGAAGCTTGAAGCAAGAGAAACATGCAGTCAAGAACTCCATTTACTGTTCTGGTGATTGAACTGGTGCTTTGTGCTATCAAGAGAGCACATATTATATACTCTTTGGTTTTCACTTTATGTTCCCTTATTATGATCGACTCGACACTCCCTCCCCATATGCCTCCAATTTCGCCCCTCTCTCCGATCAACTGTCTACTTGGTATGATTTGGAATGCCGTAAATCTAATTTACGACTAATGTACCAGCGGAGTGCCTCACAGCGAGATAGAATCCATGGACTTTTGCATAATGCTATATCGCATAAGGTAGGTTCCGGGAGCTGCTGTAGATCCAGAGGTACAGTACATTCCTGCCTGTCTGAGGTAGGTACTCTTGACATTGATTTACAAGAACAATCATTATAACAAGCCATGACTTATTCAAAATGGTACAAAACGAACTTTGCTCTTTTTGATTTGATCGTAGTTAATGGGATGGACTCTGTGAACCAATTGAACCAATACCGTCGTCCACTTTGTTACATTTTGAGATCCCTTGGAATACCTCATACAGTTTGACGTATTGAATGGGCCCGTAAACCGGTCCGGTATTATCGATGTGTTTGGAAAGGAGTCAGGAAAGCTTGTATTGCGGAAATGTAATGCACGAGGAGTAATGCAGGAAAGACAATTTGTCGACATCTATTCTATTTCGTCGAGTGAATTAATCTATCTAGTAATCTCTACACCTGTATCTATAATTTGCGCCAGAGAATTTTCAACAGACGTCCAACCCAAATTGTCTTATGTCCCACACTTTTTGTTGTCTAAAACCTATATATTTGATAAAAAACCCGAAGGGAAAAACTCGTGGCGCTCAGCGCAGTATACCAGTATAGACAGTCCTCATCCTTCTACAACCTGATACTCTAATCTTGGTAGTAAATACAGTCATTTTTCTCATGGTGCCCTCTCAACTAATCATCCGAAGTTTCCTCAGTGGGCGGCATTCTCATCCTTGCCAGGCCACATGATCTTGTGGTAAACGATAGCCTTGATATGCACAAAGACAATGAGAATCCAGAGGAAGAATAGTACAGCAGCCATACCGGTGCCGACCTGCCCAATGCCCGGACTTTGTAGACGCTCTCCGATCTTGATGGTCGCAATTGTAAATCCGACCTAAATATGACAGATAGAATATTAGTTTAACCGTCATTTTTTATTCCGGGGGTGGAGACAAAGACTCAAGAGCTGTTTATACATACATTGGGAAACACATAGGCATACCAATTCAAATGGAAGTCGTTTCGGGGAATGGCTTCGACGCAGGCAATGACGGCGATAGCGAAGAACCACTAGCGATTGTGTTAGTCTTAATCAAGAGTGATACCTGGACGATGGAAACCTACAAAAGCAAGCACCCAGAGGAAGATAGCCATGATCAGTGCAAAGAGTGAGAGGATATCGGTGATAAGAGCTTGATTCTCTATGCCATTCAGGACCATGTAGTTGGGGAATATCCTGACGATTTGGAGATCTTGAGCCATTCCAATGAAAGCTAACGCTGTGAAAGAAGGTGGCCCGACGGCGATAAACATAGCTGCTCGACTTGCGTCGACAGGTAGACCCTTTCATTGATAATTAGCTTTTGGCTTGCGGAAGAGTACGTGGCTTACTTACACAAGTTACGAGACGACCGAAGTAGAGACCATACATGGCAAGCGCGATGAAGAAACCAAGGCCCTGGAATGAGAGACCACAAACAAGCATAGGGAGGGCATGCTCAGGAGGTTGGAACTTGGCGATGGCAGAGGCTAATGTTCCTACTAACATGGCAGGGAAAATAGGGAGCACCCAACCTGGCAAGACATTCGTAATCACCTGCAGATGATACTGTTAGTAGATTTTTTTTATTGATTCTTGTGAAGAGGACTCACCAATTTCTTAACGACAAACAAGATATGGTAGTAAATAATTGCATGAAGAGTCGCAAGCACGGTGTAGATCCAAAAAGATACTCTCAATGCTCCAACTATCCAAGGTCCTGATTTCGGCACGCCATATGCAGTGGTATTTGTAATCATCGTTGCAAGACTAAGCCAAAATGTTGCGATAAAGAAACCTTCGTGTGGATTTGAGAATGCCAATTTGAATGTATGAGGGTGGAGATAAAATCTCAAGCACATTGCTGCAGTGATCGCGGTAAACAAAAACAGGTTGAACACAAACATAGTCGTCCCAAGTCCAGTGAGTCCGTCAAAGCGATTGGGAACAACTGATAACACAAATGCTACACCTCCGGTTGACATCGTTGATGCGTACCATGCAAAGGTAAAGTGTTCTAATCGTTGCCCGATGGTGAGGCTGGTCGGTTCGGGTGCGTGATGGTGATCATCATGATGTGGCTTCTCATATGAAAATACTGATTCTAGGTCGTCTTGTTTTCTCATCCCAGAGGTGTTCGTTCGCGATAAACCAGCAGGATAATTGCCAGAAGCTGCACTATTTGTCCTCGAAGGGTATCCCGACCCTGGCTGCGGGTAGCCAATTCCTCCTTGAGCTGCCATATTTATATTCTGTTCGTGTCCGTGTAGGAAAGTTCTGATATCTGAATTTTCGCCGTTACCGGGAAGTGACTATGAAATAGGCTGAACCAGCAACCTAGTAGTGATAGAGTTGAAAAGATAAAACGCTATTGAAATATTATGACTCGGAGAAGAAAATGAAAAAACAAGAAAATCGAAATAGTGAGTGACTGAAATGGTGTTCTTGAAAGGAGCCGGCCTAGGTAGGAGCAGGATTATGTTCGAGACAACACAACAGTCAAGTACTTGCAGGAATACTTCATCGCTGCTTCAAACCGACTCTGGCCAGGCTCAAACGGGCACAGAACAGCCAAGATATATCGCTACCCTCAGGAAACGCTGAGAATGCCACAAAAACGTGGATCGCCAAGCGATAAGTAATTCATAGTGAACATAAGGAAGAGAGTCATTGGCGCAATTGGGTGTAGCGATGTTCAAGGCCTCCATTCTGGTATTGGCAAACTCCACTACCAAAGCTGGGCAAACAATCCTGGGTATTCTTACCATTATTACAAGATCTTGAGACTTCCAAGACGTTTGTAGAATGGTCAACCGGAAAGCTTATTTCCAAATGAAGGAAAATAGCAGAATCCACCAAGATAAGCAGAATGAAAGAGTGCAACCTATTGAAAATAATCCGAGACGGCTAAGAGGACCCAACCCATAGGCATTGCGGCTCAGCCAAGGTTCTTGGCGGTGATGAACGGTATGGCGTAGACCAGGTTCGGCCGGCATATATCTTCCATTTACCGCGAGATGGATCGCTCCATTACAATGTGGATCTTCGAGTCAGAGACTAAAGCCCAACGATTAGAGCCCAAGGTCCAGACAAACCTTTCAATAACTGAAGTCTTCATATTCGACAGGGGGAGAGAGATCAACGATTACTCAAATCAAACGGGCTTAATCAGATAAATCAACGAGCAGATCCAACTCGCAAGTGCAATCGTAAGGGAGTATAAGTGCATAGAAGTTTGGATTTCTGCCAGACTCGGTTATCTTGTTGTGGCGCTTCGAGGCAAACCAAACATCGACCCCGGGCGAGCTACAACTGGCTCGGATCTCAAAAAAAAAAAACAACAACAAGGGATCCAGGAGAATTCTCAAAGGGCTCTCAAAAGAGCCTCCCTCCTAGGGGCATAGGATCGACAGTTCCAAAAATGGACCAAACTCAGATCGCCCTACCCGAGCGCCACCAGTACAGGGGCCTTGTTCCAAGGTCCTCTAGGTATCATGCACTCTCTGGCGAGTCTGGCAAGAAGAAGAGAACACGACCTTCCGTAATTTCCCGACAATCTTCAACCGTTGTCAGATTGACGCGTGCGTAAATTGGGGATTGCAAGTCCACAGTTTGATGACTAGCTCGAACATAGCTTGAGAATAGCGTGGCTCGCGTAGGTATCTAGGTATCAGATAGCTTGCACATAACCGAGACGACTCGTTCCAACGACATCCCAGAGATCAAGTAACGTCGTCATCAAAGCAGAGTTCTTTACAGGTGACAGGACAATGTTAAACACCCAAAGAAATGGCTGGGAAACAAAATGGGAGTGATTGGTGTGTGGAGACTTCCTTGCTTTGAAATGTTTCGAGATGTCGATGGTCGTTCCATCCTCCCTTGGCAAAATTAAGCGAACTTCTTCTGGTATATTCGTACCTTTATCATGTGACACTGTCCGTTTCAACTGACTTTGAAATGCCATATGTTCCAGATCCTCAATTGAGGCACTCTGACCACCCGCTGTCAAAATGTTATGCAAGCAGATGCCCGAATTGATGTTCAGGATGTATTTGCCATTTTTAAGACTCCACCCCATCGTGCCACCCACCAAAGGACACCGGGCTTCTCGGAATGTCACTTTTTAGTGATAATTTTGTACAAGTTAAAATAGTTAGTAAACCTTTGGAGTAAACTGTAGAAAGTTGTGATAAGTTTATCATTTTATGAAGCTAGAATACTATTATCACTAACGTTGGTGAGAGGAGCTCGCGTATGCCTAAAAGAACTCCCTTTGGTTCACCCGCGAGCAGGAAATGAGATCTTCTAACCTCGCATGCTTTCTCATTGTAGCCCTTTTGCCTACTTGACAGGTTACTCTGCGAGAAAAGTTTCAAGACAGCAGTACTTTATATTCCCAAAAAGGCGACAAGGCTGAAGCACTGGTTCTGAGCCCCGCCCATTGCCCCTTTATGGTAGAGCTTAAGCGAGATCCACTATTTCTAGTGACGTATGTTCAATAGATTTTATCGGAACGTCACCAAAGATACACTCATGTTGCTGACGAAGTGGTGGGTTTTTTTCACCGCAAGGTGTAAAGATCCATCTTTGCCTGAATCTACATATAATTCCTTCTCAATAGATTGCCGCTAGCAATTTGTCTCTTTATTTTAACATACTAAAATGGTATCTACTGACAGTCTTCGAGCTGAGAAACTGTTCTCGGTTCGAGGTTATGTATGTGTGGTTACTGGCGGTGGAACTGGTATTGGCTTGATGTATGAGTCCTATATCTATTGCGCTTGGCCAGAAAGTCCTGACTACTTTCAGGGCTACTCAAGCACTCGCAGCGAATGGCGCTAGAGTTTATATCACCGGAAGACGTATGGATGCATTGGAAAATGCTGCAAAGAAACATTCTCCAAATGATGACGGAGAAATCATTCCGTAATAATTAGCGTAATCAGTTATGTTACTATTTACTAAGACTTTCACAGGATCGGACCCTGCGATGTTACCAAAAAAGATGACTTGGAGAAGATCGTCGCAGAGATCTCCAAGAGGGAGAAATACATCAATCTTTTGGTTACGGCCGCTGGTATTTCTGGCCCCAAAGTAGAGCCTGATAGTGAGAAAGCATCTGAGCTGAAAGACAAGCTGTTCAACAACGAATCTTTTTCACAATGGTCTGACACCTTCAACACTAATGTATCATCCGTCTATTTCACCACAGTCGCGTTCCTCCCACTCCTTCAGGCTGGTAAGGAATCTCATGGACATTTATCAGCTTCAGTCATTGTTATATCTTCAATGTCGGGCATTATGAGAAACGCGCAGGGGCATTTTAGTTACAATGCTGCAAAAGGTGCTACTGTGCATCTATCGAAGCTCATGTCTTATGAATTCAAGAAAGCAGGAATCAGAGTTAATAGCATAGCACCCGGCTACTTCCCTAGCGAGGTAAATAACTTTCTATAAGAAGGAAGTTACAAATTAACAAAACTACAGATGACAACCAATGAAAGTGATGAAAATCAGAAGAGCGAGTTGCCGGATGAGGAAATCAAGAAAAAGGGCCATGTCCCGGCAAATCGTGCTGGTAGTGATGAGGAAATGGCACAAGGCATCATATTTCTGGCGAAAAACAACTATGTCAATGGAGAAGTTATCGCAATTGATGGGGGTGTACTATTGGAGCTTCCAGGTCGATGAGTATGCTGCTTGAGGAATGGGTTCTGAATCCACAAGATGAACTAAACCCAGAGGCAAATAGTATGTAATTGTGGACTTGTTACTTCGCAAACACGGTCAACGTATACCCAGATCAGAAATATGTATCTGAATAAAAATAAATTCAATCAAGGCTCTATAACGGTATTAAGTCTTACTAGCGCCGCTAGCGCACGGCGCTTTTAGTACGGTGCAGCGATTCCTCCTTTCACCTCTGGCGCAGCCTCGTCTTCGCGCGAGCGTGGTTTTAATTTCATCAGCGACGCCAACAACTGCACTTTACATCTACACTGCGCGACCTCACCACTTGCTTTCGACTTCCCTCTTCCCATGGTCTTCTACAACATCAACTTCAGAACACAAATTAACAATCACAAAAATGGATATGCAATACTTCCAGTCGGTCTTCGCGCAGTCTAAACAAAGTGAAACACCTCGCGTTGGTACTATTCCTGGTCGGCCAGACCTCAAGGGTATTCCGTATTTCGAATATGGATCTTACTTTTTAGGCGATGAGTTCAGGAAGCTCTGCCCAAGCGCTGTTCCTATCGGTATAGGCTGGCTTGCATCCTGGACATGGCACATCAATACAGAAGGTAAGCATAACTGCGCGCATCAGGATATCTTCGTTGCCAACTTTCTTAGGACTTCCAAATGTACGCCCGGTTAGCAAGAGGTTCCAAACCATCTGGAAGGGCCCAGCTATCAGCCCATTGACTCACGCTCCTAAACTTGCCAACATATACGTTGGAACATATGGCATCATCTATGTAGTTACACCTGAAGATTTAGAAGCCTTGAACTCAAAGCTTTGCAACAGAATGAAGGTTGTTCAGCAGGTTGAGTGTGCAGCAACAAAAGTCTCGACGCCTCATCTCGAAAAGAGGTTCATGAATGTCATCATGCACTTCGACCCACGAAATACGGCAGACACTTTTTCTGATATTTGGAAGAACGAGGATGAGAAACTTAAGTGGCGACGCGGCCTAGGAATGTGAGTTACCTCCCTCCATGAACCCTGCCGAGACAATGGTATCAGCACGTAGCAGACAACACAGCAAAGCTCTTGCACGTCCTGCAGAAAATCTCTAGTGTAGAAGTGACATTTAGAGAGCTGAAAATGCCAATGCAATTTTGGTTGGGC
>Ga0247809_1001551_pt1 | contig 10318 bp, 14 predicted proteins | sample UWRJL104311B1_FD_180951 | JGI IMG/M metagenome (GOLD analysis project Ga0247809, IMG submission 180951) | Plant litter microbial communities from Arlington Agricultural Research Station in Wisconsin, United States - UWRJ-L104-311B-1 | ecosystem: Environmental > Terrestrial > Plant litter >...
GTGATTCGATGTAGGCCTCGTCTTTCCTGTCCTTTTCATTGGTCCGGGTGCCCTTTCCCTCTTGTGACGAACAAAGCCATTCATCAAGACCTCCATATGTGCTGCTTCCGTTGGTCGCACGGCCGTCGACGTCTCGGCTGAGGCCGTTGACCTGGTTGTGGAACACTGCTTCTCAGTGGCTAATCTACCGTCAGATTGTTGAGTCTGATCATAGTTCCACTCTGCACCGCTCTCATATTGGTGGTCTGAAACATGATGTTTGGGAGTACTGTATTCTTGAGTCCCAACAACAAATGCTTGTGCAGCAGGGCAGTGAACGCAATAGCTGGCATTGTCGGTATGCAACAGGCCACCATCACATTCATTCAAGTTTTCTTGATTATGGGTCTCTATTGGACCTGAAGAATGTTGCCAGCTTTGTGCAGGAATGTCTCCAAGTCTAGGCGACTGTTCCTTCCAATCTTGGCAATACCAGGTCTCTGGGGCCGGGCTTTGATCAGCAGAGATTGTGTCTTCTACGACGAATCTAGCCTCATTAGAATCGATAGAAAACACTGCCTCTTCTCGATCACGTTGAGGAATTGCAGACACTCCAGGTCTAGCAGTATTGCCCGCACCTTCGGAAGCTAGCTTGTCGGGAAGGTAATTCGAATCCGGAAGACCATCCAGTATTCCTCTATTACCAAGTTCTTTGATGTAAGCCATGATTGTCCCTCTATATTGCCGAAGTATAGCACTCGAGTATCCTTCACTATACAATTCTCGCCGGAAGTCTTTCCAGACGTGCTTATCGTCATCGGCATATGTTGTAAGCACTGAACCATCTTGTCCAGAATCTGCTATTCTCGTAGCACAGATCTTGTTGACATCTTGACGCAGATGATTGAGTTCTTGTGTATTAAATGCCATGAAAGCCTCGACCCTGCTCAATGATCTGACCAACACTGTACTGACAAATATATTGATTGCACTTGTATGAACTCCCAACTCTGATCTCAACGTATTCAGATCCATCATTTCACCATTGCCGAACTTTGCAGATTTCCACCATTTTGCAAACGACCCAGGCCTCTTTGACAGACCATTATACTTGTCAACAATACTCGACAGCGAACGCAATGAGGTTCGACAGCCCCGTGCAAGAGTCGCCAGTTCACGCTTGCGGACGTCGTCTTCGGATATCCAAACTGAGTTGTGGTTCTCAAGATTTGTCTGTAGACCTTTAAGGGCTGTATGAAGGCTGCTCACTCCTCGTGTAAGCTCTTGGTGAGCTCCAGCAGCCTTCCTCGTGTTCTCTACTACGCGCGAGGCTAGCTGTGCGAGTGAAACAAAGTCGCTAATGGAGAATCCAAATGACATGCTGCAGAAATCTCACAATGTAACGTGAGCAGTCTAGGGATATAGGATTTCCCGCAATATACAGGATGTAGAGCAGTAAATACGGTCGAGAGTGATCAGATGAAGATTTTGAGGTGATACAGATTTACTGGTTTGTTTCGGTGCAGATGCTACCTCTCATACATAGAAGCGCTGTGCATGCTGCCAATGCCTGCAGATGTGGTGAGGGGTCGTAGTGGCATCGTGATTGGGCTCTAATACTCTTGTCTGCGTAAGGCTCCGGGCAAGTCTTCTGCATCATTCCAAGGAGTCTATCCGCCAACGTTTATGCCTTCCTGAGTGTGCATTCCCGCGTTGGTGAATCAAGCGCACCAACAAAAGTTCATTATGAAAACTGGAGGGCATCACCAGTCATCTGTTGTAAATATATGGTCACACCTAAGTACATCGATCCCGCTGTAACGATGCATGCTTTCAGCACAACATCACATCGTGTGTAAAAAATTGTAATCATAAAGTGTACATACAATGTGTTGTTGGTGGAGCTCATTACTGATATTGACATTGGAGGCCCAGGTGTAATCTTGGCGGTCGGCGCTAGATCACGTCCGACAAGGCCGATTTCCATGATGCTCACAAATCATTCCACGTCAAGCTCTTTCGAAGGTCCAGTCTGTACCAACACCAACTTTCCTATGTCAATTCGCCTATAGTCTCCGTCTGTCATTCCCTTGTCTACCATCATGTACAGAAATGCATTACGCTCAGCGCCACGTCGCATAACAACATCAAAACCCCTAATTATTAGCAACTCGAAAAGATTTCTCAGCACAGCACCACCGTCGCGCAAGTCGAGGAGTTGGAAGAATACGTTCTTTAGATGGGGTCTCGCTGGAGCGGGTATCTATTGGTATAATACCAACTCAATATTCAACAATTTGGATAGTGAGGCGGTGTTTTTGGGACAACCTGCAGAAGGTAGATTTACCTGCACATTGCTTGGAGTGATGAAGCTAATGGTGGATAACAGCTGCAATTGAAAGTGTAAACGATTCGATACACAGCATTCAGGAGAGCGACAAGTCTACAGTCGATGCGATACTGGCTGAGAAGCGAGCGCGAGAGGCACAACTTGCTGCGGCAAACAAGAAATCGGATTCGCAGTTTGACCAAGTAGCTGCAGCAGATGGCGCAGTACCGACAGAGGGTGAAGGTGAGGAGGGATTGGAAGGCCTAGAGGAAGAGGCAGGACAACAAGGAGCTTTCAACCCGGAGACAGGAGAGATCAACTGGGATTGTCCTTGCTTGGGAGGAATGGCACACGGTCCTTGCGGAGAAGAGTTCAAGGCTGCCTTCAGCTGCTTCGTGTACTCTACCGAAGAGCCAAAGGGCGTTGAGTGTATTGATAAGTTCAAGTATGTGGGCAGAAGTTTCCAGGGTTGCACCGTACAAAACTAATATTTATGTAGGGGCATGCAAGACTGCTTCAGATTACATCCAGAAATGTATGGATCCGAGCTGGAAGATGACGAGGATGAAGTTGAGGAAGCTATCAGGGAACAACAGGCTCAGAGAGCACAGGATGATGGACGAGATGCAAGTGATTCAGCAGCCAAGTCAGCCTCATCACAAATTGCGCCAACATCAACACCACAAGCTGTAAGTGACGCTTCAGACGCCAACAGCACATCTGGGAAGAATCATGAGCAAGAGACAAAGTCATCAAATTCCGACTGGTCATCGACCTCAAAAGAGCAGAACAAGGCGGCCGAGAAAGCTGCTCCAGCTAGTGCTCAGAAGTAGTATGGATGCTGCGATGTAAAATGTACAAGAATTGTATCAAAGACATGCATAATGAGTATAAACATGTAGAATAGCAAAATATAACCATTCTCCAACATCCAATCTCACAATCCTTCTGTCAAAGAAACAAGATGGTCCAGAACAATTTTGTGCCTGAGCGATCGTGAGCCTTACATAATCTGAGCCAGCCTCATACGTCACAATGTATTTTGCGAAACAAGCTAAACTGGAAATGATCACCACCCAGCCAAGTTTACTTGACCTTCACATGTTGTGATCAGAAGCAAGCACGACACATTTCCAAGTCTATCATCAACCTTTCCATCGCAAAGTTCCAACACAGTCTTCATTCCCGTAAGCGCAATACTCAACCTGATATCTACCAAGTTTAACACATCATAGTATCCCTCTTCCATCCAAGTTAAGATGTCTTACGCTGCAGCTGCCGCCAAAGGTCCAAAGCAAACTGCTGAGGAGGTATGTAGCTTCCCATTCCAAAAGTCGCCAATGCGCCGGCGAAAGTTTTTCCAACGCTCTCTGCATCTCTGCGCTTCATCTTGGACATCACGTATCTAACAAGACCTCAAACAGAAACGCGCAAACCCAGTCGAGGAGCTCGTTCACACTGAGGAGACCGACAACATCTCCTTAATCGACGTCGACTCCGAATCTGTACACACTGTCCCATCCGACTTCAAGTCCCAGAAAGTGCAAACCGAGACGCAAGCCGACCGCATCGAGCACGAAGCAGAAGCAGCAGAAGCTCGCGCCAAGGCTGCCGCCGACAAGGCCGCAAAGGAGTTCCAGAAGAAAGAGAAGGAGGCAAAGGCAAAGGCAAAGAAGGTCGCCAACGATATCGATCGTAACAGCGATAACCCAGTTTTCATTGGAAATGCCGTTGCTGTTGTGGCTTTGAGTGCTGGTCTGGGGTTCGGTGCTTATAGAAAGTATGCTGCTGGCGAGTTGACCTGGAAGGTCGTTGGTGCTTGGACTGGTATCGTGGGATTGTTCGCTGCTGGAGATTACTACTTGAGCCAGTAAGTCGCGTTATGAGCTTCTCTTTCCTTGTGAATACACGCTAATTGATCCCTAGGTATCTGTTCAAGAACAAGTACCCAAAGAAATAGATGATCTTGTATAATTAGGTGGAAGGGCTGTTTTGAGCGGGCGTGGCTATGGAACTTTGGTACATGTTTGTCTTTTTGCGATCGACTCTCTTCTCATGGTATACGTAATAAATGTTCCCTTATCGCTCTTGGACTTGACAAGTTTTGTGGTTCATAGAAATAAATTCTGTAAACTCTTGTCAAGATTGTGTCCAAAATCATGTCCTCTCTTGGCGCTCCTCACGATGTCAACGTCTGTGTTATCTAAGGCTTGCTAAACAGAAGAATAGGGTATAATACAGCAGCACTCAAATGCGTATTTGTGTAGCTACAGGAAGCTTGCGTCCCCCAGTTTAGCAGTATACATTCAACAGTGATGAATAGCAACAGGTAAGTGCTTCGCGGAATACAATGTAGACGAAAGATCTCTTTATCAACAAGACCGAGCAGGCGTTGCTCAGTAGAGACGGGATCGTTCCCTCCGCTCACAATCAAGCTAATGGCCATTGCCCTTCAACAGCTATCTCGCGCGGCAAGTCTTCCCATGAAATCACCATCACCTTATTGATACGGTTTACCCAAATCTATTGTTAACTAATCTTATTTGCGACAGGAAGGCCCAAAGCGATTGCCACAGTTGAAACGCCTCAAAATCTGCAGTGTCCAGAAAGCTCTCGATACTTCTCAACCGCGAACGACGTCGCCGACAAGAATGAGTGTTGGCCAACCAGACCTTCTCAAACAAGCAGCACAAAACAAGTCTCTCGAGCGGGACTACCGTGTCAATCTGACCCTCGTCAACAGCGCTGTCCCAACTCAACTTACGCATTCCGAGTTCCAGCAGAGCTCGAAGAGCTTGAGTGCAGCTATGGAACGCAGAGGTCGAGAACTTCAACGTAAGCCTGGTGGTAGCTCGGAAAGACCACGACATGGTTCCAGTCCTGCTACGACGATTAAATCCGAGGCTAGTTCTACCGTCTTCGACCTACCAAACATCACAGCTGTTCCTTACTCCATATTCGACGAAGCTATGACTGGTCGCAAGAATGGTGTTTGTGGGAATTGCCAAAGGCAGGGACACGAGGTACTTGAGTGTGTCAAGGTAGATGCTCATGGTATGGTCAACGCTTGTCCAATTCACAATACAACAAAACACAATCTCTGGAGCTGTCCAACACGAGCGACGTTGTCCAAAGGCATGGTCTTTGAGTGTCTGTTCGAGCTAAGACGAGGCATACCACAACTCGCATGGGGCGAGGATATTAGCGTCCGCTACCCAGGAGCATTGTTCAGTAACGATTCAATTCGTGGGATCGGCCGGAGACCACTAAGTCGACTCTTCGCCCTTGAATTAGCAAGACGAAATCCGCAATACTGGAAGAGCTATACGTATCATGCAGTGTGGGCAGATAGGTTGAAGTGGTATGACTGCAGCTGGGATAATCGTTTCAAACTTGAGACCCAGATCCACCCGAGTCTACAAAGCTTGGGTCACAGAATCAGCTACGCTGCTAACCAAATTGTGAAACGGGAGGCCTCCGTTACTTCTGCTCGCGACCTTGATGCCAGGAGAAGACGAAGTATGTCGCCATCAATAGAAAGTGGTCGCGTAAAAATATACCGTTCTCGATCACGATCTCGGTCACCAGTATCATTTCGTAGTCATGACGATGGTCGTCACGCTACTCAAGCATCAGCTTGTCTGCCAGTAGCCAAACAAAAAATTACAGTAACACCTGTCCAGCGATTTGTGTCAGCACATCCGAATATGACGATGGCTCGATTGAAAGAGTGGGCAGAGAGTAGGCTACCAACCTTGATCACTGCTGTCGACAAGCCATGCCCGGTGCCAGATCAGGAGACCGGTACCAGCAAAGGAGGCCCTTGTGCAGAGAACACACGTCCAGTGTCAAACACTGCTACCCAAATCAAAGCTGCTGAAGTAACGGAAGATGACAGGATAGATATTGGCAAAGAGCATATTTGCTCGATGCGTGGGGCTCCATCGGTACATCTTCCTCTTGGAACTAGACAAAACACCTTCTTGCGTTGATCTAATCAGATTTGATCATGGCTTCCTGTTATGGTAGGAAGAGTCATGCCACTTATCGTATCGTGGACTGGCTGTTTGTTGATCAATTGGCACATTGTGGGGCGGCTGTGGTGGGAATGCTAAGCAGGTACGGAAGTGGTAAGGAGATCATAATTGAGTAGGAAGCATCAGTTTTCGCGGATTTTCTGTAATTGCAGAGTTTTGGAGACACTTCTCAAGTATTAGCTCTCATTGTTGTTGGAGTGGGGAAGAAAAATATTATCACATAGCCTGCATTGATTGTGCTGAGCTGAAATACATTCATTCAATCGCTATCAAATAATGTCGCTTGGACGCACTCCTCCATTGGACACACATTACCTCTATAACAACGAGTATCCTTGCATTTGTGAAAACAAGAAATCTCCGGCAGAATGTTGCTTTTGAGCACCGAGAGTCGGACTACTATAGGCAATAAATAGGCAATAAATATTGCGTCCTGGCTCATTAGATGGACTTCCATATCAGATCTCGACGCTCAGCATTGACCTATACAGCTCATTCTTCTCTGTTCCCAATCATTGCAGTGATAATTTAGCAACTAGATACACGGCGTGCAGTATCGTGGACTTTGCAAACGCGGAAGTCAGCCCTACTGCTGTCGCTTCAACCAACAGTGTTGCGCTTGAGGCCGAAAAGTCGTAGCAAAACCTGCACTACGCATGTAAAGGTAGCGAATAATTTATATGGACTGTTGGATTACGACTGCTTCTGGTGTATGCTGCTTGCATTCAGCCTGCTCTTCTTCAAAGTTCCGCATCGTACATGTGCTAAGAGCATCGACCAGTGAAAAGGCTGGCAGGTGAAGAGATGAGTCTGACAAACAGAACGTGTTTGTTTGCAGCTTTGTGAGATGAAGGGCAGCATCAAAATATTCAGTGTCACATCACGTATACTATACAAGAAACAGAGAAGTTGCAAGCCTTCGACTACATTTCAGGACATCGAGTCGACCCAGCCTCTATTGCGCGTGAAGTATCAGCGCATCACATTTCTTGCAGCCTCTATATCTATACATGAAAAACCCAGCCTTTCTATCATCAGGTATCATGATCCAAACGCCATAGTATACAAAGATCCCGAAACAACTCACATCCAGCATCTCCAGTCTTCCCAACAAACCGATGCGCAAACACAATATTCTTCTACCGATGAGCCAACTTTTCTTTCTTAAAAGTCAACTTCATCTTTTGCTTGCCAGCCTTTCTCTTCCTTGACAAAGTCGACGCATCCGATTCATCGTCAAGAACAATAGGAGTGTTTACAGACGATGTAACAGCAGTAGTGCCATCCGTCAAACTCCCCGCCTGTACACTCTCACTCCTACTCGACATACCAAATCGACTTTCCCACTCTAACATGATACCGGCTTCCATGTCATCACACAGTTGCTTGTTCTCCGGGTTTTCGTTGAAGTTCTTCGTGCATTCTCCACATTGGATGTAGAAGGCCTGCGTAGCTTGAGGGTAACCGAGAAGCTGATACTCGGGAAGCGTATCGCCAATCAACTTGGTCTTCTCAACGTCGAGACAGTCCTCGCAAAATGCCCGCTCGCACCATCGGCATCTGTAGAGCATACCTCCCGCCATCTGCGTGTTCTGGGCGCAATCAAAACACTCATGTTGAGGACATGAAAATTGCCACGTCTTTGCTTTCTTTTGGAAGCCGAGTTCAAGACACGTGAAGTGGTATGCTCGAGGGCAACCTTGACAACAATGTAGTTCCCCTCCATCCATGCAAACTTGGCAATGTGATTGTGGCTCGATGGGTGCTTTCTTTGCTCGGATTGGTTCCCGAAGTGATGGGTCCTTTCCAGCAAGTGTCGGAACAGCCTCCCAATCAGCACATCCTACTGACTCCTTGGAAACAGCGTAGCCATCAATCATAACCGTGGTGTTCTTATTCACTCTTCGGTCTTCTCGGTTGAAGTACTCTTGTGCAATTTCCCAATTGTTCTTCGCTTTCGAGCTTTTTGCGAGCTGCTTGCCATAGAAAATGGAAGCTTCCACCTTCTCCATCTCAGACAACCACTTTTGCTCGGCTTCAGCATCTACTTTAGTGTCAGGTAAAGCATCTTTTTGAACGTTGACATCTGCTGGCTGATCTTTGCACTTCTCAACTGTCGTCTTCCAATCCCTATAATACATTAGCACATGCTACAAGGATAGAATGAAACATCAACGTTTCAACTTACCAACCAAGGACTTCAGTCACATTGATTTCTGGTCGTGACAAAGCAGAAGCGCCGCGTCTGACCAATGTCATCAGCTCCTGCGTCTTCAATTGCGGCATCTCGCTATCGTCCATGGCCATTCCTCCCTTCTTCTTGCCAATGCCAAACTTCGTGTGAATATCTTGCATTGCCTCGGTGACTTTGGCAGACAGGTAAAGCTTCTTTTGAATACGTCCCATCATCTGTTCTTCTACAGTGCCCTGTGAAATGAGTTTGTACACAGTGACTGGATTTTTCTGGCCAATACGATGGGCTCGGGCTTCGGCTTGTTGTGCTACGCATCGTCAGTCAAGCACGACGTATAGTATGCGGTGAAACTTACTGATAGTAGGGTTCCAATCTTGATCGAGCAGAACGACATCGGAAGCAGTTGCTAGGTTGATACCTAGTCCTCCAGCACGAGTAGAGATAAGCATGACGCGATTGGAGCTCTGTAGATCGTTGAACATGCGAATAGCTAGATTTCTTCGTGCTCGACATGTAGCCCCATCGATTCGGGCATAAGTGTACACGCTGCCATCACCACCACGAAGTTGGAGAAGCTCTTCCACAAGATCTAACATTTTGGTGAAACCAGAAAATATCACTATCAGAAACATTAGTGGTGGGCAACTTGTGTGGGATATGACACTTACAGATCTTCTTCTTCTGATTGACTACAAGCTCGTTGATCAGCTTCTGCAGGATTATAAACTTGCCAGAAGCCTCAATCAGATGCTCGCCAAGTTCGTAAGGATCTGGCTCTGCATTCTGAAGCTGGTAAGGATGATTGCAGACTTTCCGAAGTTGCATGAGGAGATTCATGAGTTTTTGCCAGTCACTTCGCCCTTTGCTCCCACCTGCTTCGACGGTTTCTTGCTCTCTCTGCACAGTTTCCTCGAGAATCCGCTTGGTGTCGTTCCACACATCAGTACCGACAAGTGTATCATCTTCCAATACCTACAAGATAATTAGTGTCGTAGAATCTCATGTAGATTAATCACAGCAAAATATTCACTGAATGATACATACCTTGAGTGCATTCGCTTCAACCTTTGCAATCTCCGCTTCTCGTTCCTCGACGGCTTTCAAGGTCTTCAAATTATCAGCCTCCTTTGCCTTTGCGCCCTTAAACAACTCGTCCAAGAGACCTTGGTCAGCCTTGGTGATCAGCCGTTGGTACCAGAAACGTTGCATGGGTCTAATGTACTGTTAGCTACCTATGTGAACGTGGAAAGTTGTACCGCTTTCAAACTTACGAAAGTGGGACAAAAAGCAATACTTCTGTCTTTGGTGGCAAGTTCAGCTCGACTCCTGGTGAATTCTTCATTCTTCGCAACATGATCAGTTCAAGCAGTTTTCGTGAATCATCCAGTACAGCACCACTGAAATGACCTTTGGACAGGTTGAACGACTTCTCGAAAAGTTCATTGGTATTCTTTGTGAAGACTTCTGGATAAAGCCACGCCAGCAGTGACCATAGCTCTTGTAAATTGTTCTGTAGTGGCGTTCCGGTCAAAATCAGTCGATATTCTGCTTTGATGGCCTGTAGAGATTGTGATATTCCACTCAGTGAGTTCTTGACCATATGACCCTCATCTAAGATGACATATTTCCATACGAAGACTTTTCGAAACCATGCTTGCTCACACTTGAAAGAGTCATAGGTTGTCACAACTAGATCTACCCCAGTATCTCCGTCATCTTCGTCACTTTCGATCACAAGTGGCTGCTGGCCCGTGCCTCCCTGCTTCTGTCGTCGGCTCA